>Ga0163150_10004530_pt1 | contig 18505 bp, 15 predicted proteins | sample OliLakLV19P2IB_FD_148628 | JGI IMG/M metagenome (GOLD analysis project Ga0163150, IMG submission 148628) | Freshwater microbial mat bacterial communities from Lake Vanda, McMurdo Dry Valleys, Antarctica - Oligotrophic Lake LV.19.P2.IB | ecosystem: Environmental > Aquatic > Freshwater > Lake >...
GCACAGAGACGATCACTCAACTCACCACCCCGATGCAGGATCTCGCCCAGCAGATGGTCGCTAATGAAGCGGGCCATCATGATATGAAAATGCCTGAGCTGTTCAACGAGAAGGACGCCCGCGCCAGGGCGGCAAAAATGGGCGAGGGTGTCAGCTCTGTTTCAAGCTGCAAGATCACAGTGGAAGGTATGGAGAGCCAGGAAGCCACTTACGCTTTCCGCGACGTAACCAAATTGAAGCTCAATGAAAAGCCTGAAGCCCCTTCGATGCCTGGACTGCAGGCCAGCCCTTCAGGGAGGGGCCGTGAAACGACATTTTGCAGGCTTCCGAACGCTCATTTGCAGTTAACTGTAGTTTTCTTCCCGCGCCCGTCCAAGAAGGCTTCATCCGAAGAGGCGTTACCAGAACCGAGTAGGGCAGGGCCCCCGCAGCCGGGCAGTTGGAGCAAGTCAAGAAATTCTTCGCAGGATTCCGGATTGGGATGGCGGCTGAAATTCAGGGTAATCTCGTAAAGACCAACAGTTTGTACCAGGAAGGCAGGCAGGTTCACCCTGCTTGAAATGGACTTTTCCGAGCTCTTGACCAACGATACTCTGTTGCAGCAGGCGGCGGCGATCAAGGGACAGAACCTGGAGGAAGCCAAAGAATTACTCCAGGGACTCAAAGGATTCAAGATCAATCTCGATCCGGAAGTTATGATTGGGTTTTCACGATGAACTCGTTTGGTTCGAGAGTCTGTCTCAACTGCCAAGCCTTACTGGGAGTGATTTCAAGACAGTAGCGGCTGTGTCTCAACAAACGGAAGTAACGTGACCTGTGCACTCACACGCTCGTCGGTTCCAATAAGCACTGTGGTTCCCGGTTCGAGAACTTCGCGCCGGAGGTAGCCCAGCGCAATCGCGATTTTCAAGTTGGGCGAGTAGGCACTACTCGTAACCCACCCAACCTCCTGACCATCCTTTGAAATCTTGTCTCCCTTCGAAGCTGGGAGGCTGTTTGAAAGACGGAGGCCGGCAAGCTTCCGGTTCACGTGGCCACGATAGGTGATGCGTGCCACCGATTCCTGGCCAATGTAACAGCCCTTGTTGAAGCTAATAGCGTCTTTCTCTAGTCCGGCTTCAATCGGAAGCGTGTTCTCATCCATATCCAATCCATACCAGGGAATGCCTGCTTCGATACGATGGACATCAAAACTTTCAAATCCCACCGGCTGTACTCCATCTTCCTTGCCATTCTGTAAAATCAGGTCCCAGACCAGAGGCAGGCTTTGCCGCTCAACAATGAGGTCATAACCTCCCGCGCTCGTGCGGTGAACACGGCAGATGCGGGTCCTCTCACCCGCCAGCGTTGCTTCAAAATGCTCGCAGGGCCGCTCCAGTGAGAGCGGCTGCGAGAGCACGCTGGCCAACAATGCAATTGCTTTGGGCCCTTGCAAGGAAAGCAACGCCAGTTCTTCGGATCGATCCAGCAACAGCGGGCGGTTGCCGATGATGTACTTTCGCAGTGCGGGCCCGAGCTTCTCGCGACCGGCAGGTTCTGTCACCAGAATCAAAGACTCTTCAGAACAGAAGACGCGCAGATCGGCCGTCATCCGGCCTTGAGGGGAGAGGAAGGCCGCATGGCATCCGCCACCGGGAGTCAGCGACTTGATGTCGTTTGTGACCATCCCGTGTAGAAATCGTGTTCGATCATCACCCTTCAACTCCAAGATGCCCGAACAGGAAAGGTCAATCAAGCCTGCCGATTTTTGCAGCGCCGAGTATTCGGAGTCGACAGACGAGAACTTTTGTACGATCTGCCAGCCAAACCGGTCGATGAAGCTGGCTCCGGCAGCCTGGTGAATGTCGTGCAGCGGGAGTTTCTTTGACATGCGAGACTCGGTTTTCACAAATGGATGGAGAGGAACCAACGAATAACGACTCAGCAGGGCAGGCCGCGATGCAAACTCCGCCAGAATGGGTCGAGTTAGTGAATTCTGCGTGAATATTTGGATGGAGATCCTGAAAGATTTGTAATGATGTCAATCCGCTCCAGGAGCTGGCTGGCAAGCTGGCTGAACTGCTCGAGTCGGCAAATGGTGTCCATGTCTTTGATGATTTTGTCCAGGGCCGTCTCGATGTCGCTCAGCGCCTTGTCGGAATAGAACTCCTTTTGGATTTCAAGCCGGGCTTTGTGTTTCAGAAATTCCTCTTTGTAAAAGGCGCTGATCTCGTGGTGCGAGTCATCCCCGTTGCGTGACATGGCGCCCTCCTCAGGCATCCAGGATCTTTCGTAGAAGATCGTTAACGAGCTGCGGATTGGCTTGTCCCTGTGTCGCTTTCATCACCTGACCGACGAAGTAACCCAGAGCGGCTGTCTTTCCACTTCTATATTGTTCGTAGGTTTTCTGATTGGCGGCAATGATCTCACGGATGATTTTCTCGATGGTTCCAGAGTCGGTGATTTGTTTGAGTCCCTTCTCTATGATCACATCCTGCGGAGACTTCTTCTCACGAAACATCACTTCAAAAACATCCTTGCCCATCTTACCCGAGATTTCGCCACTTTCAATCAAGGTGATAAGTCGAGCAAGATCTCCCGGCAGTACCGGAGAAGCCTCTATGTTGAGATTGAATTCTTTGAGGTCTCGCAGGAGATCGCCCATGATCCAGTTTGATGCGGCTTTGGAACTTTGACACAGGAAAACCGTCGCCTCAAAAAAGGCAGCGAGCGAGCGCGACGTAGTGAGCACCGCAGCGTCGTATTCAGGAAGGCCATACTGCTGAACAAACCGGTTTTTCTTCGCTTCCGGTAGTTCGGGCATGGAAGTCCGAATGTCTGTTTGCCAAGCCGCATCAATCACCAAGGGTGGCAGATCGGGCTCGGGAAAGTAGCGATAGTCATGGGCTTCTTCCTTGCTTCGCATCGAAATGGTGCGATGTTCGGACGTGTTCCACAGGCGGGTCTCTTGCACAACGCTGCCGCCCTCGTCGAGGACCTGAATCTGCCGGGCGATTTCATATTCCAGTGCATTCTTCAAAAACCGAAAGCTGTTCAGGTTCTTGAGCTCCGCTTTTGTGCCCAGCTTCGTCTCACCAACGTGGCGGACAGAAATATTTGCGTCGCATCGCAAGCTGCCTTCCTCCATATTCCCGTCGCAGACTTCCAGATACTCAAGAATGACCTTCATGCGGGTCAGATAGTCGTGCGCTTCATCCGGGGAATGAAGATCAGGCTCGCTGACAATCTCGATGAGGGGGGTGCCACTGCGGTTCAAGTCGATGTAGCTGTAGCGCCCGGAATCGACAAAACCGTCGTGGATGGATTTCCCGGCGTCCTCTTCGATGTGGACGCGCTTGATGCGAACCTGCTTCCTCGAATCGTTGCTGCCGATCGTGATCCGGCCGTGTTCGGCAAGTGGACGGTCAAACTGGGAAATCTGATAGCCCTTCGGCAAATCTGGGTAGAAATAATTCTTTCGAGCAAAAATGGAAACTGGGTTCAGCGTGCATTCGAGAGCCAGGGCGGCCTTCGTGGCCATGACAGCCGCTTCCCGGTTCAACACGGGCAATGCACCCGGAAAACCAAGACAAACCGGGCAGGTGTTGGTGTTGGGCGGAGACCCGAATGCCGTCGAGCAAGAACAAAAAATTTTTGTCTTGGTCAGCAGCTGTGCATGGACTTCAAGACCGATGACTGCTTCGTAGGGCATGGTTTTGTTTGATGATTGAAGGTTGGTGAATGCAGAATGCGACAACTCAGATCACCGCAACCATCCCGGCAAGGCCCCGACTTTGCGGGCTTCCTCCTCCAGTGCGGCCATCATTTTCTGCAGCTTCTCTTTGTGTCGTTCAAGCTCTTTGACCTGGCTCTCAAAGTCCGCATAGATTACCGAATTGTAGGTTTCGAAGCCAATCTTGATCCCGTCACCCTTGCCCGGTTGGGTCTTTTCACTAAAAGCCTTGATCTGCTTATCCACGCTTTCGATCTCGTCTCGAATTTGTTTGGCCCGGCCGCGCCAATAGGCTTCGCCCCTCTTGGGCCCGACAGAAGTGTTGGAATTCTTGGTGTCAGGTTTGGAAGCGGGCCCAACCGTGTTCAGCGGCCTCGTCGCAGTCTGTTTCCCAATCGCAAGGTCTTCGTTGGTCAGCACTCGCGCCGGTGTCGACTTCGGCTCTTCCCGTGCATTCAGAGACTGCGTGGCCGTGAGGTCGACGAGCTGGACCGGAATGGATTGAAACTGGCTGTGGCTGTCGGTAAACCGGTAGTGCCCCTCCATGGAAACCGGTTTAGTTTTTGCGTCGAGAACTCGTCCATCTTTGAGAACAACCTTGTAGCCCGCGAAGATCTCAGACGGCGAGACAGCCAGAATCAGCCCAAGCAACAAGGGCCGCAGTGACCGCCGGATTCTCTTAGCCAGGTTCATTCTCGACCTCATTCGAACGAAAAGTCTAAACCAGCCGTTTTCTCAACTCAAACAGTTTCTGATTGCAGAACAGTTGCGAGAGCGGCGAGCCTTGAGTCTCCGCTACTTTACTGCCAGAGAGGGATTGATTAGCATTGGCTTTCAGTCAACGGGATTCTGCTCTTACGGCGGCATTGACAATGATCTGGCAAGCTTATGAAGTCTCCCTTGGTGTTTGAGAAGTTCGTTCGAGCTGTTAAGACTCACACTCTCCTCGATCGCGGAGATCGAGTCGTGGTGGCGGTTTCGGGCGGAGCTGACTCTGTGGCGCTTCTTAACCTGTTGCTCGCGGTTCAGGCACAGTTTGAATTGGACTTGATCGTCGCACATCTCAACCACAATCTCCGTGGCAAGTCGTCGGATGAAGACGAAGAATTCGTTCGTATCTTAGCCCATCGTCACGGCACTCGGTTCATTTGCGAAAAGATTCCGGCAGAGGATGTGACAGCCAGGAAAGAGAGTCTGGAAAACTGGGCCAGAGAACGAAGATACGCGTTTCTATCCAAGACTGCGCGCACTGTGCATGCTCACAAAGTGGCTTTGGGACACACAATGAGCGACCAGGCCGAGACGTTCTTGATGCGCTTGCTCCGAGGGAGCGGAGCAGTTGGCCTGTCGGCCATGTCCTACAAGAGGGAGATATTCATTCGGCCGCTACTCGCGATTGAACGACACGAAATCCTAGAGTATTTGAAACTTCTCAGAGTCGCCTGGCGAGAAGACCCTTCAAATCTGGACACCCAGTTTGTGCGGAACAGGCTGAGACAAGAGCTTGTTCCAAGTCTCGAGGATCGTTACAATCCGAAAATCGTTCGGCTGCTGGCTGGCACTGCGGCTATCCTTCGTGAAGAAAGCAACGCACTTAAATACTGGGCTGCCGAGGTATTTGACCGGGAGGCAGTTGTCGCCGGAAACGGGGTCATTTTTGATGTGAACACTCTGCTCTCGCTTCCATCTGGACTACAGAAGAGACTTGTTGACCTTTCGCTGGAAAGGCTCGTTCCGGGACACCACAGTCTTTCGGCCCAGAACGTTGCCAGCATCATCCACCTCTTGGGCGACGGCAGGAGCGGAAAATTTGTCCAGACCGGACTGTTCAGGTGTTCCAGAGAATTCAATCGTCTGCTTCTCGAAGTGCCGCCGCCGCCGCCGGTGCCCGAAAAGTTTTGCCATGCACTTCGAATTCCTGGACGAATTGAGTTGCCTCAGACTGGCACTTGCTTCGAAGCCAAACTCAAACCCTCGCCTCAGGACTCGGTTATATTGAATCGGTGGGAGCTATTTCTCAGCAAGACAGAGCTGGAGGCAGGATTCTACGTTCGTAACTGGGAACCTGCCGATGTATACTCGGCACCGGGTGCAGGTTCTCCAAAGAGAGTTGCAGAGATGTTTGCACAGAGAAAAATTTCGAGACGATGCAGAGCCTCATGGCCGGTGGTGGTTCTGGCAGGCCGAGTCGTTTGTGTGAAGGACTTCCCTTTTTGCGCCGACAACGCAGTTCAAGCAGAAGAAGAGACGATTGTGGTTGTCGAAGAAAGGAGTCCAGATCGATGACTCGAACTAAGGTTCTTTATCCGGAGGAGCAGATTCGTAGCCGCGTGGAGCAAATTGCTCGCCAGGTAGAACAGGACTTCAAAGGCAGAGACCTTTGTGTGGTCGGCTTACTCGAAGATTCCTTTGTCTTTATGGCAGATTTGATTCGGAAACTAGACTGGGAAGTGTTATGTTATTTTATGAAGGCTGAGGTCAATGAGGGCGCGGATCGGGTTGCGAGCATCAAGCGAATTCTGTACTCGCCTGAACTCGATGCCCGGGATCGGAATATCTTGCTGGTTGGGGGAGTGCTCGACACTGGAATTACTCTGGATTACATTACGAAGCACATTCTGCAAGGGGGTCCGTGCCAGCTAAAGACTTGTTACCTGCTAGATAAACCTGAGTCAAGGCGAATCTCGGCTAGCGCAGACTATGCCGCCTTTGTAGTGCAAGCGTCGCACGCAGAGTATCTCGTCGGGTACGGACTGGGCTATGGCAACCGGTTCCGCAATTTGCCCTATCTTGGAACATTAAGCAAAGAAGAGAGGCTTAAGGGGCTTGGAGGCTAGGTTTGAATTCAACCGTTAAGACATTGTTGTTGTGGGTTGTACTTATCATTACGGGTGTTCTGCTGTGGCAGGTCGTTCAGCGCACGCAGGGCGGAACCGAAAAGGACAAAGACTTCTCCTACATTCTAAACGAAATTGAGAAAGGCAGCGTTGAGAGTGTGGAGATCACGGGTAGCGAAGTGAAGGGCAAGTTTAAGGACGGAAACGCCTTCAAGACCACCATGCCCAACTACCCCGAGTTTTTCAAGACGCTGATAGCCAAAGGCGTTACATTCAAGGTCAAGGAGCCCACACAGAGTCCGTGGTTGACCGCGTTAATTTCCTGGGCGCCGTTCGTGCTGCTGATTGGTTTCTGGATATTCTTCATGCGGCAGATGCAGAGCGGCGGCAACAAGGCACTCTCGTTTGGAAAAAGCCGCGCGAAGCTGCTTTCGTCACAACAGAAGAAAATTACCTTCAAGGATGTTGCAGGCGTGGAGGAAGCCAAGGAAGAACTGCAGGAAATTATTGAGTTCCTCAAGGAGCCGCAGAAGTTTCAAAAGCTCGGCGGCCGTATTCCCAAAGGCGTTCTTTTGGTTGGCCCACCAGGAACGGGCAAGACCCTGTTGGCGCGGGCCATCGCGGGTGAAGCGGGCGTTCCCTTCTTCTCAATCAGCGGCTCTGATTTTGTCGAGATGTTTGTCGGCGTGGGGGCTTCGCGCGTTCGCGATCTGTTTGAGCAGGGCAAGAAGAACGCACCTTGCATCGTCTTTATCGATGAGATCGACGCGGTCGGTCGTCATCGCGGCGCCGGTCTTGGGGGAGGCCACGACGAGCGTGAACAGACGTTGAATCAGCTTCTCGTGGAGATGGATGGTTTTGAGTCTAACGAAGGCGTCATCTTGATAGCCGCTACCAACCGGCCCGACGTTCTCGATCCGGCCCTGCTGCGGCCGGGAAGATTTGATCGTCGCGTCATCGTCCCGCGGCCAGATGTCAAAGGGAGGGAGGGTATCCTGCAGGTTCACACGAAGCGGATTCCACTCGCAGAAGATGTAGACGTTACGGTCCTTGCGCGCGGCACTCCCGGCTTCTCTGGCGCAGATCTCGCGAACTTGGTGAACGAAGCAGCCTTGAATGCAGCCCGCTACAACCAGAAGTCAGTAACCATGGCCGACTTTGAAGGGGCAAAGGACAAGGTGTTGATGGGCGTGGAGCGCAAGTCGCTGATCATTAGCGATGCGGAAAAAAGAAACACCGCTTACCACGAAGCTGGCCATGCCTTGGTTGCGGCTCTGCTGCCCCATGCGGACCCTTTGCACAAAGTGACCATCATCCCGCGCGGAATGGCGCTTGGCGTAACGATGCAGCTGCCTTCCGACGACAAGCACACCTACACCCGCGATTTTCTTGAAAGTCAGATCGCCATCATGATGGGCGGGCGCCTCGCTGAGGAGCTATTCCTGGGCCACATGACCACCGGAGCCGGCAACGATATTGAGCAGGCTACGGAAATGGCGCGGCGGATGGTCTGCGACTACGGCATGTCATCGCTGGGACCGCTCACGTTTGGCAAGCGCGAAGAACAAATCTTTCTGGGAAGAGAGATTGCGCAGCACCGGGACTACAGTGAGGATACGGCGATCAAGATTGATCTCGAAGTGAAGCGTTTTATCTCGGAAGGATATGAGACTGCCAAGAAAATTCTCGAACAGAACCGAGACACATTGAGTCGGATTGCAGAGGCCCTGCTTGAGCGCGAGGTGCTGGATGCCAATGAAGTACGTATGATCATCCAAAACCTGCCTCTGGAAGAAAAAGTCGAGCCTGTTTCCAGTGCCAAGCCGGGAGGGCAAGACGGGCGAAGAACACAGGTTGTCCAATCCCTCTCTCCCTCGGTTCCTTCATTGGTCGACAAACAGCGCGAAAAACCGGCGCCAGCCTAGAGTTTGGTGGAGCACAAGAATATTCCTTTCCTCGTTGCGCTCCCATTCCCCAGAGTTCTGCGAAATAGTCATCTGATTTCAGCGAGCCGATCAGTCTGTTCTTCTGTCTCAGCAACATTACTCCTTTGATTCGAGACGCATGCAGGCGAGGATACGATACGAGGTTCAGCTTCCGTCGGGCCGATTGGTGCTAGGCGCGAGAACCCTCGTTATGGGCGTTTTGAATATGACGCCGGATTCGTTCTTCAAAGACAGCCGGCGCCGCCGCTCCAGCGACGCCATTTCGAGAGGCCTGCAACTGGAAGAGGATGGAGCGGACATTCTAGACATCGGCGGGGAGTCGACCCGTCCACCGTTCCGATACGTTTTGCCAGTTGCCGAAGAGATCCGGCGAGTTGTTCCTGTGATCTCAGCCCTCCGCAAGCGATTGAAGATTCCGATCTCAATCGACACATTCAAGGCTGAGGTCGCGCGAGCAGCAATCTCTGCGGGGGCCGAGATTGTGAATGATATTGGAGCACTAAGGCTCGACCGAGAATTGCCGAAAGTAGTTGCATCAGAACGGGTGGCGGTAGTCCTGATGCATTCACGTGGCAAGCCGGATCAGATGCATCATTTGCCTCGGGTGCAGAATATTCTCAAGGCCGTTTCAGAGAGCTTGGAACGTTCCGTCAGAAAAGCCGTTTCCGCCGGAATCTCGCAGAAGCGGATCATTGTCGATCCGGGCATTGGATTCAGCAAGACGGCTCAGGACAATCTCATCTTGCTTAAACGACTGGATATTTTGAGCCGGCTTAACCTTCCAATTTTGGTAGGAGCTTCGCGGAAATCCTTCCTCGGAAAGGTTCTGTCTGCGCCCGTGGAGCAGCGATTGACGGGCAGCTTGGCGTGCTGCGCAGTAGCGATCATGGAAGGTGCTCATATTGTCAGAGTCCACGATGTCAAAGAAACTCGCCAGGTGGTAATGCTGTGTGACGCCGTCAGGGAAGCCGAAATCCAGGTCCAATGAGCGTTACGGAACTGATCAACCTCGACAAACTAAATTGGAACGCCGCAATCGACATCCTGATTGTCAGCGCCCTCATCTACAACGTATTGTTGCTGATTCGAGGGACTCGAGCCGTGCAGATGGCTCTGGGACTGGGATTTCTCGCGATTTTTTTCTACCTAACGCGCTGGCTTCATCTAGAAATGATCCAATGGATTCTCACCAACATCCTTCCCTATTTTGTTTTCGGGATCATCGTCCTGTTTGCCGCCGAGATTCGGCGTGCACTGGCCAATATCGGGAAAAATCCGCTGATTCGGCAGTTTTCTCAAAACCCCTTAGTGGAGACTTACGACGAAATCGTTTTGGCGGCCACCACTCTGGCTTCCCAGAGAATCGGTGGTTTGATCGTAATCGAACGAAGCATTGGCTTGAAGAACTACATTGAAAGCGGTATCGCAATTGATGCTGCGTTGTCATACGACTTGCTGGTGGCGATCTTCTCTCCTGGAGCACCCCTCCACGACGGTGCTGTGGTCATCCAGAAGGACCGCATTACAGCGGCCGCCTGTTTTTTGCCTCTGACCGTAAATCCAAGACTCAGCAAGGAATTGGGTACGCGCCATCGCGCCGCTATTGGGGTGACGGAAGAGTCGGATGCTGTCGTGGTAGTGATTTCAGAAGAGACTGGCATTATTTCAGTTGTTGCTGGCGGCCAGATTGAACGGAGCTTGGATGGTGACTCTTTGCGCCAGCGTTTGGAATCAATTTTTGCCGGCAAAGAACCGGACAGGGAATTGGGACTGTCGGCGATGTTGGAGCGGCAATGATCCTTTGGTTGCGCTACTTCAGAAATCTGCTGTTGCGAAACTTGCCGCTCAAGGTTGTATCGCTCACACTGGCAGTTCTCCTTTGGATTGCATTAAACAATGAACCGAGATCAGAGGTTGGCCTCAGGGTCCCGCTGGAGTTTAGAAACTCGCCAAAGGGAGTCGAGGTGCTGGGAGATACGAATACCGTCGATATTCGATTGAGTGCCACCTCAAGCATTGTAAAAAGGATCGATGCATCAGGAGTGACAGCCTCCATCGACCTCTCGGAATGGACTCCTGGGGAACGCACGTTTTCACTAGGTGCAAGCAATCTGACCGTTCCCTTTGGCATCGCGGTTACCAAAATCACCCCAAACAAGGTCCGGCTGCGTTTCGAGCCCACGGAGCACAAGCTGGTCAGAGTTCATCCTCGAATCCTTGGCAAGCCAGCGGAGGGCTTTATAGTGACGGCGATCATTTGCCAGCCTGACAAGGCAGAGCTGGAGGGCCCTGCAAGCCATCTGACGGCGCTAGAATCCGTCTCAACCGACAGCCTCGACATTTCAGGCAGATCGTCGACTTTTTCAGCTCGACTGCATCTTTACATTGAAGACCCCCTAGTACGGCTGGTTGCTGACCACGAGACTCAAGTGGAAGTAACAATTGCGCCCAAATAGACCGGACTGGCTCGCGCGCCAGTGCTATCTATGAATTCTGGATAGGCGCAGCCAGCGAATCGAACTCAATAGAGAGACATCTGGTTGCATCATGAAAAAACTCTTTGGCACCGATGGCATACGTAGTCTTGCGGGAGAGGCCCCGCTGGATGAGCATACGCTTGGCAGAATTGGTTCTGCCTTGGTTGAAGAGTGGAAGCAAGAAGGAACCAAGCCTCGAGTAATTCTTGGGCGTGACACGCGAGCTTCAGGCGAATGGATCGCTGCGACCCTAGTACGCTCCATGATGGCCTCAGGAATCGACGAGGTGGCAGATGTTGGGGTGATTAGTACTCCCGGATTGGCCTATCTGACCCGTCATCGCGGGTTTGATTTGGGGATCATGGTTTCTGCCTCACACAATCCATACGAGGACAATGGCATTAAGGTTTTCGGGAAAGATGGATTCAAGCTTACAGATGCTCAGGAACTGGAGATAGAACGGCTGATCGAGGGGCTTCCGCCACAACAGCTCGCCGAGACCGCTCCCTCAAGAGTTGAATCCAGCCAACTCGTGGAGGAATACGTTGACTTCCTGAAGAGCCAGACAAAGACCAGGTTGGACTCACTCCGAATAGGGCTCGACGTCTGCAATGGTTCCGCTCATGCAATCGCGCCGCGGGTGTTTCGCGAACTGGACGCATCGGTCGTCGTGATCAATGACAAACCAGACGGAAAGAACATCAATCTGAACTGTGGGTCTCTGCATTTGTCCCAACTGATCTCGCTGGTTAAGGAGCATGAGTTGGACTTGGGTGTTGCCTTCGACGGAGACGCTGATCGTTCTTTATTCGTGACCTCCAGCGGAAGGGTATTTGATGGGGACTTCGTTCTCTTCGTCTTGGCACTTCAATTTCACGGCCGCCGACAATTGGTGACAAACAAAGTCGTGGGCACCATCATGTCCAACTATGCGCTCGAGCAAGCTTTGAGCGAGCATGGCATTGAACTGCTGCGGGCTTCCGTAGGCGACCGATACGTTCTGGAGAAAATGAAGCAGTCGGGTGCTCGTCTCGGTGGCGAACCGTCTGGCCATGTTATCCTGTTGGATTCTCACACCGCAGGGGACGGAATTCTAACGGCTGTTAAACTGGCAGAGGCTCTAGTAGGAAATCGGGCGAGTCTTGACGAACTCGCCGACGGATTCCATCCCTTTCCTCAAGTTCTCGATGCTCTAAGGGTCCGCAAGAAGCTTCCCTTAGAGAACCCTGCGATTGCTAGACTGATTGCAGATGCGGAAAAGCGCTTCGGCCAGTCGGGACGATTGGTGATTCGCTATTCGGGCACTGAGCCTCTCTTGCGAATCATGGCTGAAGGACCAGACGGCGCCAAAGTCAAATCTATTGTCACTGAATTGAAGGCCAGCTTGGAAGATTTGATAATTGCGTTGTCCAATGGAAATGTTTAGGTCTCTTCCAAAACAAAAAACTTCTTCTATTTCTCAAAAAGCTATTGACACACCAGAAGTCGTGACGTATAGTTCACGCGCTTTACAGAAGTGATCTTTGACAATTGTGTAAGACCAGCCTAATCAGATTCTTTGAGTCCATCCTAAACGACAATTAAGTATCAGATTCTCATTGAGAGTTTGATCCTGGCTCAGAATCAACGCTGGCGGCGTGCCTAACACATGCAAGTCGAACGCGAAAGCCCGCAAGGGTAAGTAGAGTGGCGCACGGGTGAGTAACACGTGGACAACCTGCCTTCGAGTGGGGAATAACCTTCCGAAAGGGGGGCTAATACCGCATAAAACCTCGGAACACAAGTTCTGGGGTTGAAAAGAGCAATTTGCTCGAAGAGGGGTCCGCGCCTGATTAGCTAGTTGGTGAGGTAACGGCTCACCAAGGCTTCGATCAGTAGCCGTCCTGAGAGGGAGCACGGCCACACTGGAACTGAGACACGGTCCAGACTCCTACGGGAGGCAGCAGTGGGGAATTTTTGGCAATGGGCGAAAGCCTGACCAAGCAACGCCGCGTGGGTGATGAAGTATCTTGGTACGTAAAACCCTTTCGGCAGGGACGAACCTAATGACGGTACCTGCGGAAGAAGCCCCGGCTAACTCCGTGCCAGCAGCCGCGGTAATACGGGGGGGGCAAGCGTTGTTCGGAATTACTGGGCGTAAAGGGCGCGTAGGCGGTTGGATAAGTCAGCTGTGAAAACCACGGGCTTAACTCGTGGCCTGCAGTTGAGACTGTCTGGCTTGAGTGTGGGAGAGGAGAGTGGAATTCCTGGTGTAGCGGTGAAATGCGTAGATATCAGGAGGAACACCGGTGGCGAAGGCGGCTCTCTGGACCACAACTGACGCTGAGGCGCGAAAGCTAGGGGAGCAAACAGGATTAGATACCCTGGTAGTCCTAGCTGTAAACGATGGATACTTGCTGTGGGGGGTGTTAAATCCTCCTGTGGCGGAGCTAACGCATTAAGTATCCCGCCTGGGGAGTACGGTCGCAAGGCTGAAACTCAAAGGAATTGACGGGGGCCCGCACAAGCGGTGGAGCATGTGGTTCAATTCGACGCAACGCGAAGAACCTTACCTGGGCTTGAACTGGAGTGGAAGTTGGCAGAGATGTCAATGTCCTTTACCGGACTGCTCTAGAGGTGCTGCATGGCTGTCGTCAGCTCGTGTCGTGAGATGTTGGGTTAAGTCCCGCAACGAGCGCAACCCTTGTCCTTAGTTGCTAACGAGTCAAGTCGAGAACCCTAAGGAAACTGTCGGTGATAAACCGGAGGAAGGTGGGGATGACGTCAAGTCCTCATGGCCTTTATGTCCAGGGCTACACACGTGCTACAATGGGCGGTACAAAGGGTCGCAAACCCGCGAGGGGGAGCCAATCCCATAAAACCGCTCTCAGTTCGGATTGCAGTCTGCAACTCGACTGCATGAAGCTGGAATCGCTAGTAATCGCGGATCAGCATGCCGCGGTGAATACGTTCCCGGGCCTTGTACACACCGCCCGTCACATCATGAAAGCTGGTTGTACTAGAAGTCGCCGTGCTAACCGCAAGGAGGCAGGTGCCCAAGGTATGACTAGTGATTGGGGTGAAGTCGTAACAAGGTAGCTGTAGGAGAACCTGTGGCTGGATCACCTCCTTTCTAAAGAGTATTGGCTTCGAATTTCTTCGGAAGTTCTAGCCTGTTTAGGAATCAGAGGTTTGGTTGGGCAGTCTTACACAGTCAAAGATTAAGTGTCCGGTTTCAGATGTCACCCGCTTAAGGGGAGCATTTGGATCTGGCATTTGGTTAAGCAAATAGGGTTTCTGACACCTGACACCTGACACGTGGCACCTGAAACCTAACAGGGGCCTGTAGCTCAGGTGGCTAGAGCGCACGCCTGATAAGCGTGAGGTCGGTAGTTCAAGTCTACCCAGGCCCACCATCTTCAGATCTAAAATCTCAAGTTTTTATGCTATCGCTAGTCATTGCGACGTGCGACTAGTTTTTGGCTCTGCGATTTCAGATTGCGAAGGGGCTGTAGCTCAGCTGGGAGAGCACCTGCTTTGCAAGCAGGGGGTCACGAGTTCGATCCTCGTCAGCTCCACCATTGTTCGTCACAAAGCGCTATTCTTCGATAACGCTTTGTAACTAGCAATGTTGTGCTAGTAGTGGTCTTTGACAATTGAATACGAATGAACTTCAAGTTCGACTCATGACCAAGATTTAATGGTCAAGCTACTAAGGGCACATGGTGGATGCCTTGGCATTAGTAGGCGATGAAGGACGTGGTAAGCTGCGATAAGCCTCGGGGAGCTGCAAACAAGCCTTGATCCGGGGATTTCCGAATGGGGAAACCCCTCCCAGTAAAACTGGGAGACTACCTTCTGAATTCATAGGAAGGCTAGAGCGAACCCAGGGAAGTGAACCATCTCAGTACCTGGAGGAAGAGAAAACAACAGTGATTTCCAGAGTAGTGGCGAGCGAAATGGAAACAGCCTAAACCAGTCAAGAGAAATCGAGATTGGGGTTGCAGGACCGCATAAGTAGAGTTACCAATCAAGAGTCTAGTTGAACGAGTTGGAAAGCTCGGCCAAAGAATGTGAAAGCCATGTAAGCAAAAGGCTCTTGACTCGAAGCGGGATCCTAAGTACCGCGGGGCACGTGGAACCCTGTGGGAATCCGGGAGGACCATCTCCCAAGGCTAAACACTCACTAATGACCGATAGCGAACCAGTACCGTGAGGGAAAGGTGAAAAGAACCCCTGCGAGGGGAGTGAAATAGTACCTGAAACCGTGTGCCTACAAGCAGTGGAAGGGCGTTGCCGCAAGGCAAGCCTGACCGCGTGCCTTTTGCATAATGAGCCGGCTAGTTATTTTCTGTGGCAAGGTTTAGCGTAAGCGAGCCGTAGCGAAAGCGAGTCTGAATAGGGCGATTCAGTCGCAGGAAATAGACGCGAAGCGGGATGATCTACCCTTGGCCAGGGTGAAACGCGGGTAACACCGTGTGGAGGCCCGAACCAGTGTTGGTTGAAAACAGCTTGGATGAGCTGAGGGTAGGGGTGAAAGGCTAATCAAATTCCGTGATAGCCCGTTCTCCCCGAAATAGCTTTAGGGCTAGCCTCAAGTGATTTGTAGCGGTGGTAGAGAACTGAATGGACTAGGGGCCTTACCAGGTTACTGAATCCAATCAAACTTCGAATGCCGCTAACAACAGCTTGGGAGTCAGACAGTGGGGGCTAAGCTTCATTGTCGAGAGGGAAAGAGCCCAGATCATCAGCTAAGGTCCCAAAGTGCAGACTAAGTGGAAAAGGAAGTGGAGACGCACTGACAGCCAGGAGGTTGGCTTAGAAGCAGCCATCCTTTAAAGAAAGCGTAATAGCTCACTGGTCAAGCAGCTCCGTGCCGACAATTCAACGGGGCTCAAGTCTGCCACCGAAGCTATGAACTTGAACTGCTGCGGCAGTTCATTTGGTAGGGGAGCGTTCTGTACAGTTCGAAGCGGCACCGTAAGGAGCCGTTGACGGTACTGAAGAGACCCTGCCGGCATAAGTAGCGATAAACCAGGTGAGAACCCTGGTCGCCGAAAGTCTAAGGTTTCCTGAAAAAGGTTAATCCGTTCAGGGTTAGTCGGTCCCTAAGTCGAGGCCGAGAGGCGTAGACGATGGGTAACAGGTCAACATTCCTGTACTATGAAGTGGACGTTATCACGATGGGGTGACGCAGGAGGATAAGCGGGATCTCTGATGGATGGGATTTCACGATCGAGAGGGATTGGGTTGGCAAATCCGCCCGATCATCAACCTCGAGAGTAGTGGCGAGCTCGCAAGGGCTGGATAAAGCCGCTGATTTCACACTGCCAAGAAAAACCTCTAAGGAGTCTGCTTTGTAACCGTACCGTAAACCGACACAGGTAGACGAGGAGAATATCCTAAGGCGCTTGAGAGAACACACGTTCAGGAACTCGGCAAAATAGCTCCGTAACTTCGGAATAAGGAGTGCCCCGGTAGGGTTCATAGCCCGAGGGGGTTGCAATGAAATGGCCCAAGCGACTGTTTAACAAAAACACAGGTCTCTGCAAAGTCGAAAACGACGTATAGGGGCTGACGCCTGCCCGGTGCTGGAAGGTTAAAAGGAGAGGTTAGCCGCAAGGCGAAGCTTTGAATTGAAGCCCCAGTGAACGGCGGCCGTAACTATAACGGTCCTAAGGTAGCGAAATTCCTTGTCGGGTAAGTTCCGACCTGCACGAATGGCGTAACGATTTGGGCGCTGTCTTAACGTGTGACTCAGCGAACTTGTAGTACCGGTGAAGATGCCGGTTACCCGCATCTAGACGGAAAGACCCCGTGCACCTTTACTATACCTTAGCCATGAATTATGGTGCGATCTGCGCAGGATAGGTGGGAGGCTTTGAACCATGCCCTTTGGGGTGTGGGGAGCCAACGGTGAGATACCACCCTGATTGTTCTGTGATTCTAACCTATTGCCCTAATCGGGCAAAGGGACATGGCTAGGCGGGTAGTTTGACTGGGGCGGTCGCCTCCTAAATTGTAACGGAGGCGCTCAAAGGTGTCCTCAGGCTGTTTGGAAATCAGCCATAGAGTGTAAAGGCATAAGGACGCTTGACTGCGAGACAGACAAGTCGAGCAGGTGCGAAAGCAGGACTTAGTGATCCGGTGGTTCTGTATGGAAGGGCCATCGCTCAACGGATAAAAGGTACGCCGGGGATAACAGGCTGATCTTGCCCAAGAGTTCATATCGACGGCAAGGTTTGGCACCTCGATGTCGGCTCATCGCATCCTGGAGCTGTAGAAGGTTCCAAGGGTTAGGCTGTTCGCCTATTAAAGCGGTACGTGAGCTGGGTTCAGAACGTCGCGAGACAGTTCGGTCCCTATCTGATGTGGGCGCAGGAGATTTGAGGAGGGCTGTCCTTAGTACGAGAGGACCGGGATGGACGAACCTCTAGTGTACCAGTTGTCCCGCCAGGGGCAGTCGCTGGGTAGCTAAGTTCGGTCGGGATAAACGCTGAATGCATATAAGTGTGAAGCCCACTCCAAGATGAGATCTCCCAACGAAAGTAAGAAGACCCGTAGTAGACCACTACGTGATAGGCTGGGTGTGTAAGGCCAGTAATGGTTTCAGCTAACCAGTACTAATCGGTCGTTCGGCTTGACCATTAATTAATTCAGGAGTGAGCGCCCAGTGAAGCTCACACGAGCTTCACTGGGCCCTCCTGAGAACTTGAATTCATTCGTGTCAATTGAGATGAGGTTTTGGTTAGTTCATCTGACTGTAAGTTTTCTGAATAGTCCGGTGAAGCTTCTCAGAACATTTTTATCTCGGTGATTCTAGCGAGGGGGTCACACCCGTTCCCATCCCGAACACGGAAGTTAAGCCCCTCAGCGCCGATGGTACTGTCAGGGAAACTTGGTGGGAGAGTAGGTCATTGCCGGGATTAATACGAAGGCCTTGAAGAATTCTTCAAGGCCTTTTTTTTGCCCCAAAGGTTTGGATAGGCCCAGTGAGACTTCCAAGTTGAAGAGAAACGACCAAATCAAACTCCGCTCGGTGTCATCTTATCCCCGCTCCTAACCCGACTTCAGCAACTGGAGCGAAGAGTCTGTGTAACTTGTAGAAAGCTGGTGTCGGACATCAAAAGGTCTTCACCACAAACGCAGAGGCTTCGAGCCGGTTGCTGACACGGACTCGGTGATTCTGGGAACCGGTTGGTCGGGCAGTGTCAGGCTCAGTTGTTTCAGCAGCAGCGCTTGGTCCTGGTTCGGTTGGGTGTAACGCGACAAGATGAGCGTTCGTCCGTCTGTGGGCGGCAGATGCACGTATACCATCTGCAGACCGGCTAACTTCATCAGCACTTCGCGAGGCGTCAAACCCGGAGCCAGCGCTTTCAGCCGCTGCTGCAAGGTGACCTGAAGACAGTAAGCTTGAAAGGCAACAAAAATGTGAGCCTCAATGCCTCAATCCGGCTGTCTTTCTGATGATAGATCGGGCGAATCGACAGATCGCCCTTCAGTGTCTTGAAGACCTGTTCGATCTGGGTCAGCTGAATGTAGTACTGCCAGAGC
>Ga0163150_10004531_pt1 | contig 18504 bp, 11 predicted proteins | sample OliLakLV19P2IB_FD_148628 | JGI IMG/M metagenome (GOLD analysis project Ga0163150, IMG submission 148628) | Freshwater microbial mat bacterial communities from Lake Vanda, McMurdo Dry Valleys, Antarctica - Oligotrophic Lake LV.19.P2.IB | ecosystem: Environmental > Aquatic > Freshwater > Lake >...
GCATGGTTACTCCAAGAGACAGGAGTGTGTGGACCGTTGCCTGCTTTCTTCTGGACGTCAGCAAAGTTATCGACAACTGCGTTACAGGTTGCAGTTGGGTTCACCTTCATCTTGAGCGTGTAGGTGCGTGTCTGACCTGGAGCAAAGGACTCGAACGGACAGAACACAACATTGTACGCAGGGTCTGGGTGTAATGCACAGCCAGAGGTAGAACCATTTGGCTCGAAGGTTGTGTAGGCAGGAACGTCATCGCGGATGCGAATGTCGTTCACTGTCTGGGAACCAAGGTTCTTGACTGTAATGGTGTAAGTCAGAGTTGCACCACGCGTTGTTGTCGCAGTGTTGACTGTTTTGATTGCTGAGAAGTTGAGGGGCTGTACAGGATCTACTTCATCGTTGTCTGTGAGAGAATCACATCCTGGATCCTGTGGGAAGTCGATCTTTCCGTCATTGTCGTTGTCGATGCCGTCAGAACACTGTGGAAGTGCTGCACACTGAACAGTGGTGAAGGCATGGTTACTCCAAGAGACAGGAGTGTGTGGACCGTTGCCTGCTTTCTTCTGGACGTCAGCAAAGTTATCGACAACTGCGTTACAGGTTGCAGTTGGGTTCACCTTCATCTTGAGCGTGTAGGTGCGTGTCTGACCTGGAGCAAAGGACTCGAACGGACAGAACACAACATTGTACGCAGGGTCTGGGTGTAATGCACAGCCAGAGGTAGAACCATTTGGCTCGAAGGTTGTGTAGGCAGGAACGTCATCGCGGATGCGAATGTCGTTCACTGTCTGGGAACCAAGGTTCTTGACTGTAATGGTGTAAGTCAGAGTTGCACCACGCGTTGTTGTCGCAGTGTTGACTGTTTTGATTGCTGAGAAGTTGAGGGGCTGTACAGGATCTACTTCATCGTTGTCTGTGAGAGAATCACATCCTGGATCCTGTGGGAAGTCGATCTTTCCGTCATTGTCGTTGTCGATGCCGTCAGAACACTGCTTACGGTCGTTCGGACCTTCATCATTATCCTGTGGATCAGTACACGAAGGATCGTGTGCGCCTTCGCTGATATCGTCTGGACTTGCACATCCTGGATCCTGTGGAAAGTCGATCTTTCCGTCGCCATCGTTATCGATACCGTCGCGACACGCAGGGACGCTGAGGCGAACGAATGTCGCAGTACATGGTGAGAAGTTTCCACGGTTACCAGAGTTATCGAAGTAATCAGAAGGAGAATCGTACGCATGTACGAAGAGCTTGGATGCACCTGCAGGAACGTTGAATCCATTCGCAGCGGAAGGGATTGGGTACGCATTTCCAACTACGTTGTTGCTTGCATCAGTAAAGCTGATGTATCCCTGATCGTAACAAGATTGTGGCAATTCATTGACGCCAGCATGTGTAATACGAGCAGACCACATCCCGTTCGCTCCGAGTACTTTGATATTCTCGCCTACTTTGAGGCCAGAGTACACAAGAGTCGGAGCATGAGCGTCGCCGCCAGCACCAACGTGGTTCCATGGACCTTGGTCACCTTCAAATGATTTGGTCACAGGACCGCCAATCTGTTGTGGACCTGTAATGAGTGCATCGATCATGCCATCACCATCGTTATCAACTCCATCCTGACACTGCGCAGCTGGAGTTCCCTCGTTGTCATTGTTTGGGTTTCCTTGGCATGAAAAGTCAGCAAGGTCGATGGCTCCATCGCCGTCATTATCGATACCATCCTGACATGCAGGCTTGGATACGGAAAAGGTTCCGTGAAAGCGGAACAAGTCGTTATTGTATGGTGAGTGGAAGTTACACTTTCCTTCTGGGTAGACATTGCTGCGCTCTTCATCACGGCATGTAGAATCCACATAACTATCAAATCCAAGAATACCACACACTGCATTCAGTGTTTCGTAATGCAGACTATTGTGCAAATTCCACTGTCCATCGCTACGAACGAGTGGTTCTGTTGGCTTTGTGATCGAGTAGTTATTCGTCGTAATCGCATTGCTGACGAGTGACATCAGCGTCTCAGGATCACCATTACCAAATGTTTGCTGTACTCCATTCTTACTACACGTAATGGAAGCTATCCATGTTTTATCAAACTTTGGAATCGCATTCTCACGGACGAAATTCCCGCTACTTTGTGCGAGTGAAGGTTCGACTGCTGTGAGAGCGTCAAAGCCAGGGATAGAAAGGATGCCGGCATTCGCCTCTGCAATGAGCAGAGTAGCGAGTACAAACGCGGCGAGTGATTTCTTCATCTCCATAAAGTGAGGGGTAGAAAATGGATGCAAAGTAAGGAAAGTTGATGATGCTACTATGAAAGGGAAGACTTGTCAAACAAATAAAGTATGAAATGATCACTTCTTGAATAGAATGCTTTTCTAGGCCATTTCAGGCTGTACTAAGAGTAAGCAAGCAAGGGGTAGACTACATTCTTTTCTATGTTTTTTAGGGTTTTTTGCTACGATAGATGGGATGTCTAAAGACGCATCAACACAGATCAGTGAAGCGTACGACCTGTATGCGGATGCCATTTTTCGTCATGTGTATCTCAGGCTCGGTAATCGCGAACTTGCAAAAGAGATCATGCAAGACACATTCGTAAAAACGCTTCTGCAGCTCCAGAAAGGTGCAGAAATAGAGAATATCCGTGCATTTCTCTATCGCATCGCAGGAAATTTGCTCATCGATAACGTCCGAAAAAAGAAGAGCGTGTCGCTCGATGATTTACAAGAAAGTGGCTTCGAACCGAGTGGCGAAACAGAGGAAGATCTCCATACACATTTAGAAGGAACGCGTGTAGCATCAGTGCTGAAACTTCTACGAGAAGTAGATCAAACGCTGATTATTATGCGCTTTGTCGATGGCATGAAACCGCAAGAGATAGCCGAAATGTTGGATATCGAACCGAATACTATTTCAGTCAAAATCCATCGGGCACTCAAAGAGCTCAAATCTCACCTTCGTTCCGCCTAATGCTTTTCCGACGTTTCATAGCAGCCCTCAAAACAATCTGCCTTACCCCAGAGGAAAAGCGAGCACATCACCCACTTGGTTTTGTCATAAAAAGAGAAGATGAACGTCTCATACTAACGATGGACGAACAACAATTTTTTTCATCGGCAGCGAAGATCCAATTACTGCCGCATGAGCGTGTAGCGATCAAGGAATCTCTTTTTAAAAAAGCCACGAAAACATCCTCTTGGAGCATCCGCATCAAAGGTTGGAGTAGTGTCATGGCAGCGGTTCTGATCGTGACGATCACCGGTACCAGCATGTCGTATGCAGCGGAATACGCTGTACCTGGAGATGTACTCTACCCTATCAAAGTACGTGTCAATGAGGAACTGAAAAGTAGGATGATGGCATCTGCCGATGAGCGAGCGGAGTGGGAAGTACAAAGAGCTGGAAGGCGTCTGGATGAAGCTGGTGTCCTCTCGACTCGTGGTGATGTCGATGTAAAAACAATGGCGTCGCTCGAATCATCGTTTCAAAAACATGCAGCAGTAGTAGAGGCACACATGGTCACGTTGCAACACGAGCAAAAATCCGATGAAGTGGAAGCGCTTTCGGCAAAATTTAATACCGCTCTCAAGCAGAAGTCGCAGGAAATAAAGGAATCTATGAAGACAGCTTCAGCAGATCCTCTTCTGCGTCGAGTACACTCCACGCGTGTCACCATGAAAGTCGCGGAGCTAGAGAGCATGGAAGCGCGGACGGAAGCTCTGGAAGAAAACGCTGAACGTTTCAATAAGCGAGCGGTTCCAAACATGGGACTGACGATGCAGAGTGATACGGAGTCAGATGAAATAATGAATGATGGAGCTGATGACGGTAGAATGGCTGACACAACAGAAACAATGGCTACGAAGAACGTAGCGAGCTTCGCTGCTATGAGTGCGACTCTCTCTGCAGAAGAAGATGATGACCTGCAGATCGAAACTGAAGCGCGTATGAGTATGGCACGGAAGCAAATGAAATCTGTAGACGCCGCCTCTCCTCAGGAACCAGTACAACAGACAAGGAACTTACTCGAGCGTGCAACGAGGGAGCTAGACGTTGGTAACTTCCCTCGTGCGAACGAAGCTGCAACAGAAGCATTGGAGCGAATGAAAGCAATGAAACAGCAACTGAAGCGCGAGAAAGAAGTGCTACGGCCTGCCGCCAGCAAGCTAGAAGAGCAGCTTCTCGAACACCAAAATGTATTTTCTTCATCCGTGTCTGTACGAGAAAAGGTTGATCCCTCCATTGATGATCTACGAGAGCTCCAGTGAGCACTGTGTGAGATGTGAGAAACCCAAATAATCTCTCTCTGTCATCGTTAATGCGAAACCCTGCGTAGCACCCTCTGTGCGGTTTCAGTGGCAAGACTCCGCGAAGCAGGGTAGTCTCTTGTCATCATGAAACCACGCTCTACTGCCGAAATCCGCTCGCTCTTCTTGAACTTCTTTGCGTCCAAGGAACACGCTGTTATTCGCGGTGCATCGCTCGTTCCTGAAAATGATCCAACTGTGCTCTTTACAACAGCGGGCATGCATCCGCTCGTCCCGTATCTTCTGGGTGAGCCGCATCCAGCGGGAAAGAGAGTGTGCGACGTGCAACTCTGTGTGCGTACTGGCGATATCGATGAAGTGGGTGACGCATCTCACCTCACTCTCTTCGAGATGCTCGGCAACTGGAGCTTTGGTGACTACTTCAAAAAAGAAGCCATCGAAATGAGTTATGAATTTCTGACGAGTGAAAAATATTTAGGTATAGAAAAAGAAAAACTAGCAGTGACGTGTTTCGAAGGCGATAGTGACGCACCGAAAGATACAGAATCAGCCGAGTACTGGAAAGCAATCGGCATGCCCGAGGAGCGCATAGGATGGCTACCCAAAGCCAAGAACTGGTGGGGTCCTGCAGGCCAGACTGGCCCCTGTGGACCAGATACGGAGATGTTTTACTGGGTTGGTGAAGGTACGCCGCCGAAAGGAAGTAATCCTGCAAATGATGAGGCGAATTGGCTCGAGATTTGGAATGACGTGTTCATGCAGTACAACAAAAATGACGACGGAACATTCACGCCACTGAAGCAGCAGAATGTGGATACAGGCATGGGCCTGGAGCGAGTGGCACAAGTGTTGCAAGGAGTGAGTAGTGTGTATGAGACGGATGCATTTGTGGCGTTGATGGAAGCGGTACTCCCAAAGGGTTCTATCGAGATGCCGAAAGGATCTGACTTAGAAACGATGGTGATGCGCCACGCACGTATCGCGACAGATCACATCAAAGCTGCGACGTTTATGGCTGCAGATTCAGTAGAGCCATCCAATGTAGATCAGGGCTACATCATGCGTCGTCTCATTCGGCGGGCTATTCGTTCGCTTCGATATTTGTACGTCGAACGCGTGAAGGATTTTGATCAGACACTCTATACTTCAAAGATAGTCTCAGCGGTGATCGATGAATATGGCAGTCACTATGCGGTGTTGCAAAAGAAAAAAGATCGAATTCTTGCGGTCCTTGAGCAGGAAGAAAAACAATTTAAAAAAACGCTGACCGAAGGCGCAAAGCAATTTGAAAAAATTATGGAGAAAAGTGGAGACAAAATCGAAGGTACTGATGTCTTTCATCTTTATGACACATACGGGTTCCCAATCGAGCTCACAAAAGAACTAGCTGAAGAGCAAGGCAAGAAGATCGATGAACAGGGCTTTACCAAAGCTTTCGAGGCACATCAGGCACTGTCTCGAGCCGGAGCAGAGAAGAAGTTTTCGGGCGGTCTTGCAGACCACTCTGCAGAGACAACGAAGCTGCACACCGCGACACATTTACTGAACCAAGCACTGCGCACTGTCCTCGGGAACGATGTCTGGCAGAAAGGAAGCAACATCACAGCAGAGAGATTACGGTTCGATTTTTCGTACCCAGAGAAGATGACGCCTGAGCAGATCAAAAAAGTAGAAGATTTGGTGAACGAAGCCATCAACGCTGATGAACCAATTTCGTTTACGGTGATGTCCGTCGATGAAGCAAAAGAATCTGGAGCGATCGGCGTCTTCGACAGTAAGTATGGCGATAGCGTGAAGGTCTACTCGATGGGCGCGTTCTCCAAAGAAATCTGCGGTGGACCGCATGTAGCACGCACTGGCATGCTCGGCAGTTTCCAAATCAAGAAAGAAGAGGCGTCATCTGCAGGAGTACGAAGAATCAAGGCAACTGTGTCTGGAGGGCCTCTAGACATAGAAATGGCGGAGGAGAGGTAATTGACAAACACTATTTTTCTGTTATATTTACTCTATGAAAAAAGCAGAGTCAACTATCCATGATCTTGGAGATGATGAATCTCCTTTTGCGGATGATCAAAACGAAAAAGGTTGGCAACATCAGAAAGGAGATAATACTGCCAAAGATGATGACCCTGTTCTGATCTATCTTACGCAGATTGGACGTACCCCACTACTGAATAAACAGGAGGAGTGGGCTATGGCAACAACCATCGAGAATGATCTATGTGAGTATCGCCAGCGTCTACTAAAGAGTGACTATATGATTCGCTACGCATTTTCACTTTTGAAAAAGGTGAAGGCAGGAACAGAAAGACTCGATAGAGTCATCGAAGTCAGCGTGACAGATAAAGATAAGAAAGAAAAGATTCTCGCGATGCTTGGGCCAAATCTGAGCACATTGGAAAAGTTAATCGCTCTCAATCGGGAAGACTTTCTCTTTGTGATGAACCGAAAAAACGCTCTGAAAGAACGGAAAATGAAATGGAAAAAACTGGAGGCAAGACGAGAACGATGTGTGCGTTTGATCGAAGACACGACAATTCGATTCACCAAACTCAATCCAGTAACAGATACACTTATGGAGATGAGAGAGCGCATGATTGCGCTACGCACACGGAAAGAGAAAGAGGGGCTAGCTCCGGCAGAGATGCAAAAACTTCATCAATTTATGAACCAAACGGGAGAAGTGCCAGCGAATATGGAAAAGAGGATGAATGCCCTACAGAAGCGCAAAGAAAAATTGGAAGCATCAAGAAAAGTGCTCAGTGCTGGTAACTTACGACTTGTCGTCTCGATTGCGAAGAAGTATCTAAACCGAGGTATCAGTTTCTTAGATCTCATCCAAGACGGAAATATTGGCCTCATGCGGGCAGTTGATAAGTTTGAACATCACCGTGGATACAAATTTAGCACCTACGCTACATGGTGGATCAGGCAAGCCATTACACGTGCCATTGCAAAACAGAGTCGAACCATCAGAGTACCTGTTCATATGATCGATACCATGAGCAAGGTACGCACTGTGACTCGTGATCTTGTGCAAGAGCTAGGCTATGAACCATCGCCAGAGGAAGTGGCGAGGAAAGCTGGTATCACACTGGAAGTTGCACTAACCTGCGTCAGGATGTCACGACAACCGCTATCGCTGGATCAGCCAACTGGTGATGCGGAAGAAAGTTACTTCGGAGACTCTCTAGAAGACCATCGAGAAGAAGATACGGAGACAGAAGTGCTTAGTAATCTACTAAAAGGTCGTGTCTGCGAAGCAATGGAACATCTGAACTACAGAGAACGAGGGATTCTAAAACTACGATATGGACTCGCAGATGGATACTGCTACACTCTGGAAGAGTTGGGTAAGATCTTCAATGTCACTCGAGAACGTATCCGACAAATAGAGACGAAAGCCGTACAAAAACTGCAGCAACCTGTCAGGTCGCAGCATCTTATTGGCTTCCTTGCAGGTGATACTAGTGAAGCAGAAGCGTATGCGCTCAATATGTCCAAGAGAACAACGAAGAGTTAAGACACCCACCCTCGTACTCGCATCGCTTCAACGATTCTGCCAACTGCAAGACTGAATGCTCCTTCGCGGTACGTACAGTTCTGACGCTTGGCTTCCGACCGCACATCATCGAATGCAGCGAGCATGATGCGACGAAGTTCCGTATCCACACGCTCTGCTGTCCACATGTTGCCACTACGTCCTTGTACCCACTCGAAGTAACTGACAGTGACTCCACCTGCATTCGCGAGAATGTCTGGGATTGGCGTGACGCCAGTTTTTTTGAAGATTTCATCTGCTTCAGGAGTCACGGGACCATTGGCGAGTTCTAGAATAAATTTGGCTTTGATGTCCTTGGCGTTCTTCTCGGTAATCACGTTATCGAGTGCAGCGGGGATTAGTAGATCGCAGTCGCAGACGAGTAAGTCCTCATTGGTAATCACTTCCGTGTTATCTAATTTTAGTTTTTTGATATCGCACACACTGCCTTGGCAGTATTCGCCACGGACGGAGCCTGTCTCAGACTTGTATTTGTGGATGCGTTTTGGGTCCAGGCCTTCTTTGCTATAGATACCACCTTGCGAGTCTGAGACTGCAACGATGGTCGCTCCAGCTTCGTGCAAGTATCCTGCGATTTCGGCTCCTGCATTGCCAAAACCTTGAATAGCCACACGCATGTTTTTGATCTCAAACGCCTCGCGCTTGGCAAGTTGCTCCAAAACGAAAAAACCTCCACGCGCAGTGGCTCGGTCGCGACCGAGTGAACCGCCGAATGAAAGTGGCTTGCCTGTAATGACATCAGGGGCATAGGTCTTCGTTACTTTTTCGTACTCGTCTCTCATCCATGCCATGATCTGTGGAGTGGTATTCACATCAGGTGCAGGAATATCAATATTAGGGCCAATGGCAGATGCAAACGTTCGAGCGTAAGCACGGCTCATGCGTTCGAGTTCTGTGCGACTGAGTTTTTTTGGATCAATCTGAATCCCTCCTTTTGCACCTCCGTACGGAATGCCGACTACCGCTGTCTTCATGGACATCAGTGTCGCAAGCGCTTTTACTTCTTCGATGTCTGCTTCGGGATGGAATCGAATACCTCCTTTATAGGGACCACGAGCGTTACTATGCTGCACACGATAGGCATGCACTTTTTGTTTCTTGCCATCGTCGAGATCAAATTCCACCTCGTGACTGACGATATTCTGTGGATTTCCAAGTATCGCACGCTCTTTTTCGTTCAATTGCACTCGGTCGAACGCTGCATGAACGAAACTCAGTGCTCGTTCGTACGGTGTAGAGGCTTTTGCCATAAAGAAGGAAGTGAGAAGAGAGTACACCTCGATTGTACACCGCTCAGGTAGTTTCCAAAGCCAGCAAAGAAGACGTACACTAATACACAATGAGCTTGCGACTTCACCTCTTGTTTTCTCTCTTTGTGTTTGGGCTCAGCGTGCCCGGGGTACTCCGTGCAGAGACCTCGAAACTTTTTGATTTTCGTGCAGGAATGATCAATGCTGAGTGGAGAGGTGCTGGGGATATCAGTGTCGAGAAACAAGCTGATGGTATTTGGCTTCGTTCTGGCTCGTCCACTGGCATGATCCTTACTGATGCGGAGCCGCCATTCTTTGCGGAAACAGCGCTGATCATTGCGAGTGCAGAAACACCGACAAAGGTTCTCTTTATCTGGTTCTATCCAGAGAAAGAAGATGGCGGTTTGACCTCGTATTATGACGTGAATGTGAGTAGCGACTCTGAAAACCATCGAACACTGCTCTTAAGCAGACACCCAGATTGGCGAAAAGAAAAAAAGACAATGGGTTTCCTTTTACCTCCTCATTCGAGCATCGTTCTTCATCGCATCGAGTTTAAGCAATGGAACCTATGGGACACTGTGGTGAGTGCACTTCGTTCAGTGACTCAGTTGGATGACTATCGACCGTATGCCATCAATTTTACGTGGGGTCCGCAACTGGGTCTTAATCCTCCTGAAGTTACTGAGCTTTATCAAAATGTTCCGCCCATCGCGACATCGGGAATCTGGGTCGTCACACTCTTTATTATTTTCTGCATCCTGCTGTATCTGCTTAGCCGTACGTCATACGCCATTTGGATGCGGAAATACTACTCACTGATGACTCTTCTGTGGATCGCATGTGGAACGTGGCTGTTGCTAGATCTTTATATGGGTGTTCAGTTTTTGTCCTGGGTGAAAGAAGATCACGATGCCTATATCAGTGGAGAGTCAGGGTTTCGAACGTTCCGCGATCGAGATGCGTTTTACGACTTTGCAGAATTTGTACGGCCACTCGTTACAGGTCGTGAGCGGTACATTTTCATCGCAGAAACTCCATGGCCGTATATTGGGAATATACGCTATCTCACTTTTCCGTCGATTCCAGCATTTAATCTCCAAGAAGATGATACGTGGGTGATTTATGATCGATCGGACATTACTCTTGATTCCACAAATCAACTCATGATGGGTGGAGATGTCATTACAAACCCAGGTGAAGTACTGGGAATATTTGATGAAGGATCGTTCGTTTTTCGAGGAACATTTATCCAACATTCAGAACCTCAGCAATGATAACCATTCTTGTACTTCTCTTCGGCTTTGCTCTTCCCTCTCTGCTTGGGTGGCTCTTGCTGCTACACGCTGAGGGGCGAACTATCGTATTAGGTAGGGCTGAGCGGATCGTATGGGGAATGGCACTCGGCCCAACATTGATGATGCTTCTCGTGTTTCTACTCCACGTACTTGGTATTGTTTCGTTGACGCTTCTCGGATTTCTCATTCCTACTGTACTGCTCATCATCGGTCTTGCATTCTTGGCGCATCGACGAACACTCCTCTGGCCACGCGATGCACACAGTGAATACAGAGAAGAAAAGCGTGCTCCTTGGAAGACTGCTCTACTTGCAGTGCTGATTCTTTGGACAGCGTTCAAACTTTTTGCTGGTGCGTACGATCTGTGGAATGTGCCTACCTACTGGGATGATAGTTTCAATAATTGGAATATGCGTGGGAAAGTCTTCTTTGTAAAAAAATCGCTAGAACTACAGTACGTAACGGAAAATGACGTACAGCAAATTCTCGGTGGTGTGAGCTCGTATCCTCCTACCGTTCCACTTGTAAAAACATGGCTTTCGAGTCTTCGAGGAAGTTGGCAAGAACCGCTGGTGAATAGTGTGCATTTCGTCTGGTTTCTGATTCTTCTCGCTTCCATGTTTCTCTTTGTGAGTCGCATGCAAGGCAAGACGCGAGGGTGGATAGCAGTCTATGCACTCACATCTCTGCCTCTCCTACTCATTCATGGCACGAATCCGTATGCCGATATCTTCGTTGGTATGCACGTATTTTTGGCATCCATCTGTTTGCTGCAACTTTCAAACGCGACAACGCACACTGTCCGTCCATGGATGATGCTGAGTGGAATCACGATCGGAACATTGGTCTTCACAAAAAATGAGGCTTTGCTGCTCTATACACCAGTGCTCATCGTACTATCGCTCTGGCAACTCTGGCGACAGTGCAGAGTAGGGAAGAGTGAAGCGAAAGCATGTGTTCGTACACTCATCATTTTCCTCGGAATCATCGCACTCGTTGTTGTGCCATGGCTTGGGTTTAAATGGATGCAGGGACTCACATTCGGCAATGCAAAAGCAGTGGGCGATACCGTGCTGATGCTGAACCAACGAGCAGCACATGCGATTTGGTTTTCGCTCTCCAAAGAAGCTAATGTGCTTCTTCTTCCGCTCTTTCTCATGGGCTCACTTCTGCTGAAGTACCGTACCGCGTTTCGGCTTCCACTTCTCAGCCTCACACTCTTTGTTCTTCTTATTTTTGTGATGCAATCGGGTCTATTTATTTTTGTGCAGGCACTCGCCAATGAAGCCATCAAGCAAACTGGGCTCGCTCGCGGTCTCGTTCACATCGCACCATCGGCTCTTCTTCTCCTCTTTTTGCTCTGGGAACCGAAGAACACTCAGTCGTCTTGAAAACTGTTCTCGATACGTCCGCCTACGGCGGACTACTCGAATAGACAAAATTCTTCGTAATGTTGCTTGTCAGTTCTAGTATTTCGCTCCAACAAAACGTACCCCGAACGACAAGCAAGGTTTAAAAATCCACAAGACGCCAGCCCTAAGTGCGGGTAGAATCAAAGACAATTATCATTCACGTACATCGTTCATGTCCACATACGTCGCACTCGTCGGTATCAACCCTACACTCTCCGTCTCAGAGATTGCCGCAGCACTTCCCAGTGCAACACTACGTGGTATGCAGCAGGGGTATCTACTCTTTGATGAACAGTCTGAACTCGATCAGAAATTTTTGAATCGCTTAGGAGGAACGATTCTTATAGGAAAACAGATTACGGAAAATGTGGTCGATCTGAGTGATATACCAAAACTCCTTGCAGGAGAACTAAAAGCAGCAAAAGGGAAAGTATGTTTTGCACTTCGTTTCGCAGGTGTGCCAATGCGACAGATGCATGATCTGTATCGAGAATGTAAGAATGGTCTCAAAGCCAAAGGAACACCCAGTCGTTACATCGGTAGTGCAAAAGAAGCAGCGAAAGCTGTGCAGTATTTCGACGAAGGCCTTTTAGATCCCACGAAAGGAGCAGAACTGATCGTCATTCAGAATGCTTCTGGACTCTCGGTCTATCGCACGACCGCAGTACAGGATGTGAAGAGCTATACGAAGCGCGATATCGAGAAGCCTGTACGCGATACTACAGTGGGCCTTCTGCCTCCGAAGCTTGCACAAATGCTTCTGAATTTCAGTGAGTTCTTGAGCATGACTCCAAAGGAAACGAAAGGGAAAAATGATAAAAAAACACAGGAGTCGATCACGATTTTGGATCCATTCTGTGGCACAGGAGTCATTCCGATGGAAGCAATGCTCCGTGGTTATTCTGTCGTCGCATCGGATGTCATGGAGAAAGCAGTGACCGGGTGCAAAAAAAATGTGGAATGGACGTACAAAAATTTTGGCATCGCAAAAAAAGATATCAGCGTCACTGTCTCGAAGCACGATGCGACAAAACCATTTGAACTGAAAGACATGCCAACAGTCATCGTGACTGAAGGAACGCTTGGGCCCGCTCTAAAGATGCGACCACTCCTCAAAGATGTGGCGGGATTCCAAAAGAAAGTCGACACAATCATGAGTGCGTTTATCGAAAATGCTGCAAAGACGCTGCCAGGAGTTCCTATCGTCCTCACGCTGCCTGTCTGGTACGCGCAGAAAAAGTTAGTGCCTCTCCAGAAAACATGGGAAATGATACTCAAAAATGGCTACACTCCACAGCTACCACCGATGACAGAGCCGTGGACTGAAGGACGATTCTCGATGCTCTATAGAAGAAATGATCAATTTGTCGGTCGAGAGATCGTGATGCTCAAACCAAGGAAATAATTGTGTCACCACATCAAACTGCTCTCCGATGGCTGATTCCCCTCTTCTGCCTCTACCACATGGCAGCAGTGGGTGCGTACCTCATGCCAAACGGTATGTTCACGAGTGTCGATTTTATCAAAAATAGTTCTCGTGGGTACGTATTACAACTCAGCCAATGGCAGAAGTGGGATATTTTTTCTCCCAATCCTCTCAGGCGTGTCAGTGACTATGCCATCGAACGTGATGCAGGAGATCGATGGGAAACGGAGAAAGTATTAACATTCGATTCACTCCCATGGTGGAAGCGTGCGAAAGAACTAAAGGTACTTGGTCGACTAGAAGAAGATCGATGGTTGCCGCTTACAGAGCCATTTCTCCGCACATACTGCAAAGAACTGCCAAAAGCTTCCGGAAAACGAATCAGGCTGGTTGCGCACAGCATTGTTCTTCCGTTTCGCTTACATGAACTCCGCATGGTAGGTACAACATTTATCCCGCCTACGTCGACGATTCTTGGCACTGCTTCTTGCCCTCGTTCAACATGAGCCATCAGAACAATAGTCATCGGCCAGAAGCAGAGAGTGTTTGGCAATATTGTTGGTTTCGTCCCATTTCCAGTGCAGGGTTTGGCCTGATGCGCCTCGGTTTTGGAGTTATTGGCTTTGTGACTTTTCTGCTGCAATGGAGTGATGTGATGAAATTTTATACGAGTGCAGGACTTCTCCCTCACAACTTAGTAGACCAAATGGTGCGGTCTGCATGGCGATTTTCGTTACTCGATGCACTAAGTCCCACACTCGTATTTTTGCTCTATCTTGTGCTACTTGTTGCTTTGGTACTTATCACAGTTGGACTCTATACCCGTATCGCACTCATCGTTGGGGTACTGCTCATGTACTCGTTCCATGAATACGCTCTGATTACGCTCGATGGTGGCGATACGCTGCTACGCCTCATCGGATTCATCCTCATGCTCTCGCCATGTACACAGTCAATCACTGTTACAAATCTCTGGAAGCGCATGGAACTCGTTCGAACAACAGGAAAAGATCAGCCTGCACACGAACGTACGATGTCCGTCTGGCCATACAGATTGCTCCTCTGGCAGATGATTATTATGTACGTTGCGTCTTCCGTTGAAAAATTTACAGGCTCCACATGGCGTGAAGGCTCGGCAGTTGCGATTACGCTACATCATGGAGATTTCTCAAGACTGCCAACCGCATTGGCCGATGCCCTTGCTGGCTTTAGTCCTGCTATCGGTTGGTTCACAATTCTCACACAATTGGCATGGATTTTACTGTTATTCATTCCGATCTTGATCTGGATTCGCGTTCTGCCGCAAGCATCACAGAGCGTTCTCAAGCGTGCTCTCCTTCTATCGGGCGTCCTCATCCACGGTGCAATTTTTCTCCTGATGGATGTTGGAACATTTTCTCTAACTGTCTTTGTTGCGTACCTAGGACTTTTGCTTTCGGAAGATTTTTCTGCAATCAGAAAACTCCTGAATCGAAACTTCGGTGCATCAACTATTGTACTGTTCGATGGTCGCTGCGGTCTCTGTAGACGATCGGTTGTAGTACTAAAGTCCTTGGATTGGTTGCATCGACTAGAATTCGCAAACTTTCGTGAGAAAGAGAGAAAAGAAAAGCACGCCAAGCACATTTCAATGGAAGTACTGGATGCTTCAATGCATATTCGACTCTCGAATGGAGAGTACGAAAAAGGCTTCTTCGCTTTTCGTTCAGTGTCGTGGCATTTGCCTTCGCTGTGGATCCTGATGCCATTCTTGTACATTCCTGGGGTTCCTTTCATTGGCGATAGAATCTACGCAACTATCGCAAAGAATAGACCTCGATGTGAGAGTGATACATGTACGCTGTAATTGTTTACAGAGCACGTTTCTCGTGCGAACACTCTGTTACAATGAGCCTCATGCACTCCGCAACTATTCGCTCTCCTCTCGGCATGCTAACAGTCACTGTTAATGACACGCATCTTCTCTCCATCGATTTTGTGAAGAGCAAAACATCAAACGGCAAACAATCGGCCTTACTCAAAAAAGTAATCAAAGAACTGGAAGAATATTTCAAGGGAACAAGAAAGAAATTCACCATTCCACTCAAAGCGCACGGAACTACGTTCCAAAAATCCGTCTGGAACACGATGCAGAAGATCGATCATGGATCCTCAGTCAGCTACGCCGCACTCGCCAAAGCAATCAAAAAACCAAAATCCTTTCGTGCAGTAGCGACTGCGTGTGGCAAGAATCCACTACCGATCGTCATCCCTTGTCATCGAGTAAAGAGCGCATCGGGGCTCGGAGGCTATAGTGGAGGAATCGGCAAGAAGATGTGGCTTTTTACACACGAGGCAGGAAAAAAGTTGCAGAGATCAAAAAAATAGATATCGTGCTGCACTATGAAAAAGTTCCCTCCAGACGCAGCAAAAGAATGGGGTGCAGTGATGCGCAAAAAAAGATTCCAAGTCTTTTCTTGATTTTTTAGAACAACAATCATCTCTCACAAAACAAAGATTATATGAAGCAAGAAAACGAATAGAAAAGTTGCAAGGGTATGCGTATATCAGAGGAAGTCAAATACTCGAACGTTTTGATCGTGTCGATAATGATCGTGCAACTCATAGAACTTTTTAGTGTTTCGGACACCAAATCCACGAAAAACATGGAAGTAAATCAAGTGACAATCCTTTGACTTCTTCTTTCGCACACCCAGCAAGGCCAGAAAAACACGGTGCCTCTTGCAGTGTCGAGTCGAGAGACGAAGATGAAGAAGCAGCGCCACGAGTAGTAGCACTCCGCACTGTCGAGTTTCGACTGCTCGAAGAAGATGATGAGCGAGAGGAAGCGAGTGGCAAAGGGTACTCAGCATGAGGATTCAGTATCCACGGCGAAGGCTGTGGGAGAGGCATGCCGTACTGAGCGTAGGGAGAATAATAGGAACGATACGAAACGGGGGGATACTCATACTGATCATACGGCTGCACACCGTATGGGTAGACGACGACAAAGCTCAGCATTGCAAGAAATACCCTCTTCATAGGAAGGTGAGGGTGCCGAAAAGTACGTAGAAAGGCAAGTGTTTACTCTCCGCCTGAGTCTCCACCACCGTCCGAAGACGATGAACTGGAGCTACTAGAACTACTGACTGTCGATGAACTGCTGCTCGAGGTCTCTGAAGAAGAGGTACTGGAAGAAGAGGTACTGGAAGATGAGCTACTGAAGACAGAAGAAGAGCTTGATTCAGAAGATTCTGATGAAGAAGAACTGGTGCTGCTCGAAACTTCTGAGGAAGAGCTGCTACTGACAGATGCTTCGGATGATGAACTACTTGAACTCGCGGCTATGATCGATGCTACGTATCCTTCTGGCAGTGTGAGAATTGGTGGCTCATGATTTGGGTTATACGTGAAGCTGATGCCAAGATCTGGATGCTCCCATGTATAGCCCTCGTGGTAACGGCTGCAGTTTACAGGGTCACCACTCGCGAGAATAATGGGCTGACTGCGAACACAGCTATTCCAGATTGCATCAGTAGAGACTGGTACTCCTTTCTCCGTCACTGGGAACAGGATGTTCGTAGCAGAAGAGGAAGACGAGCTGGTACTTCCCATCACCGTCTTTGGATCTTCGATGGAAACGGCAGAGTATGAGAAGGTGACATCAGTGTCTGCCACTTCACTCAAGATGATGGTAAATCCTGTCGTTGTGACATCACGTACGGCGTAGAGCACTGGTGTATCTGGAGTCGCTGTCACGATTGATGTTCCTGTCATCTCTGTTTCGAAGACGATAGTCACACTCGTTCCAGATTTCGGAATCACTGCGAATCCTGCATGCTTGTTGCTCAGTGTCAGCTGACCATCGATCTTCACGTCACTGAGGAAGTGCGCAATGCCTGCAACGGTAATATCTCCGAGTACTTTTAAGGCTCGAGGTTCGAGCAATGTACCAATTTCGATGGATGCTCCAGAAGCGCTAATCGATGAAAGAGAATCGTCGGAACCACGGAGGAGAATTGCACCGTTTAGGGTAATCGATCCCGTGAGACCCTCTTCAGAGACAAGTGACGCTGCAGCGTGTAATGCTGATCCGCTTGCGTGCATTGCCTCGAGATTAAGAACGCGAGCATCCAAACCGTTGACCATCTCACGAAGCGCAATATCCTGCACTGTAATTGCTGAGCCTGAACGAATGGCGTTGAGAACAGTGCTGACCGTGGTTGTAAGATCGAAACGCTGCACAGAACCACTGAGTGTGTGGAGCGCTGCTTGCATACGTGCATCGACAGCGGCTTTGATGACATCTTGTAAGTTGATCGATGAAAGTTGCGAAGAAATGAGAGACGCAATTTCTGGAAGATTCTGAATATTCTCGAGGCTCGTCTGTAACATGCCAGAAAGTTCATCTTCCAGTTCCATCGCAGCGATCGAATCCATCACTTTGCGTTCTACTGATTCCACAGTGAGTGATTGGTTACGTCGAGAAATGAGCACATTGACTGTGCCAAGACCGTCGCCACTAAAGCCTTCGAGTGCCACACCAACTGTGGATTCTCCAGCTGCAGCGCGACGCGCAACACCAGGAGTCGATGCTGCTGTGAGCGAATCTCCTGGACGGATGACGCCACCTTCCGCTACGACCTTTGCAGGCACCTGACCGATGAGACCGACGAGCACGTAGCCTGTCATGTCTTGGTTTTTAGAAGCGCCACGAATGTTATTTCCGATGAAGGAAGGATTGGTGGACACAATTCCCATCACGTTCGTATCCGCATCTCGCGTACAGCGCTTCACGGCGTTCTCTTGTAATGGATCGATACAAACTACTTCTCCTGCCTTGAGTGAAGTATCCGACGAGCGGAACCATTCGGCATAGTCTGCTCCTGGGCTACTCATTCCTCCATTGGAGTACACTTGGCCATTGGCAGTGACGCGATAGACGACAGTGCCAGAGCCGCCGATATTCGACTTCATCACAATCACATTTGCATTCGGATTGGTGTACGTCGTATCAAGCAAGATGCCAGAACCGAATCTTCCCCAGAATGCGACGTTTAAGTTCTGGAAGTTTCCAGCCTGCAGATCAGCAACAACGCTCTGCAAGTTGAGTACTGAATTCTGCGTCAGCGCTTGATTTGTCGAGAGTGCATCGATCTGTGTTTGCATGCCAAGCGTGCGTACATCTAGTTCTTTCACTGCATTTGCGAGAACCGCAGTGAGTTGTACGTACTTCACACCCATAATCAGTCCATCACTATTGTACGTCACGAGCGATGGATCGATCTGCTCAACTTCTTCTGCGATGA
>Ga0163150_10004533_pt1 | contig 18501 bp, 14 predicted proteins | sample OliLakLV19P2IB_FD_148628 | JGI IMG/M metagenome (GOLD analysis project Ga0163150, IMG submission 148628) | Freshwater microbial mat bacterial communities from Lake Vanda, McMurdo Dry Valleys, Antarctica - Oligotrophic Lake LV.19.P2.IB | ecosystem: Environmental > Aquatic > Freshwater > Lake >...
CGGTGCTGGGCGTGCTGGGCCGCGAGATGGTGGTGAAACTCTCGGCGGCGTGGGGTGGGCTGGGCAAACACAAACCCCTGGTGGACGCGACGTTGGACTGGCTCAAAGCCGCGTCGCCGAAGTTGGTGCCGCCGCTGGACCGGCTGGCCATTGGAGGGGGTATGATCTGAGGAAACGGGGGCGCGCCCCCCGGAAAATCAGCGCGCTACTTCGGAGTTCGGGTTCAACAGGTATCCCGCCACCGCAATGTAATACCACGATCCCGCTGTAAAGCTTTGGGTCGTTGTCTCGCCGCCTAAGCTGCTATCGATTACCCCGGTGATCGCTGCGCCAGCGCTGTTGTAGATGCGCAATTGGCTGTCCAAGCTCCCACCCGTCGAAATCACATAGTTGCCGGTGACATCCGGCATGAAGGCATACACGTCCACTTCTGTGCCACTGGAGATGCTGGCGCTGCCGCTGAAATCGCCGTTCTGATTGGCCCAAATCCATCCCCCGCCGCCCGGCGTCACGCTCGCGAGTGGGTCGCCATTCTGCGCATATCCGCTCAAGACAATGCAGCCAAGGGCAAGGACGGCGACAGCGACTTGTGTAAGCGAACAGAACAAAAAGCTCAATTTGGTTTGCTGCAGTGTGATGTTTTTCATGGTTGTCAGTGTTTGACTTACGGGCGAACGGGCGGACATTGCTCCGATTACCAATTGTGTCAAGAAGAAAAATGGAGTGTGTCGCTCAGTTTTCAAAACAGGAATATTTATTTGGGGCGATTGGTGAAGAGGAGCACGGGTTTTTGCTGGGGATCGGGAGGCGCGGCGAGCACGGAATGATGACCTGTGGGATGGAGGCACAGCACGACCTTGCTGCCGGGAGGTCTTTCCAGGCGCAGCCGCTGGGTGCCGATGGGCACGCGGCCATCCGAGCCGACTTTGAGCGCGGTGCGCACGCTCCACACATAGTTCCACCAGGGGCAGCGGGGCGCGGGGCGCAGGGCCGAACGCTTTTCTTTCCGCGCCTGATCCCAGGCTCGTTGCGGGGTCTGGCGCAGTTCCCGATGGACTTCGTGGGCGTTGTGATGCGCCCGCAGGGCGTCGATGTGCCGGTTGGCGACTTCGATTTCCAAAATCTTTTCGCTGGCGAAGTAGGCGGGCAACCGTCCCTGCCAGAACTGGTGTTCGCGTTCGACTTTGCCCTTGGCCTGGGGCGTGGGGGCATAGCGCAGGCTGATGTCGTAGAACTTGAGTGCCCAGCCCAACTGCGTCAGCGCGTCGGGATCGTGCGTGAAAAAGATGCTGTGGTCATCGACGTAGAGTTGCAGCGGGCGTCCGTGGGCCAGGAAAGCGGCGGGGAGGAAGTCGAAGTAGGAGAGCAGGAGTTCGCGCTCATAGAGTTTGGAGCCGGTGAAGAGGCGGCTGCAATCATCGAGCATGTTGAGCATGGGGTAGTAAAGGGGGCAGTCCTCACAATCGACAATCCCGTGCTCTTTGAACGCCGCGACGTCGGTCCCGGTCTTTCATTGTCGATTGTTAGAACTGACCCCTTTCCGATTGGCGGCAACAACTACCGGCTCTTTCACGATGCCTTGCGCGGCAAAATGATTTTCATCCCGGGCGGCCTGGATCAGTTGTTTGTCGTTTCCAGTGCGCCGAACTACAGCCTCACGCCGGTCTTCAAGGGATTGGTGGCGAAGAATCTTTTCAACATCCCGGAGGCGCGGCAGCGTTACTGGCAGCGCATCGAATCACTTTCCACGAATGAGTTTCGCGTCGCAGCCCTGCACGCGCGCGTGGATCAACTGGCGAAGGAAGCCATCGCGGGGCTGCCAAAGAATCACGCCGCCCGGTCGCAAATCGAGGAGGGCGCGGAGTTTCTGAAGGCGCGCATCACCAGCCGCGCGCAGTTCGTGGCGCAGCAACTCGTCGCGCCCGCGCGCCCGGTGCAACTGGCCGGCCCTAGCGAATTGAAACTGGTGAACTGGACTTACAAAGGCGGCGCCCCGCTGCCCGCTGCCTCGAGCCGGCTCATGCAGGGCAACCGGCAGATTCTCCGCGTAACCGGACGCGGCCCCGGCAGCACGGGCGCGTGGCGCAGCACGCTGTTGCTCGGCGCGGGCCGTTATGAATTCACCGGCCTTGCGCGCACGGAAGGAATCATGGCGCAGCCCGGCGAGACCAACGGCGTGATCCTCCGCATCTCAGGCGAGCGATCCGCCGAGGGCATCACCGTCACCGACGAGTGGAAGTCGCTGCGCTATGAGTTCGAGGTGAGCGGCGTGGAGGACGTGGAGTTGATCTGCGAGTTCCGCGGCGCGCAGGGGATGGGGTGGTTTGATGTGAGCACACTGCGCCTCGCGCGGCTGGCCCGCGAGTGAGCGCGCAAGCTCAACGACGGCGGCCAGGAGACGCGCCGATGGCAACCGCGATGGCCCGCCGTCGTGCAGCGCATGGTTAGCCCCCCAACCCCGTCGGACGGGGAGCAATGAGACGAGAAACTGGAAATGCACAACTCAAGATTTTCCAGCCAGTTCTGGTTCCAGCTTCTCAGGAGGCGTCATTGGATCGGACTCGGATGATGGCATGGAATATCCAGGCGGCCACGATGGAAAGTGCTCCGCCTATGTAGGATGCGTTGTGCATGTAGCCTACACAAAGAAAGCGGCGAAGGTCGATGACATCGGGCGGAATGAACCAGCCTTGGTAGTCGGCGCGGTCAATGGAAGCGGTGCTGTAGAAACCGTAAGCCAAGCCAATGAGGCCAACGAGAAGAGTGAAGCCGACGACGAGAAGGAAGGACTGTAGTGACACGCGGAACATGCGCCGGTGCCCGCGATGAATGAACCCGACCACACCAACAAGCACGCCGATGGGAACACCCATCCACCATGAGGCAAGAAAGCCGACAATGGCGGCGCGAATCCGGTCAGGCAGCGGCGAATCGTGGAGACCAAACTGCCGGAACTTGAATTTGGTGTAATACTCCGGGGACACGGTGTAGGTAATCTGGTCGTGGATGACGCCGTAGATGCCCGCCAAGAGAATGGCGACGAATACAAGGAGGACATAGACGAGAAACTTCTTCACGGGACGCGTGCGATGCCGCCTAACATGTTACTTAGCCAAGCCAAGCCCGAGAAGGGGTCAAGAAGGGGTCAGTTCTCACAATCGACAATCCCGTGCTCTTTGAACGCCACGACGTCGGTCCCAGTCTTTCATTGTCGATTGTTAGAACTGACCCCTTTTCGATTGTTAGAACTGACCCCTTTTCGATTGTTAGAACTGACCCCTTTTCGTTCATTTTCATGCTCCGGTCTTCTTCAGATACCCTCCCCATGAGTTGGCGTTCGGGTATACTCGCCAAGCGCCGCGTGGAAGCAGACCAAGCCTCTCAAGCAGTAGCCCAGTAATCAACGATGTCAGTTTGAATGTGAGATAGCCGACTGAAATAGAAATGACGCCCACTCCAATTAGGCCATCGTCACCTGTGAGTTTTGCGAGTAGTCCACCGAGGAAGACGGCGCTAAGAACGGAAGGAAGCATGACAGCAGGTACCGCAACTAGCTGTGAAGTGTAGTATTTTGCGTCAGGTTTCATTGTTGCCTAACTTTTAATAGGGCGCAGCCTCCCGAGCCGTCCCGCCAGCAATCCCTACTTCGCCACCTTCGGCTGCGCCTTTTCCCACTCTTCTTTGCTGACTTTCTTGGTGCCGTGGACGTTCACGAAAGTTCCCTTCTTGTTGCCCACGATCACGTCGGGCAGGCCATCGCCGTTCACGTCGGAGGCCAGCACTTGCGTGCCCACGCCGCTGTCGTTGTCGATGAGGTAGGGAATCCAGTCCACGGTCTTGTCCGCGTTGCGCACGAGCTTGAACCAATAGACCACCGCCGCGCCCGCCGCGTCGGCGTCGACGTGCGCGCCGTGCGCCCAGAAGCGTTTGCCGGTCACGATGTCCTTCAAGCCGTCGCCGTCCATGTCCACGAGATCAATCGCGTGCAACTGCGAGAAGACGACGCCGTATTTGTTCTCCTTCGCGGTCTTGCCCACGAAACGGTTTTCGGTGAAGGAAATTTTGTCGCCCTCGCGCTTCTGCTCGAACCACGCGAGACCGTAGCCGTGCGCCTCGATGCTGGTGATCACGTCGTTCAGTCCGTCGCCGTTCACGTCATAGGCGTACATCTGCGCGCCGCCGCTGCCGAAGTTCGCCGCGTGCTTGGTCCATTCGCCGCTCGCGGTCTGCTCCCACCACGCCTTCGCTTCGAGCATGTCAGCCTTGCCATCGCCGTTCACATCGCCGAAGCCCATGCCGTGCGTGAAGCGTTGATAACCGACCTTCGGCGTGACCGCGCGCCACGTCCACGGCTTGGTCGTGTCGCTCCAGTCCGGCTCGGCGTAGCCGAAGGTGCCGCCGGAGTTGGAAACGATCTCCGGCTTGCCGTCGCCGGTGATGTCACCCCATTGCGGAGATTCGTTATCGACGTTGCCGTACACCTTGTGGCGCTTCCAATGTTCGGCACCGGCGGCATTCTTCGGATTCTCGTACCAGGATGCGTCGAGGCCGGGGAAGCCGTAGATCAAAATGTCGTCCCAGCCGTCCTTGTTGAAGTCATGCGTGAAGGCGAAAAAGTTGTCCGAGTAGGTGTTGTTCGCTCCGAGCGCGCCCTCGAAACCGGGCACGGGGATTTGGGAAATCTTGCCGAGCTTGAAAGACTTCACCGCCGGATAGAACTCATGGCGCGCCTTGAAATCCGGCCCGGCCCACCAATACGGCCCCGAGACCACATCCATCTTGCCGTCCTTGTTGAAATCGCCGATGGCTGCGCCCTCGCTCCAGAACTGATCGCTCAACTGGATTTTCTTCCACGTATGCACCGTGTACTCGGCGGCGAAGGTGGAGAGCAAGGAGGCCGACAGCACGCCGGCGAGAGCGATGGAATTTGAGGTCATGGGCAAATCTCTGGCAGACACGGACGCGCGAGGCAAGCAGAGTAATCAGTGGTCAGTGATCAGTAATCGGTGAGCCAGTCGTCGGTGGCGGCGTTTCAGGTCTGAGCAGCGCAACTGATCACTGATTACTGCCCACTGATCACTTCCCAGCCAAGCCCAAGTTCCTCACCACCGCTGTCGTCGAGTGCGGTTTGTTCAGCGTGTAGAAGTGCAGCCCTTCCACACCTTCGCGCAGGAGTTCCTCGCATTGCTGCGTGGCGTAATCAATGCCGTAGGCGGTGGCCGCCGCGTCGTCGCTTTCGAGAGATTCGAGTTTCGCCAGCATGGGGGCGGGGATTTTCGCACCGCACATCGTGGTGAACTTCTTGATCTGCGACCCCGAAAGCACGGGCAGCATCCCGGGCACGAGCGGAACATTCACGCCCAGCTTCACGAGGTAATCGCGGAACTCGAAGAAGTCGCGGTTGTCGAAGAACAGTTGCGTGATGACGAAGTCCGCGCCCTCTTGGACCTTCTGCGCGAGCCGCTGCCAATCAACGTGCTTGCCCTCGCGACAGGCGATGTGGCCCTCGGGAAAACCCGCCGTGCCGATGCCGAAGCCGCCCACTTCACGGATGTAACTCACCAGTTCGTGCGAGAACTCAAAGCCGCCCGGTGTCTTCTGAAATTCACCCACGCCATTCGGCGGATCGCCACGCAGCGCGAGAATGTTTTTTATCCCGCGCTTCTTCGCGTCGGCCAGCACTTCGCCAAGCTGCTCTTTCGTCGAGTTCACGCAGGTCAGATGCGCCATGGCGGTCAGGCCGTGCTCGTTCTGAATGCGCTCGACGATGGTGAGCGTCTTGTCGCGCGTGCTGCCGCCCGCGCCGTAGGTCACGGAGCAGAAGTCCGGCTTCAAAGTCATGAGCGCGGGAATGGTCTTCTCCAGCAGGTTACGATCTCCCTCGTCAGTTTTTGGAGGGAAGAACTCGAAAGAAATGACCGGGGCTTTCCCGCGCTTGGCGTTGTGAATGTCGCGAATGAACTGCATGTGCGCCGGGATGATGTCGGTTGATCAAGGTCAGCGCAAGTCCGCGCCCTGCGGACGGGTCCAAGCGGGCACCTCTTGCAGTTATCGCTTTTTCGAACGGGCGTCACTTCGGTCGGGGGGAAAAGCGGCGCGAAAGCGACCGCACGCCAAACGCTGTCGCGCCGCACTGAACGCCACAGACTTCGCGAAGCGTTTGGAGTGCGGTCGCTTTAGCGCCGCTTTCGGAGGGCGTCATCTGCCAAATGCGCCCGGTCAAAACACCGGGCGATCCAACGTCACTTCCGCGGTCGCACGCTTGGTGTGGTCCACGCGCGTGAACAGGCCGCGCCAGAAACCGAGGCCGTAGAAAACATGCGTCGCAAAGAGCAGAGAAAACGCCGCCAGACTCCGCCCCAAACCAAAGCGCGGTATGGACCACACGGTCTGCGCGACGAGCGCGATCCAGTAGCACAACATGGGCACCAGACCGAACATCAGCCAGTCGGAGAAGGACGAAAGGAAAATGGCGAGATGAATCGCGGTGCAATACACGACAAACAACGGCGGGACAAAATTCATCGCCGAGCCGGGCGTCGGGTGCAGACGGAACTGTTCCGCCCGACCGCGTCCATAGGTCATCAGCATTTTGCAGAACGCGCGCAGCGTGGAGCGTGGACGCCGCTCCGCCACCACTTCGGGATCGTAGAGCAGGATGCCGCCGCGCTGCTGCACCTCGTCCATGAGCGCGTTTTCCTCGTTGGGATAGAGCGCCTCGTCGAAGCCGCCGACCTCCAGCATCGTCGCGCGCCGTGCGAGGAGATTGCAGAGGATCAATTCCTTCTCGCCGCTTGGCCGCGTTTTGCCCACGCGGTCGTAACGCGCGCGGCTGGGGCCGAAGGCAATCCAACTCGCGAGCACCACGGCGAAAACCTGTTCGAGGAAAGGGGCATCCTTCGGACACAGATTCGGCCCGCCGACCATCTGCACTTGGGGATTGGTTTGAAAATGTTCGACGGCGCGACGCAAGGAGCCGGGCGCGGGGCGCGCATCGTCGTCGAGGAAGTAAAGGATCTCGCCCGTGGCTTCGCGGAGCGCGCGGTTGCGCTGGATGGCGGGCTGCTTGCCGCGCGCGACGATCACGTCGATCAGCTCGCGCGGGTAATCCAGCCTGCGCGCCGCCTCCACGGACGGAATCTCCGCCTGACCAGGTTTGGTCGGGACGATGATCGTGACGCGGGGCCATTCATGTTCCACGGGCGCGAGGCTAGACGAGCGGAACGGGCGTCGTGAAGTGCGAAGGTGCGGAGGAAGCGCGGACACAAATGGCGACAGGCGGAGCGCCAGCCTCCGCGACCGGTCCGAACATTATTCCCACGGATTCAGGATTCCACGGATGAAGAAGTCTTCTCCGTGGAATCTTGAATCCGTGTGAATGCATTCCGTTCACGTTGGGCCGGAGGCCGGCGTCCCAAGTTCACGGAATTACCACGCGGAAGAACTGTTGCGTGGCACCGCTCAACGAAACGGACTTCGAGGCCAGCGCCGTCGTGGCCGTGACATCGCCCGCCACATTGTTCCACGCGGCGTTGGTGAGCGCGGACTTGGATTGCACTCGGTAGGTCAGGCCCGCGACCGAATACCACGTCAGCACGCAGGAACCGCCCGCACATTGTACGCTTTTAATTACCGGCCGGGAAGTGACGACCGGACCGAGCGTGACCCAGTCGCTGCGAAATTTTTTGAACTGTGGAATGGGCAGAAACTTCGCCTCAATGTCGTCGCCATAATACAAGGCGATGCCGTTGTCACTGATGAGTTGCACGGTCGAACTGCTGGTCCACGGTGTGGGCGGCAGTTCGACAATGGCCTCGGGCAGCAGATTCGTGAGCGAGGCTCCGCGCTCCTGGGGCACACCGGCGGCGAAACCGTTCCAGGTGAAGAGGCGGAAGTCGCTCGGTGGCACGCCGCTCGCGATTCCGGGCGGGCCGGTCACAATCAGGAAATTGGTCGTGCTGCCCTCGATGCTGCGGATGCCACGCCCGCCGAGGTTCAGTTCAATCGGCGGGCCGAACCGCGCCACGCCCGCGACCGGCGAGCCGGACACCGCGAGCGTGGTGAAATTCGTCACGGCAATGATCAGCGCGTGGACGCGGTTCGTCGGCGGCACGAGCGGCGCGCGGAAGGCGAGATACGCAATGTTCGTGCTGCCCGGCGCCATCGTGAGCCCCTCGAAGTTGAAGCCCGAACCATCGAGCGATTTCGGATCGACGCCGGACGCGCCGCTGGCTGTGAGTCCGTAGTAATGCGCGCCCTTGCCGTGGCCGTTCGTCGCGTCCCATTTCATCACATCAATTTTCAAATAATCGTAGCGACCGACGTTGCTCACCGTGCTGTTCGTGCCGGCGAAGACCACGTCCGTGCCAAAGACGCGCGAGCGGTTCGTGACCAGTTCCGCGTCGCGCGAGTGCGAGTGCGAGCCGAGCCAGAAGAGGCGGTTGCCCACGCTGGTCGAGCCTTCGATATCCACTTCGCGCGGGCGGCCGTCGCCATAGAGATCGTTCAGGTCGAGGAAGGGATTCATGCTGAACTCGACGAGGGCCGCGCCGGAATTGCTGCGGCTGAAAATGCGCAGCACCTGGTTTTCGTCGTCGCCCACGAACATGTAGTTCGCGTCGATGGGCATGGCCGTGGAGGCGTCGCTCACGCCGGTGTGGAACCGCCCGCCGCCGCGGAAATCCCACGACGCGCCATATCGGAACGACGCCTGCCCGGTGAGAAAATTTCCCGCCACGGTGATGGTGATTCCCGCGTAGCCGTTGTTCGTCGGCAGCAGCGCCAGCGTGCGCGTGGCGCCCGTGCCGGACAAAAATAAATTGGCCGTCGGCACGACCAGCGGATTGTCCGAAGCGGCGCTCACGATGAGCAGATGCGCCGGCGTGTCCGGATCCGAAATGGTGAAGCGCACCGTGGGCGCAGTCGGATCGGCAATGACGCTGGAGAACGGCGCGAGCGGACTGATGAGCGGCGCGAGCCGGTTCAGCGCGCCGGGCGTGAGGCGCGTGCCGTAGGGAAAATTCGTGCTGCCGCCCTGCCCTGCGTAAGCCAGCGTGTCCGGGGACGGCCCGAGCAGATCGGCGTTGAACCACGCGAGCCTGGAGTTGGCATTCGTGTCGCCGGGCCAGCGCGTCGCGGCGTCCGGGGTGCCGCTGAGTTGCGTCAAAGCAGCGGGTGTGTAGAGCACGTCATTGTTGCCGCCGTCGAGCCAGCCGACGGAATCCAGCACCGTCGTCCCGGCGGGGAATCCTTCCGCCGTGCCGTTGTCGCCCACGTCGAAATCGCTGCCCTCGGGGAGCGGCCCCGGACTGCTCAAGAGGAGAAAACTCACGCTGCCGTTGCCGAGGCCGCCGCCGGGAGTGTCCAACTGCGGCGCGAGCCAGACCCGCGCGCCAACGGGAATGGCGTAAGGATGCCCATCACCCAGAACCGCGAGCAGCCCGCCGGAGCCAATCTGCGCGCCCGTGAGATCAATCACGGCGCGCGCCACGCCGGGATTGCTCTCGGCGTTGCCTTCCAAGACGAGGAGAAAAATGTTCGTGAGGTAGGCGTTCGGCGGGCCGAGCAGTTCCACGAACTCGAACGGCGCGTCCGCTGCGCCCGGCGGATTCACCTTCAATTCGTTGAGCAGCAGGCGGTCGTTCTCGCTCACGTTCAACACCACCGGCGGCACCAGCGCGCCGACGGGATAATTCGCATCCGCACTGGCGATGACGGCGTTGGACACGGCGACGACGCGCGCCCAACTGCCGACGAAGCTGTCGTCGAGCGCGCGCACGGTGATCGTTTTTGCGGCGGTGCTGTTGAAGACGAGATTGTAACTGGCGGCAAATGTCGCGCCGCCGTTGGTGCTGAGTTGCACCGACGCGGGCGCGGTCACTTGCACGGTCACGTTGCCGGCGGGCGTGGTGTTGAGCGCGATGGTGAACGAGTCGGTGCCGGAGCCTTCGAGCAAATCCGTGCGGCCGCCGGATTCGATCACGACCACGCCCGGCAGACTGGCCGCGCCGAAATTCGGCAGGCCGATGTGGTTCAACGGCTGTCCGCCAAAACCGCCCGGCATGGTCTCGCTGGAACTGAGCAGCCAGATGGGAGGGCCGCTCATCAGATCGTCGCCCGCCACCCAGGAAGCGGCGGCCCAATCGATGGTGTGACCGGCGCGGGCCAGGTACTCGGGCGTGAAATCGACCGGCACCACGGTCCCGTTCACCACGGTGGCACCGCTGCCCGGCGGCGTGTCGCGACGGAAATTTATTTTGCCGTAGCCGAAGTCGCCCGCGCCGTCGCTGTCCAGCACGGCCACGGCATCCAGAACATTCCAGCTCGCAAAGAGCGCGCCCTCGGGCAGGCCGTCGTCGTTGGCATCTATGTCCGCACCGGGCGAAGGAGTGCTCGCCGACTGGAGGAGGAAGAAGGTGACGGAGGCGTTCTCCAAATCAGTCTGGCCGCTCTTGCCGCGATGGTTGATGGAACTGCCGGAGCCGGTGCCGAAGCCGGGGCCGTTGGTGTTGCTCAAGATGGTGGAACTCAGGCTCACGGGATAGCTGTTCGAGTTCGGCAGCAGGACGAGGAAACCGTTGCCGCCGATCCGCTTCCCGGACAAGTCGAACACGTTGCGAAGCTCGCCGGGATTGCCGCTTGCGTCGCCGTCCACCGCCACAAGATACGTGCCGGGGGCGAGCAGGAGATTGGGCGTGCCGCGCAGTTCCACGTATTCGGACGGCGCGTCGGGACCGGGCGGGTTGAAAAGAATTTCGCTGATCCAGACTTGCGCCTGAGCCGCCAGTCCATGCGTGAGGAAGGCCGTGAGCAGCCACAGCCTCCAGTTTCGCGCGGGGTTCGAGCAGTGATTCACAAGTCAGCTCCAGGCGGTGTTCCGCCGGATGAGTGTGGGTCTTTCGTACTTCAGAACCGGGGCGAAGTCAAAGCACCCGCCGCCGGAGTGCAGCGTCTTATCCGGAACCATGCAGTTGAAGCCTCACGCCAAGGCCGCGAAGGACGCGAAGAAGAAGATGCACTTGGATGGACTGGCCCGTGGGGGAAGAACACTTTGCAGTGCCAGGTCTCCGCACCACCAGAAGGCTAATTCCTTTGCGCCCTTCGCGGCCTTGGCGTGAGGCAGGGTGGATTCCCACTGCATGGTTCCGGTTAAGACAAAGATTAGGATTAGGACACAGCCCGTCGGAGCGCGGGTCGCCACCTGAGCAAATGAAACCGCTGGCCGAAAACTCCTGCCGTGTGGCTGGCCTACACGGAGGGCGGGAAAAGCTACGCGCGGAAATTCGTGCCCTGAATTCATGTGGTGATTCCGCTGGGCACCATGGCCGAACCACGTCCGGTGATTTACTGAGCAACTCAAAATTCCCTGTGGTGTTTGGACACTCCATGACTATCTTAGCCCCCATGAATCGGCACAAGATCGCGGCGTTGCTCGGCGCGGCCCTCGCGGCGGGCTGGAGCTTCCCGGCCCGCGCGGAAGTGAAGGACAATCCTTACCAGATCATCATTGAGCGCAACCCGTTCGGGCTGCGCCCCATCCCGCCTCCGCCGCCGCCCCCGACGACCGAAGCGCCGCCGCCGCCGCCCTTGGGCGTGAACCTGGCCGGCATGACCACGTTGCTCGGGCCGCCGAAGGTCTTTCTCGAAATAACCGATGCGCAGACGAAGAAAGTCGAGCGGCCCTCGGCTTTGCTGGAAGGAGAAACCTTCAAGGCCATCACCGTGGTTTCCATCGATGCGGAGAACAACCGCGTGAAGATCAAGAATGGCGACGCGGAATCGTGGCTGGATTTTGACAAGAACGGCGTGAAGCCCATCGCTGGCGCGGCTCCCGTCCCGCATCCTGGATTCCCCGGCGTACCCGGGGCCAGACCCGCAACCGCTGGCGTGCCGGTTCCCGGAAGCACGGCGTCTGCCTTCGGCGATTCAGCCCGCGGTGGACTGATGGGTGGCGGTGCCCCTGCTGCCTCTGCCGTGCCCGCTTACAATCCCGGCGCTGTGGCTTCCATTCCCGGCCTGCCTCCGCGTACCGTACGCACGGATGGAGCCGGACTAATCGGCGGGACTGGAACCGCCCCCGCCCCCGCTCCTGCCACGCCCGCTTCATCGGCGATGACGCCCGCGCAGGCCCAGGCGATCATCGAAGCCCGGCGTTTGCAACTCCAGCAACAGGGCAACCCTGCAGCCGGCATCCTCCCGCCCACCGCGCTTGGCCGGGAACTTCAGCCTCCCGGCGCACCGGGTGGGCCGCGATAATTCACGGCCGTACTGTTTTCACGACGCCACGTTTCTCTAAACCGGGGCCGTTCACACCGTCCGCATCTGCACCGCATCCACCGTCGTCTCGCCGGCAGCAATGGAACTGATGATCACCACCGTCTGTCCCGCCTGCAACGTGCCGGCGGCGAGCAGGGCTTTGATGGCGTAATCGATGTTCTTGTCCGGGTTCGTGTGGTCGAAGGGAATCACCTTCGGCGTCACGCCGCGATGCAGCGCCAGCGAATCCGCCACCGCCCAGTCTTCGCAGAACGCGTAAATCGGCGAGTAACGGGGCCGCATCCACGCCGTATGCCGCGCCATGTTGCCGCGCAATGTGAAGACGAGGATCGCGTCCGCCCGCAGTTCATCCGCCATCACCACCGCGCTCTTCGCCATCTTCTGGCGCGGACTGGTGAACTCGGCCTTTTCATGAAAACCCGCGCCGCCGCTGGCCTCGGTGCGTTTCGAGATGCGATCAAACACTTCCAGGCAGCGCAGCGGATATTTTCCCACCGTGGTCTCGCCGCTCAACATGATCGCGTCCGCCTGCTCAAAGACGGCGTTCGCCACGTCCGTGACTTCCGCGCGCGTCGGCATGGGACTTTCAATCATGCTCTCCAGCATGTGCGTGGCAACAATCACCGGCCGCCCCACGCGCAGGCACATCTTCACAATCTTGCGCTGGATGATGGGCAGTTCCTCGTAAGGAACTTCAATGCCAAGATCGCCGCGCGCCACCATGATGGCGTCCGTTTCCTGGATGATTTCGACGAGATTCTTCACCGCCTGCTGGTCTTCAATCTTCGCGACGATCTGCGGCTTATGTTTGGAGCGTTCGCAGAAGGCGCGCAACTGCTGCAAATCCTTCGCCTCGCGCACGAAACTCAGCGCGATGTAATCCACGCCCAGTTCCAATCCCAGTTCCACGTCGGCAAAATCCTTCGCGGTCAGGGCGGGCAGGCTCACCTTCACACCGGGCAGGTTGATGTGCCGACGGCTGCCCAACATGCCGGGCGTGAGCACTTCGCATTCGATGTGGTTGCCCTCCTTCGCCAGCACCTTCATGTGAATGGCCCCGTTGTCCACGAGCACCACGTCACCCACGCTGATGTCGTTGACGAAGTTCTCGTAATTCACGTCCACCGAATGCACTTCCTCGCTCTTCTCGCCGCGCACGGTGAAGACGAATTTCTGCCCCGGCTTGAGATCGAGTTTCACGGGCAAGTCGCCGGTGCGAATGGCCGGCCCCTGCGTGTCCATGAGAATGCCCACGGAACATTTGCGCGCGATGGCCGCCTCGCGAATCGCCGCGACGACGCGCCGGACCCAGTCGTGGGAGGAGTGCGACATGTTGAGCCGGGCGACGTTCATGCCCGCGTCGATGAGTTTGCCGAGCATCTCCGGCGAATCTGTGACCGGTCCGATGGTGGCTACGATTTTTGTCTTCCGCATTGGCCGGGGACGGTAGGAGAGCACTTTGGAAAATGGAATGGGATTGTTGCCCCCGGGTGTGATTGGAAGGGGCGGGCACGGCCGCCGGGGTCTGCAACCTTTTCCCGTGAGTGAACCGTGGCCCGAAATTCCAAAACCCAATTCCCAAATCCCAAACAAATTCCAAATTCGTAAATTCCAGCCCGACGAGCGCAACCTCTCGCTGGGCCCGACAGAACGCCCGTGACGCCTGCGGACCACTCCGCCAGCGTCCGGAGCCAGCGTCCGGTTTGGAATTTGTGCACTTGGAATTTGTTTGGGCTTTGGGCTTTGGGATTTGGATTTTTTCTTCCCTTACGGAAAACCTCCAGGAACCGTCAGGTCTGACCGCCACTTCCAATCGCACCCGTTGCCCCCCCCCGCCGCCTCAGACTGTAGCCGTCGCCGCGAAACAAAGCTTGATCGTCCCGGATCGCACGGTGAAATTGCGCCGCTGATTTATGGCTGACATTGCTAACACGTATCCGGACAACATCGCCGGCAAGTATTTCGTCGATAACCAGTGCATCGACTGCGACCTGTGCCGCGAGACGGCCCCGGCGAATTTCAAGCGCAACGACGATGGCGGTTACTCCTTCGTCTATAAGCAGCCCGAGAACGACGACGAGGAAAAGCTCTGCATCGAGGCCAAGGAAGGCTGCCCCGTCGAAGCCATCGGCGACAACGGCGCGTAGCTCCCGGCAAAATCTTTCAGAAACCCGCAGTGTTGAACTGCGGGTTTTTGATTTTGCGGTCCGGGCCGGTGGGAGTTTGGGGTTTGGTGCTTGGAATTTATTTGGAATTGGAGATTTGGATTTTGGAGTTTCCGCAGGAGGTTTTGCCCGTTGACACAGAGACTTGCCCGGCTAGTCTCTCGCCCCGCCTCAAGTCAGGCCGCAGCGATGAACGCCGCGACCGCTTCGAGTGCGACCGGGAAGGAAGTGAATCCAGTTGACCGAAATTAAGCTCAAGAAAGGCGAACCAGTTGATAAGGCCCTGCGCCGGTTGAAGAAGAAAATCGACCGCGAAGGCACCCTGAAAGAAGTGCGCAATCATCGCCACTTCGAGAAGCCCAGCGAACGCAAACGCCGCAAGATGAAAGCCGCGCGTTTCTCCGCCATGCTCACCGCGCGTTACGCCGATCTGTAATTCCCGAGAACCATTCTGGCCGGGTGCGGTTTCGTCATCGCACCCGGCCTTTTGCTTATGTATTCGCTTTCCAGTTGCTGGAACTCATCTCGCCACACCGATGGCCGCGCCATGCTGGAGGAAATCCGCGCGCTCGGTTTCGAGTATGCCGAACTGAGTCACGGCATCCGCATAAGCCTGCTGCCCGGCATCCTCGACGCCGTGGACAGCGGGTTGATCAAAATCTCTTCCGTCCACAATTTTTGCCCGCTTCCGATGGGCATTGATCGCGCCGCGCCGAACATTTTCCAGTTCTCCTCCGACGACCGCCGCGAGCGCGAGAACGCCTTCAAGCATAGTCTGAAAACTTTTGAGACCGCCGCGCGCCTGAAAGCGCCGCTCGTCGTCCTCCACATGGGCAGCGTGGACATGAAGGATTACACCGACAAACTCATCGACCTCATCCAGGACGGGAAGAAGGAGACGCCGAAGTTCCAAAAGCTCTGCGACGAAGCGCAGCGCAAGCGGCAGGATAAAGGCCCGCGCTACATCGAGGCCGCGCACGACATGCTGCGCCGCCTGATTCCCGAGGCGGAGAAGCACGGCGTGCTGCTTGGCGTGGAGAACCGCGAGTCGTTGGAGGAAATCCCCTTCGACCACGAGCTGGAATACTTCTTCCGCGACTTCGATTCGCCCACCGTGCGCTACTGGCACGACACCGGCCACGCGCAGATCAAACACAACCTCGGCTTCATTGACCACGCGAGCCAGGTGGACACGCTGGAACCGCGGCTCGCCGGCTTTCACATTCACGATGTCGAGTATCCGGGGCGGGACCATCAGCAGCCCGGCACCGGCTGTGTTGATTTCGCCGCGTTGAAAAAATACGTCCGGACCGAGCACATCAAGGTGTTCGAGTTCAGCGGCAGCCTGAATACCGAACAGGTGCGGGCCGGTGTCTCCTACGTGAAGGGCTTGTGGGGCCACGAGTGAGCACCATTAAAAAAATCTGGAGCACCAGCTGGCGCGTCGCGGTGGGCGCGGTGCTGCTGCTCTGGATTTTCCATTCCATCTTCGTCAACGAGGCGCGCGAACAGTCCAAGTGCAAAGACCCCGCCACCTGCGCGCCGCTCGTGGATCGCGGACAGACCATTGACCATGACCGCTGGCAGCAACTCCCGCGCACCGAGCAATGGCGGCTCGGCTGGACCTACGGCCCGCCCGCGCTCTGGCAGACGCTCCGCAGCGTGCACCTCGGATCACTCGCGCTGTCGTTCGTGCTCATGGGCGGCACGCTGCTCGTCGGCGTGATTCGCTGGCGCACCGTGCTGCGCGTGCAAGGACTCGCCCTGCCCTTCAATCGAGCCGCCGAAATTTCTCTCGTTGCCCATTTCTTCAACTCCTTCCTCCTCGGCACCGTCGGCGGCGACGTGATGAAGGCCTGGTGCGCCGCGCGCGAAACGCATCACAAGAAAACCGAAGCCGTCGTGACCGTCTTCGTGGATCGCGTCATCGGGCTGTGGGCCATGCTCGTGTTCGCCGCCGTGATGATCGTCCCCAACGTCTGGCTGTTCGAGCGCCTCGGACTGCGCCGCGCCTTCCTGCGCATTTTCTCCGAACCGGCGGCGGGCTTCTCGGAACTGTTCCGTATCACGTCCAAGGAACCCATCGTCTCCGCCACGGTCATGCTGCTCGGCATGACGTTTCTCGGCACCGTGTTTGTGTTCCTCGCCTTTCGCGGCGGCGTGTCGCGCGGCTGGTCTGGCGCGCGCGACTGGCTGCGGCGGTTGCCCAAAGGCGACTGGCTCGAACGCTCGCTGGAATCCTGCCGCCGGTTCGGCCAGGAACGCGGCTTCTTCACCCGCGCCCTTGCGCTCTCGATGGCGCTGAACTTTCTCTGCGTCCTCCAATTCTGGGTGCTGTCGCGCGGACTGGGAATGCAAGTGCCGCTGCTCGCGCTCTGCCTGGTCGTGCCGACCGTGATCTGCCTCGCCGCCGTACCCATCGCGCCCGCCGGACTGGGCGTGCGCGAATATCTATTCGTGCAACTGCTCACCGCCGCTGTGGCCGGAGCCGACCCGACCGCGTGTCTTTCCCTCTCGCTGCTCGCGTTCGCGGGCAGCCTGTTCTGGAGCCTCGTCGGCGGCGTGGTCTATGCGCTCTTCAAACACCAGCACCATTTGAGCGAAGCCGAGTTGAAACGGGACGGAGAAGAATAAGTAAACGCAGTCCCCCCAGATTCATCTGTCCCTCCTCAGTTCCTTAATTCGTCTGCCCTAATTCGTCTGCCCTAATTCGTTTGCCCATGTCGTTATTTTCCTGATTCGCAGACGAATTAGGGCAGACGAATTAACAACCGAGGTGTGTTTTCACTTTCTGAATTACGCCCGTCTCACTACCTTCCCCCGCATGGCGAAGGCACCGGTTCTCAAACTCCAGGAAGGCGACCAGGCTCCTGCCTTCGACGTGGAGACCAGCGGCGGCGGACGCCTCTCGCTCGCGGATTTCCAAGGCCAGAACGTCATCCTCTACTTCTATCCGAAAGACGACACGCCGGGCTGCACCAAGGAAGCCTGCGCCTTCCGCGACGGCTACGCCGACTTCAAGAAACGCGGCGCGGTCGTGCTCGGCGTCAGCACCGACCCGGTGAAATCGCACGACAAGTTCGTGGAGAAATTCAAACTGCCCTTCACGCTCCTCGCCGACACCGAGAAAAAAATCGTGGAAGCCTACGGCGTGTGGGGCGAGAAAACTTTCATGGGCCGCAAATACCTCGGCACCCACCGCGTCACCTTCCTGATCGGTCCCGATGGCAAAATCAAAAAAATCTGGCCCACCGTGAAGCCGGAAGAACACGCGGCAGAAGTGCTGGCGGCGCTGTAGCCGCCCCAAAAATTCCGTCCACCACAAGCTGGAGCAGGAACCGCTCAATGCGCCGGACCTTGTGATTTAGCAGAACCATCCAGTAGGCCAGGCGTCCCGCCTGACTCAACCATTTGCTCAGACGGAGGAGAACCTACCCCGCCCGGCCAGATGCCGGAAACGGGCCACCTCGTGGAACTGATCTTGGAGGCGGGCCTTGGGGTTAGGCAGCAATTTGTCCGACGAAGGCTGCGCCGCCTTTCCGGGAAGCTGATCGGGGTTCATGGTGGAGAGAAATTATTCTCGACCGGCCAGTTACGTCCCTTTTAGTTTTCGACCATGCAACCAGATAGGCTGAAACTCACGCCGCCGACTCACTGTTAGGCGTTTCCGCACACACCTCGTGAAACCCCCACGCAAACCAAAGCAAAAGCCGAAGCGCAACTTGCTGGTCGGCACTTGGCTGAACGGTAGTGAGTGGGCGAGCGAGGTTGAGTGCACCATCACTCGTTCAGGCGACTCGTATGCCATTCGGCTTCGTGACGGCTACGACGGCGAGGAGTCGGAGGTTTTCGACACTGCTTGGGATGGCGAGGTGTTGTCCTTCGCCACACATTGGAAGTCCACCGGACGGTTTGCTCGTTATCGTGTCTCGCGGGCGCATCTCAGTTTCTTGCACAGGGGGTGTAAGCTCCGGGCATGACAACGACCTGCCTTGAGCCTGTGACCTCCCTCTCAATCTCGGACGCCTCGTGCGAACCGCTGGCGGTGCTGGCGGCGCGG
>Ga0163150_10004534_pt1 | contig 18498 bp, 31 predicted proteins | sample OliLakLV19P2IB_FD_148628 | JGI IMG/M metagenome (GOLD analysis project Ga0163150, IMG submission 148628) | Freshwater microbial mat bacterial communities from Lake Vanda, McMurdo Dry Valleys, Antarctica - Oligotrophic Lake LV.19.P2.IB | ecosystem: Environmental > Aquatic > Freshwater > Lake >...
GTTAATGGAAGGACCCGAAGCATTTCGATGCGGATACCTCCCTAGGCGCCCAGCCCTAGGCTAAAAAACTGGGCACTTTTTGTGACATGTTATAATATTATTATGCGACGAGTTGGAGCGAATTGAGAAACCAAAATGGGAGCTTCAGCATGCTGTCAGCGCATGACATATTAAGTTCTAGTGGTAAGTACCCCGATCGCTTAAAGGCAGGACTACCCTGCATTGGCAACGCCCAGCAGCTAGCCGACAAGGTTAACGGTTTACTTGCAGACCTAGGCTATACCAAGCCTCTAACCATCTCTAGCGGCTTCAGGACTCAAGCTGCCAACGCAAAGATTGCAGGCTCTGCTAAGGCTAGCCTTCACATGAGGGGCTTAGCGTGCGACCTAGCTGGCCAAGAGCTAGGATTATTCATTAGGCAACATGCTAGTGGCGCCGCGCTCCTCAGAAAGCACGGACTCTTCATGGAAGCCTTAGAGAGCACGCCATCATGGACGCACATTGATTGCGGCACGCGCCCTGACCGCCCTTCTCGTGAATTCAAGCCCTAATGGAGCGCGAGTTCACAATCACCTTCTTTACAGATAATAAAGAGGAAGGCCTTAAAACTAGCAAGGTACGTGCCATTGACAGACATGCTGCGGTCGTGCTACTATTAGTAAGAACAGCTGGAACGCCGTTAATAATAGTAGGTGTACATGGTAAGGGTAATTAGCTCAGCGATTTTAGTGTCAGCAATAGTTATTGCCTACGCGCTAGCAACGGAGGCTCGACCAGCTTTTGAGATTGATGAGTTCTCTGATGACCGTAACGGTCACGCAGACCTCTACATCACTTGTGACAATGGGAAAAAAGTAAAGGTGCGCTTTAAGCGCGAAGCCCTTAACAAGATCAGTATCGAGCGGCTTTACGACCAGCTCGAAAAGGAATGTCAGAATGCTCAAAGCAGCACTTACAGGAGTTCTAACGGCGGTTTTAGTAATATCGGGGATGGAACTCTCAGCTCGTTACCGTAACCCAGCTAGCGGCCAGCTTACAGCTGAAGGTAACCCTGATACTAAGATTTCCGTATACTCAGATCTTGAGACACAGCTCTTTCGACAGGCACGCAAGTCTACTTTCAGAGTCATTGCTGACAGACCAGAAGAGGGAATCGGCTGGACAGGTACAGCGTTCCTAGCGCAGATCGACGGTAAGTTAGTTATCGTGACAGCGGGGCACGTCTGTCACGATCGCGGGGATTATGCTCTTGATCAAGAGGACGATCTTTTTGATGCGCAAGTGATTGCAGTTAGTAAGACCACTGACACATGTTTCATGACTGTCAGTAAGCGTATCGAAACCATGCGGCCATATAGATTAAAATCTCGTGCTATCTCTTACGGTAAAGTGCTCGCAGCTATCGGCCACGCAGGTGGCGGACGACTTACGCAATACTTGATTAGGAGCCTTGGTCAAGAAGAGGTAGAGATTAAAGGAATTACGCGCATATTCTATCGTGCCGACGGCGCCGTGTATCCAGGTCAGAGTGGTGGCCCAGTAGTTGATAATATTGATGGTACTGCTGTAGCACTTATTAGTGCGGCTAGTCCGAGCGAATCTTTCATAACACCTGCTGCAGATATTATCAGTGAGTACCGAAAGTTGGTTAGCCATGCTAAGAAGTGACTTTATGGATGGCTTGTTTCTAATAACAGCATTCACGCTGCTTGTCATGTTTGTAAGCTTATTAGCTGCATACCTTGATGAACGGCGCGACGGGAGTGGGGAGGATGATGTCAGCTAGTATAGAGTTTACAATTTTTTAGCTGTAGGTGTCGCAGGAGTAATTTTTACAACAATACTACTCAAGCGTTTATTTGGCGATAACGGCGGCTCAGTTCAACGTGATTTTGAAGCTCGTCTCAAAACAGCCATGGAAATGGAGCAAGAGATTGCAAAACTCAAAAAGGAGTCAGTACGTGACACAGCAGATTTTAAGTCTCGTCTCGCCGCTCATCGCGCTAAGTTTGGTAGTGGTAACGACGTTCCTCCCGATAACGGTCCACGCGCAGGCTAAGTGCGAGAATCAAGAGGAGCAGCTAAAAGACTGCGAGGCTATCCTGATAATTGCCGACGTTGCGATTAATAAACAATCCGACACTATCGCAGCTCTCGTGCAGCAAAACGACGCGCTCAAGCTTACGCTAGAAACAGCTAAGCCAGCAGTTGAAGCTTACGGCGCTTGGCACAATAACAAGTGGCTTTGGGTATTTGTGGGCGCCATATCAGGTGCCTATGTACACCGCGAGTTTTCTCGCTAGTGGGACCGGAGGTCGTGGCACTGTTTATCGTTGCAGCCCTTGAGCCTGCGGCATTCCAAAATACACGGCTGCAAAATGCAGTGGCGGATAAGTGGCGGATATCCCAGCTAGCTGACGAGTTTGCACGCCGCCATACGACAGAAGAACAGCGCCGTTATATCGGCAATGCCGCACTTGTTACTCGTATCATTGTTGAACGAAAGCTAGTTTACAATGTCACGTTTTAAGCCGGGCGACTTCTGTACTTATCATGGACCTGTACAAGGAATGGTCCTTGCCCCTGGTGACACGGTAGAGGTTACCGACGACCTTAATCCTGGTTACCGTATCAAGTTAGACACTCCATACGCTAAACATTTCTACGTTTGTGCTGATAGCGAGCTTGTGCCTTGGTCTCTGATTCAGTTACCTTTTGGCCGTAGTGATATATTTGACGAATATAGTATTAGCAGCTACGATAGTATTAGTAGCAGCAGCCCGGAAGTTAGGGCTAAACGAAAAGAGGCAGGCGAATGCGAAACCTGTGCAATAAAGTTATCTGTGTCAGTTTGGGGCTTGCAGCCTTGTTTACGGTGCAGCCCGCCGCAGCCAGTGAAGTGGTAAACGCAATTCGTGAAGCAAGCCTTGAGCATGGAGTTGATACAAAGCTCATGCTCGCAATGGCTCAAGTTGAATCTAATTACAATACTAAAGCGCAAGGATCGCGTGGAGAGGTCGGACTCTTTCAGCTTCGTCCCGAATTCTTTGGGGACGCCGCGAGCACGGACGCTCGTGTAAACTCTAAAGCAGCCGCACGTTATCTCATTTTGTTAAAAAAGAAGTGCGCGGCGTATGGTAAGGCGTGGTTTGTATGCTTCAATACAGGCCCTAACCGCAAAGCGAAGCTTAAGCAGCCACTGCAGTTTGTTTACTATAAGCGAGTTATGGCCGCACGCCATAAGTTAGACACTATCAGTAACATTGCGGCTTCACATGATTAATAAGAGAATATTAGTTGCAGGCCTTGACCCAGGGACAGGAGTCAGTAGCCCTACAGGAGTAGCGATCTTTGATCCTGAATCGCTAGAGATCTTAAAGCTCACAACTGTAGCGCCGCCGAAAGCCTTAAAGCCCTTCAACCAACGCGTCCGATTTATTTCGGAAGAAGTGGAGGAGCTTTTGTTATCGATTAATCCACACTCAGACCAGCTCTACACTTACTGCGAAAGTTTCGTCATGCGTGGCAAGGGCGGCGAGATGCTAGCTAGGCTAACTGGCGCGCTCATGTCCGTAGTACCATGGCATTCAGAATTTGATACTGTCTCAAATACGACAGTTAAGAAACTAGTTAGCGGGCACGGCCATGGCGACAAGGTTGACGTCGCTCGCGGTGTGGCGGCGTATTTTGCCAGAAATCCAGAGAGCGCAAAGAAGGTCGCGGCGCTCGTCAAAAAAGCAGATTGGGACGCAATCGACGCGCTCGCAATCGGCATAGCCGGTTACATGCGAGAAAGTCACGAGGGGTAATCACATGAAAACGAAATTCTCACAAGCGCACGACGATGACCCAGCTAGCTCACTTAACTTAACCGAGATCGCTAGTGATTTGGTTGAGGAAGCAAACAACTACGTCACAGTCACCGATGATTTGCCAGACCTAACGGCAGCCGAGCTAGGTGCACAGCTAGACAAGATGCTTTGCACTGAAACGATAAAGTTCTTTTTAGAACAAGGTGCCTATGGGCGTGGCTTCTTAAGCGGCTTAGCTATGGGCATTGCCACGCTTGAGCTAGCTGTCGACAAGATGCTAGCGCGGCGATTGCTGGAACTTGGCCTCGAAGACGAGGAAGACATGTCAGAGGAAGATGTTGAAGACGTAGTATACGACGGCCTTAAGTACGGAACACGTGGAATAAAAAAGACAGGTGACAGTGGCCAGGACAATTAAAAAAGGCCGCGCTGGCATCGCACGCACAGAGACTACGCTTAAGATTTTTAACCTATTCGTGAAGCCGATCTTAATGGAGTTTATTCTCGCGCCAGGAGCCACGCAAGACGTGCTCCACAGAAAGTTAGAGATGTATTTCGGGAAAGACGACCGTGATATTTGGTTAGTGCGCGCTAAGGTGGCGTTCACGATTAAAGGCCCACGGTGGCTCACTGACTCGACACCTGAGCGAGAGCATCTGCAAGGATTCGGCGAGCGCCAAGTTGCAAAGTCGGATTACCTTTGGGTTCGCACGGACGCTCTTAGACCTGACCTCATTGACGTAGAATACAAAGAACAAGTGTTTGTTTGCAGAACCACAGACTGGGCAGTCCTGTCTGAGAAATGTGAGTATATACTATGATAGCAAATGGTCCTCGCTCGGCTCCATTTGTGTTCGCCATTGATATTGAGACCGCGTGTGCAGTTAAGGACTGCCCACATTATGGCAAAGCGATGTGTGCGAACGATCACAGCTTAAGTCCTTGGCACAGCGAGATTACAGTTATCGGCGTGGTAAGGGAGCAGGATGCTTATGCATCTGGTCAACCAAAGGTATACCGTCCTGAGCAGGTGTTTCGCGGCGACTCCGATGGCTTCAGGCACTTCTACCAGCATTTCTATGCACTCACTCAGCTAGGTGGCTCGTTTACTGCGCACAACGGTAAGTTCGACGTGCTCCACCTTTCACAAAAGATACCTCACATGGCGCAGATGCTACTCAATTTTTGGAGCAGTGACACAGCATTAAATGCATTCGTATGGACAGATAAGGTACCGCCAGAATATCTCGACTGGTACGCAGACAATAAACCGAAAGAGTCTCGTAAGGCTGGCCCGCACTCACTTAAGACTCTTGCACCGTATCTTCTTAAGGTCCCCGCATTCTGGGAAGTTGAGGACAAGGATGACGATGAGTACGTACTTAAGGATACTCGCTATACGTTGCAGCTGCACAAATACCTAGAACAACACATGCCAGCGGATCAGCTAGCATTCGTTACAGAAAAGCTCCTTCCTTGGACGAAGATGCTAGTTGAAGCTGAGCTGCGCGGGCTTAAGTTAGATGTCGCTGGCTTACTAGCTTATCGTGCAGAGCTAGAGAAGACAGAGGCTGAACTAAAGGCGCAGTTAGACGTGTTGTGGTCAGACGCTCACTTAGCCTACCAATCAATCATGATGCACGAAGTGCACAAGCGATATGAACTTATGAAGGATACGAAAGCGCGCGAGCCTCGCAGGCAGGTGGCGCTTTCACGCGTGCCAACAAGTGTTAGCTACGACTCCCCTGCTCAGATGTCTTGGTTACTCGGCACGTTCTATGGCTATGACATTAGGTCACTTGAAGGAGATGAGTCTACTGGCAAAGAGGTGCTGATTAGACTTGCCAGCGAAGGCAAGGACGACGTTGCTACGTTCCTAAAGTGGCGCAAGACACAAAAGGTACTGACAGCGTTTATTCCCAGCTTGTTAGCACTAAAAGACGCTAAAGACGGCGTCCATCCAATCTACAACCCTATGGGCGCAAGAACAGGGCGGCTTAGCTGTGAACGGCCAAACGCACAGCAGGTGCCAAAAGAACTAAAGAAATTTTTTAAGCCTCTCAAGGGTAAACTCATCGGCTACGACCAGGCAGCGATAGAGGCTAAACTTATTGCGGCATACACAGAGGACCCTGCACTGCTAGACGTTATCGCAAGCGGCGACTCAATTCACAATGTAAACACGACCGCGTTTTTCGCGCTCGACTGCCAGCCTTCAGAAGTACCTGAGCTATACCCGCGCCAACGTAAGGCATCCAAGAACGTCGGCTTCGCACTTTTCTATCACGCAGGAGCAAACCGTATTCGCGTTGCGATTACTCAAGGTGGTTTTCCCATCTCTCTGAATGATGCAAAACGCATGCACAAGAACTTTTTAGCTAAGTTCACTACTGCACTTTCATACGCAAAAGAAGTAGTTGCTGAGCTTGAAGGCGGCGGCGTTATACCTAATCTTCTTGGGAGACCTATCAAGATACAGAATCCTCAAGATGCCTACATGCAAGGCTTCAATACTCTTATTCAGAGCTCAGCTAGCGATATCAACCTTGATCGAATGCACTCAGCACTGGGCGCTCTGCGAGCTAAGGGGATAGAAGCCTATCCCATACTGACAGTGCACGACTATGCGGGCATTGAAGTTGTAGGTGATGATGTGTGTGTGCGCCTAGCTGATGCAGTTATCAGTAAGGAACTTACCAACATGTCCTTGCCTACTACTAATAGCTGCATTACTCTAGAGGTAGATGGAGGTGTTAGCGATGTCTGGAACTAAGCACGACACAGGGAAACCTTCAATGACGCTATTACCAGCCGAGGCACTGATCGGCATGACGAGGGCATTAGATTATGGAGCAGCTAAGTATGATCGTTATAACTATCGCGAAGGCATTGCACATCACCGTATCCTTGACGCCACTTTTAGGCATCTTACAGCTATTTTGGCTGGCCAGGAAACAGATGCCGAAAGTGGTCTTCCTCACGTTTGGCACGCTCTTGCTTCTCTCGCTATGTATGAATGGATGCGCGTTAATCGCCCAGATTTAAACGACCTATATAAATACGCGCCACCGATGCCTGACTCTAAAGTTAATGAAGGCTGGGTAATCGACAACAATTGTTGGCATTTTGAAGGTACTACTCTCGTCAAGGAGGACAAGTAAGATGTTACTCACGCGATATACACAAGAACAGCCGCGTAGGCTGCTGCAAGTAGTCTCAGGCATCGGTGGTATTGGTGATCAAGTAGCTAGGCTGACTGCTATCCGTGAAGCGCTGCGCTTGGATACGAAGCTCGACCTTCGTTACTTCGTACCTGATTACATGTTTGAGCTTATCTTTGCAGCCACTGATCTTCAGGAGTATCTAATAAACGATCGCCTTGAGGTTTACGACATTGCTGAATTAGCAGAGTGGCGCAACGACAGCCAGCCAGGCGTGACGTTTACTAAGTGTCACGTAACACCAGGGCGCCTGTCTCTCATCGACGAAGCGCTCATTACCATCTGTGACACGACCGATGAGATCAATGGAGAAGCAGTATACAAGAGCTATGTCAGCATCAAGTCGGGGGAATATAAACTACCAGTTGAAAGCCCTGTTGTGGTTGTCACTGGCTACACAGCGAAGTCGCGTGAATGGCCAGTCAGTGAAGTGAACAATTATATAGGATGGTTAAAGTCACAGGGTCACCCTATCGTGCTTCTAGGTGCCGCTACTCTCGCAGCTAAATCAGCAGAAGGCGTTAACGCTGAAGGCTGCATTGACCTACGAGATAAGACTTCCCTATTAGAAGCACACGCGATCATGTCTCAAGCGGCTGCAGTTGTCGGCGTCGATAATGGGCTTACTCACCTTGCGGGCACCATCGTCGCGGAGTTTAAGCCAGCATTAATTACTGGCTACACAACTATAGACCCACAGTACCGCCGCACGCCGACTGCACGATGGGATATACGAGCGCAGCACGAAGTTGTGCCACCATCAAAGCTCGACTGCCGTTTCTGCCAGAGCAAGTTTAATAATTTATTTGAACACGATTTCAGAGAGTGTCTCTACGGAGATTATCAGTGCACAAAATCTATGACGGCTTGGGCTTTTATTGAAGCAAGCATGAAGGCAGGATTATGAAGAAACCACGGAAGAAGATTAAGTATCCTGAGATATGGTTCAACAAACTTACATGCCGACCTGAGATTGAATATCCAGACGGCAGCGGTGACTATTTTAGTTCAATGACTGATGAATGGACTGTGAGGCCTATTCAGGAGAAGGTCCCAGTTAGAAACAAGAAAATACGAAGATGGTTTGAATTCATCTGCGAGCTTAAGCCGTGACAACAGGGTTTAAAATCAATCGCAAGGTGCTCGCTGAGATGGCTGAGCTAGCTGTGCGCACGAAGCTCGACACTTCTTCGCTTACTTACACAGAAGTTCAGCAAGTTATCACGTTAGACAGTCTGATTGAGTTACTCGCAAGCTTTAACATTGATGCAGGCTTCGAGCTTGCGATCGAAGGGATACGACAAGATGTCGCAAACGACGACGATACTAGGGCCTAGTGTTGGCATTACTGATTTACTTGATGCAGTAGTTCTGAATAAGCAAGAAGAGGAGCACGCAAAGCCGCAGGTGTTTAATCCGCTGAGACCGTCAGCGGCTGGCTACTGCGCGCGCAAGCTAGCTTACTCGTATAACAGCTATAAGGGTCACAGCACACCTACGCACGAAATTAAAAAGCCATCAGTCATTAGACTTCTTGATCTTGGTCAACATATCGAGAGAGCCGTCCTTGATCAGCTCTATCGTGCTGGCATGTTCGTCCTTAAGTACAAGCAGCAAAGCTTGCACTTTCTGACGCTCGATGATGGTTCAATTTTAGAAGGATCGCCAGACGTCATGATTGAATTTCCAGACGGCTCGCGCGGTCTCTACGATGTGAAGTCGAAAGGCGACAAGTTCTCATCATGGCGTGAATCAGCGTGGAGCGAGGATCTGTGGAAGCTCTCACACATGCGTACAGTCACACCTATTAGCGAGACGTCTTTCTGGGTTGATGATTTACCCTCATTTTTAAAAGAGCTCAATGACGAATACTTCGCTCACAACTTTATTCAGACTAACCTCTACCTCTGCAACGAGTTCATGAAGCAGCGCTCAGTGAGCTTCGGCGGCGTGCTTCGTTACAACAAGAATAACAGCACGCTAATGGAAGTACGTTTCAGACCGTCACAAGAGGTCTACGATTACGCAATTGAGAAGTTTAAGAGGGTGCATGCGAACGTGCTAACTCCTGACAGCGTTCCGAAGGAATCCGTTCTCGGCTCTATGTCTTGTGCCTTCTGCCCTTACAAGGAGCGCTGCTGGCCTGAGGTTAATACTGCCAAGGAATTCTTTAAGACTCTGCCTGAGAAGCAATGGGCTACCGATACTAATAGACTCGGTTCTGCTGGAGAGGAGCTCGATAAGCTTCAGATAGCATTCGATGAAGCAGAAAGCTCTGCTAGTATCCTTGCAGTTATTAAGGATGACATGCTAAAGTTAATGTTAGCTGCAGATAAGCGAAAAATTAAAACCGCCAATGGACAGGTTTTTGAGGCGAAGTTTCTTAAGAGTCCAAAAGAGCACTACGACGTGCGAAAGGGCAAGGTGTAGCGTGATACCAGAAGATTTAAAACCACAGCCGAAAGGCGGCAGGCCTGCTAGCCATTCTCTTTTTCTGACTAAAGAGGAGTACGACTGGTTGCAGGTACAGTTCAGAAAGCGCGCATTGAACGTCGCGCTGAGCAAGGGGCCACGGAAGGTGCAGAATGCAGTCATCAGCATAGATGATAAGCTTGCTGTGCCTCCCCCTCCCCTGGCGGGCAAGTACGCCGTGAAGATGTCGAGAGAGGAACTTCAAGTGCTCAACATGATCGTGACCAACACGGTCGAAGCGCTTAGAGGAAAAATCATCCCCGAGTATACCGACCGAGCGCCAGATAGCCCGCGAATGGTTGAAGCCATGGCAACGCTCGTGTTGCTACTCGAGCTCAAACAAAAAGGAGACTCAGTTTATGACGCAGGTTCATTACGACGCGGCAACCGTCGAGTTCAGAAGCGCTGACGGTAAAGTGGATGTCGTTGTTTTCGCTCACCAGGTTTTCGCCATTACAACAATGGCGACTACCGGAAAGACTATCGTGCTTGGCCCAGCCAACGCGGTCGCTTTCGTAGATTGTTCAGTCAAGGAAGCTAGAGACAGATTGGTCGCTGCGCTTATGCACGCACCAAAAATAGGGGACGAATAAGTATGGCATTTCAAAGTGTAAGTCAGAATACGGGGCGAATCATTAACCCAGCTAAGGACCTCGAAGTAGGCGCAAGTGTTGAGGGGTACGTCACGAGCTTTGGTCAAGGTAAACATGGTCCAATCATCAACATGAAGACTTCTACAGGCGAGGCGGTCAGCATGTTCACATCTGGCAATCTTCGCTGGGCAGTAACAGACGAGAAGATCAAACTGGCGCTCCTTACACGGGTCACTCGAATACCTGATATTCAAGTGAAAGGTATGAATTCATCTCAGTTTGATATTGAGCAAGACTCCAATCAGACGTTAGAAGAAGCAGACTTCTCAGCTGTGTTCGCTAGTGAGCCGACGTCTGCTGACGCTCGCAAAGCAAGCACTACTGCGGCGATCGAGCGTAACTCAGTAGCTCAGCGCGCCTCTGATCTTGCAAAAGCAGCTAAGGCGAACAAGCGCACATGACCACGGGCAAGCACTTCTACAGAGCCGCACCTAAGAAAAAGAAGCGTCCAGGAGAGCTTGCTCCTAAGGAGGCTGAGATATCACTGTCTCACCTTCAGTTTGCTATCCTCGTAGCTAATTTTTTACTTGCGGTGAAGTCTAGCGATATTGGCTACGAGAACACGAAGAAGACTCTCGCAGAGTTCTCTGATGATCTAGAGCGGAAGATTCGTAAGATTAAGATTTCTGTAGAAGACCTTGAGGACCTGTTATGCGCCGTTAACCAGCGCGCAGAAGCAGGCTCCTTTTGGTCTCCTACAGGAGAGACGTTTGACGAATACTTACGAAAGCTCTTTTGGTATTCAAGATTAGATGGTGAGCAGCTGATGCTCGACCGAGATTATAATACGATCAGTTACGCAGTGGCCTTAGAGCCGGAGGACTTAAAAAATGGGTGAAGCATTATTTGAAAAACTAGGCGGACGAAAGTTTGTGCTGACAATTGCTGTGCTAGTAATAGGCGGGCTTGTTGAGGCGCTCGGCAAGAACGGTCTCTCTCAGAATTTCGTGGCGCTCCTTTTGGGAAGCAGTACGATCTTCGGAGTAGCCAACGCTGCCATTACCATGAAGGCTAGCGGCCAGGTTGACGTAGCTGGCGGCGCCGAGGTGCCAGTCGCTATAGACACGCAGTTAATAGTGTCTCTTGATGAGGCACACCAGAAGACTAACTTGCTAGCTGCGCGCGTAGAACAGCAGCAGGAGGAGCTTCAGATTCAAGCTGAAGGCCTAGCGACAGCCACGCAGTTATTAAAGTCGATGCTAAGAGTTAATTCTTAATATTAACCGCTTGACTCAATGCAAAAACAAAGGCACGATAAGCACATGGACAAACTACTTCAAGCCTACTTAGACAGTAAAAAAGATCAGTGGTCAGAGACGACCACTAAATCAGTAGCAAGCAAGCTTAAGTCAATAGACACTGCTTACCTACCTCTTGACCCAGCTAGCTTACATGCTGATCTCGTGCGCCAAGGATACGGCGCCTATAGCGTGAAACAGATGATGCTACTTGCTGCGCAAGTGTGTAAGTACGGAGTAGCTTCAGGTGTACTTCCTAGCGAGGCGTACACAGGATTCCTAAAAACGCGCTCTCGTTTATTTGCAAATGCCTACACACCTAAGAAGGTACCTGCCAGCTTCGAGGAAGCAGTGACCGCAATCAAAAGCATGAGCTGCGCTGCTTCACGAGATTTTGCGATCGGGCTACTCGTCAGCGGTCTTCGAATTAGCGAGGCGTCTAAGCTTGTCGACAGCACCGTAATAGGTAAGGGTAACAAGCTTAGGAGCGTTCCGAATGCAGAGCTCGTTAGACATGCGCCTCCAAAAAGTATTGCTACGTTTAGACGTGAGCTTGCAAAAGCTACTGGCCTCACTCCTCATCAACTCAGAAAGCTTGCAGCAACCAAGTTCGTTAAACTTGGAGCTAGAGAAGCAGAGCTCTGCTCAATCTTTGGCTGGTCAAGTTACCAAACAGCCTCTATCTACATTCAAGCCGAAAACGTGAGCGACATGGCTACTCAGATGAAGGAGGCCGTAAATGGAAAGTAAATACCTATCGCAGTTTGAGAAGGTCAGCGCGTTTCGTCTTAGGGGTAACCGTCTATTAGTAGAGCCGCTGCCAAAAGAAGAGATCAAGAGCGCTGGCGGGTTGCTGCTAAGTGCTGGATCAGCAGATCATCGGTCAACACTTGATCAGAACCGTGCGTGCTTGGCCGTTATACTATCAGTAGGAGAAGGCTACTACGATGATGATACTAATAACGATGTGCCGCTGGATGTTGAAGCTGGTAATATTATTCTCGTTAGTGCTTATGGCCTTCGCACTTATTCTACATTTCCTGGTGTGGTCAATTACAAGCAAGATGGAATAGCACTGATTCGTGACTCTGATATCAACGCTGTATGGAAAGACATGTCAGAGTATAAACAGTTCGCGGAGCAGCTAGTTAGTGGCGCGACACAAGTTCCTTAACCCCAACGGCATCCAACTTTACGCACAATACAAAAAACGCTCTAAAAGGAAAGGGATCACGTTTGACATCACTAAAGAAGAATTTCTTACGATTACACAAAAGTGCTGCTACATCTGCAACGCCCCTCCCTCTCAAAAGTACGTTCACTCATATAAGAGCGCTAGTCTTGCCCGTACACCTTTTATGTATAACGGACTTGATCGTGTAGACAATAAGCTTGGTTATCAGATGGGTAACGTGATGGCGTGTTGCGGAACGTGCAATCATGCAAAGAAGGCACAGAGTCTTAATAAGTTTCTTCAGTATATTCGGCGCTGTTACAAAGTAGCAATTGAGCCATACCTTAAAGGGGAGCCACCAGATGCGGAGACCTAACATTGATGAGAAGCTAGTTCACTTAGTTAGAGATCGATGGCTATCTCTTTGGAACGACCGCTCACCAGACGGTGTGCAAGAGACCGCTGCGTTGTGGACTAAAGCAGTAATTGATTCGATATTAAAAAGCGGTGCTGATATTATTAGCAAGGAATTGCTAATAGCAGAGCAAGGACTGCATGAGCGGGGACTCGGTGCAGACTATGTAGACGCCCTGGTGACAGTTACTGACGCGAGCCTTGCCGACACTTTCCTGCTAGTAACAGCTACTGGCGCCCAGCGCGCCCATGCTGTGCAGATAGTATTAGCTTATGAAGCAGACCAGAAACTAAACGAGGGGGAAGCACTTGATGCGTAAAGAGACGATCGGCAAGTGGAAGGATCAAACCAATTGTTTCAGGGCCTCGAAGTACGAAAAGGACCCGCAATACCTTGGCAATGTATTTAATGAACGCGATCGAGATCGGGCGCCTCGTATATACACCTGTGACTGCCAACAAGTGAACAAGCTCACATTCGGACGACTACCACTTGGTAACGGCGCAAGTCCGACTGCTGACTTTTCATACTCAAGAATAGAAGTGTGCATAACCCCTGAAGGTACCTGCGTTCATTGCGGTTACTACGCAACGCTGATTTTGGCTTCAACACTCGGTCGTACATCGAAAGGACCAAAAAATGCTTAAAATTTTATTCCTCTGCATTGTGCTATTTTTCATGAATGGCTGCGCAGCTCCCGTAGATGAGTTTGGGCGCATCTTAGGATGTACCTCTAAAGGGACAAACTGCAACAGCCAGGGGGCGGCTGGCGCTGACGGCCTCACTATCGTTGGCCCGCAGGGTCCACAAGGAGTTCCAGGTACTTCGGTAACTGTAGTAAAGCTCTGCCCTGGTAACACTGTCTACCCTACCGTCTTTGTTGAGATTGCCTTCTGCATCAGCAGTAAACTCTATGCGACATACTCCACTCACGGAGGCTTCAGCACTGAGATACCACCAGGACGTTACTCGTCGAATGCTGTAGGCAGTCGCTGCGCTTTCACGGTTCACGCTAACTGTCAGGTGACTCCGTGATAGCCCTGCCAACTGGCGGCAAGGTTACTCCGCGCCCGATTCTTACACTCAAAGATGCAGAACGAGCGCATATCGCAGCAGTAATGGAGCGCTATCCTCATGAATCCGTAAAAGGTTTAGCATATCGATTAGGCGTCGCGCTTGAGACGATGCGGAGAAAACTGCGCGTGTACGGGCTCACTCGCCGCTCGCACCGTGGGGGAAGGCGCAGCCATGCCAATTTATAAATACCGATGTTACTCGTCAACAGATCCAGACCACTCAAATGACCCCTACACAGGTGCTCGCCCGCCCGCCTGCAAACATGAGTTTGAAGTTCTCTACACATCATTCGGTGCTGTCGCTCGCGAAGAGTCTAGCGAGAAGTGCCCGCAATGCGGAGGTACAAAAAAAGAACGATTATTAAATCCAGAAGGTGTCTCGCATCAATTCACGGGCGGTAAATGGTACCGCGAAGGATATTAACCAATGCCCAATAGACCAATCTGCGCAGTGTTCGAAGCAATGCGCGACTGCAGCAAGACAAAGAACTTCAGTTACCTAGATGGCCTCATCGAAGAGGCCCAACAGCTAGCGTACCGCATGGAAGCAGCGCTGTGGGACCAGAAGGACCATGAGAGTCTCAAGGACGATATCAAGAGACTCAAAAAGAAAAAAAAGAAGCTTGAGAAAAAAGTACCTAACGACGAGTCATAATTGGTAGCGCGCTTGCTTCGGGAGCAAGAGGTCGCGTGTTCGAATCACGTCGCCCCGACCATTTTTAGCTGATTGATTTCAGTAACTTGTGAGGTTTTATGGCACACGACTTTAGGAAATTGGTAGCTGTTTCAGGGTCAAAATTGGTAGCGGCGCTACCAATGGCCCCGTTCACGCTTGAGGAATTGCAGGAAGCAGGCAATATCGCCGATATATACCACAAGGTCGGTGGTGCGAAACACGATATCGGAGAGATGATCCTTGACTGGCGGGAACATGCAGAAAAAAAATCTACTCGTGAAAAAGCCGGACAAGCAGCGCCGGTCGTTTCAGATCGTCCCGTATACATGGACGAACGGCAAGCGACTGTACGAAAAGCCAATCGAGCACGAAAGCTTAAGCTCCTTAAATGAGCGCTACAAATCGGGCGAACTCCCTCTCGAAGAGGCTTCTCTTTATGTTAACCGGATCCTGCTGCCAGCCCTAAAGAAGGACTTCCGTATCCCAGAAGCCCAGCTAGTTAACGTGGTGATCTGTGATGGAAATCTGCGCATCTTTAATAGCTTCTGGGCTGCTCACTACCGACGTAAGAAGATCGAGTCACCTGAGACTGCACGCAGTCACTTTAACTTCGCCTTAAGAATGCTAGAGCCTTTAAGCCTTCACGCACACATTGACGACATACAGAGGCACTGGGACGACCGGCTTAAGGGCACGCGGCATAAGCGATACGGGGCCAGGCTTAACCAGCTGCTTAAGTTCATCGGGCGCGCTGAGCGCTTAAGTCTCGACAAACGCAACCCGCCTGAGACGCGCTGGGTGACGTGGGACGAGCTACAGAAGATTAACGTGCGAGTTGCTGACCCAGTACTTCGAGACCTGTACTCAGCGCTCTGGGCAACTGGCTGCAGGCTTGGAGAACTCTTTGCAATCAAGAAGGAAGAAGTACGCGCTGACTTCTCATTCATTGTTGAGAGACAGCTGGCATACAATCGTAAGCCAAAGGCATACACCAAGAATCGTCGTAAACATAAGACGATAGTCCTACCGCAGGGCCACGAGGCGTTCGCTCGCTGGCTAGACGTCGAGGATAAACTTAAGTATAGGAAGCGCGCTTCTCACCCATTGATCTACGCGTCTCGAGAGGTGTTTCCTAGTGACCCAGCTAAATGGATGAGCCCGCACAAGCTTCGACACTCGTTTGTGCACTTCTTAGTAGAAAAGGGAGTAAGCTTGCATCGGATCAAGGACCTCATTGGGGATACGCTTAAGACCACTGAAGAGACGTATGCTGGCTGGGTTATTGCCGACGAGTCGCTGGAAGAAGTGTTTAAGAAGCTTCGTTAGTAGGTACAGTTTGATAGACTTTAGGTCTAGAAGAAGGCCTTAATGATTCCGATAATCGCAGCTATGATGCCGATGACAGTAGCTGTAACAGTGACGAGCTTCAGCGCGCCGCTTATCATTGCGACATGATTCTCGACTGGTTCGAGCTTTTTCTCTAAGAGGTGGGTGCGACGAATATGCTCAGCTAGCTGGGCGTGTTGACCTTTAAGGATCTCAGCATGTGTAGCCACACTAATCTTTATAGTAGTGGCATCATCTTTAAGCCCATCAATCTTATTGTCTATTGTAGTCAGGCGCTCGACTATGAGTGTGATGCCGTCGAATCGTTCGCCGCTCATTGTTCCTGACCGCCTGTTAACTGGTCAACCATTTGGTTAGTTACAAGTCCTGGTGTCTGAGTCATGTTGAGATACATTTTTCCAAGTACAGGCATGTACTGATTAACAGTAGCATTGCGGAGAGCATCGTTTATAACTTTTGGAGCAATAGACTTACTTGCAATAGCATTTCCAGCGTCTGAAAAACCTTTCTGTTGAAAGAAGCGTGCAGTAGCTAAGTTTAAACCAGCCACTCGGTAAGCTACCTTTGGGGATTGTGTAGCCACCGCTCCTCCCACTAACAACACCTTAGCTGCGAATGACCCTGGTGATGCTAACGCGAGGCCACCGAATCCAAGGTTACCGATTCCCCATTTCACAGGGGTGCTGAAAGCGACCGCAGCATGCTCTGCTTGAGCTACTCGCACAGCGTGTGCCATATCATCCGCTACAACCTTACCGACGCTGCCACCGTGCTGGTGCAACGCTGATTGTAATGCCTCCACTTGTTCGAATGCAAGTGCATCGCCTACAGTAGTGTCACGCGAAATAGAGCGTGAGATTCTCATAGCCGCTGCCGATGCTGGTCCATCCTTGGCTGCCTGAAGGAACTGGTCACCTGTTTGCTTGATTGTACTATAGCGCTTGTTAACGTCTTGAAATACAGCTACTAGGCTTTCGCCGAAAGGTTTAAGATGCGTCTCAAGCGTTGTATCTAGTGTGTTCGACATTTCAGCTACTTTTGCCGAAATGGCTCGTTCACCAGTAGCATCAGCAGCTATCTTTGTTTTCCATGTGCTGTTGTTTAATGATGTCCGTAAATCGAGAATGCCGCGCATTCGTCCTTTAGCCGACTCAGCGGGCGCGAATGTGCGAATTGTGTTTAACTCGTTAATGTAACTACTGAAAGCACTATTAGCTTCGCCTGACTTAACTATCTCCTTAGCAAATTTAGACATATTTGGGTCAGCTGCCGCTCGCCGACTGAGCTCTGATCTAGGAGTATTCTGCCAGCTAAACCCTTTAGCTAGTTTCCCGTCGTTACGCGCGAGCATATTGATTGCATCGCTGGCATCTAACGCACGGCCAGCCTTGTCGGCTACTCGTACTAAACCATCATCACGCATAAATGTGTGCATCATATCGTCGATTACGTGAGCAGGTTGAAGATCAAAGGCCGTAGGAGTGTTATCAACAAGGTTCTTGGTTTGTCCCACATATATCTCATGTAAAGATGCATCTAGATTCTGGCCAAGTTTCACAACTCTGTTAGCTGACCTAGCGCCAAATGCCTGTTTTGCAGCACCGTGCCCCATTGAAGATACCTCTTTAACAAAGCCCTGAACCATTCCACTGTCGCGAGCAAGTGTGTCGATAACTTCTGGCTCAAGCTTTGCTGTCTTTCCAAGCGTGGCTTTAAAAATTGCAAGGTTCTCAGACGTCAAGCCCGAGATCATTTTGCCAACTTTAGAAGTGATACCTTTATCCGCAATCCATTTAGCTGTTGGCATGATGCCTAGGGCAACACCTGTACCAGCCATATTTAAGATGCCCTCTAAAGCTGACTCTCCAACCATGTCGACAGAGTTACCATCATAAGTGCCTTCGAGCTTACCAAGTAGCGTGCGTGTACCGGAAAGAGAGCTGGCGATGGCACCAGATGAGGCAATCATGGCTTTAGCGCCGAGAGCTGCACCACGGACTCCCAGCATTGTTTGCGCTGCTAAGTTAGCATTCTCATAGGGGTGAGCTGCGATGGACTGCACGGCCATGTTAGCGTCATCGCTGCCCATGCCGAGACCGTTTACTAACATATCTGCAATCTTAAAGGGGTTGCTCTCGATCGGAGATTCGTCGGAGAATGTGCTTACTATCTTGTTTGACAGGCCAGCTAGGCCGCCAGCTAACGTGCCGACGCCGACTGCAGCCGCGCCGCCAAGTGCACGCGCTCCTGCTCTAACTGTCTCCTTATCTTCTTTTGAAGCAGTTACGCTACCGAGACCCCCCGCGATAACCTTTACAGCATCCCAAGATTTCTCCCAAGGCGATTTTGGATCTAGGTTGTACCAGAGACCGTCTTGCGGATTACGTGCCTTCGATGGAAAACCTGTCCGTGAA
>Ga0163150_10004536_pt1 | contig 18497 bp, 9 predicted proteins | sample OliLakLV19P2IB_FD_148628 | JGI IMG/M metagenome (GOLD analysis project Ga0163150, IMG submission 148628) | Freshwater microbial mat bacterial communities from Lake Vanda, McMurdo Dry Valleys, Antarctica - Oligotrophic Lake LV.19.P2.IB | ecosystem: Environmental > Aquatic > Freshwater > Lake >...
CCCAGATACGGAAAGATTGGGTCTCATTGCCACCGGTAAAAGCAAGGCTATTGGTAAAGGAGGCTCCGGTTTGATAAAATGCTTCAAACTTATTCTGAGTTTGAGAATAAGGTCTTGCAACACCGTCAAATTGAATGACAGAACTGCCGTCAAATTTTGGGCCCCAGGCTCGATTGCCCCAGTTGCCTGCTTCCTGCACGGTAGTTGGTTTGGTTGGTACTCCATTGGGTAATGCTCCAACAAAACCACCGGCACCGTAGGATTGTTGCAGGTCAGAGAGATCATTTAAGGTTTCAAAAACGTAGTTAGAATTGAATTCTATACCAATACCTTTCCTTTTGGTCCCCCTTTTAGTGATGATGTTGATGACACCGTTAGCTGCGCGGGCACCATAAAGAGCGGCCGCATTGGCACCTTTTAATACGGTGATGGATTCGATATCGTCCGGATTGACACTGGACATACCGTCACCTTCATCGGCGCCTCCCCAAAGTCCGGCCTGGCCAAATCCTGAATTGTCCATAGGAACTCCGTCAATAACATAAAGCGGCTGGTTGTTACCTGCCAGCGATTTGTTACCCCGGATAATTACCCGTGAAGAACCACCAGGTCCGGAAGCTATTTTGCTCACGTTGACCCCGGCTACCCGACCGGCAAGTGCATTGGCTATGTTATTTTCGCGGGCCTGGGTGAAGTTGTCTCCACTTACCTCAGTCACGGAGTAACCGAGCGCTTTTTTCTGACGGCTGATCCCAAGAGAAGTAACCACCACCTCGCTGAGTGTAACCCCCGCGGACATTACCACATCAATGATGGATTGGCTCCCAATGGTAACCGCTTTTTCTTCAAATCCAGTGTAAGTAAATCGCAATGTTGCAAAATCAGGCACATTACTAAGGGAATAATTTCCCTCAAAATCAGTAACAGTACCTTGTGTAGTTCTCTGAACGAGAACAGTGACACCGATTAGAGGCTCGCTGTCCTCTCCGTTGGTCACTTTACCCGTGATCGTGCGTTGGGCAATTGCTTGCCACCCGCAAAATACGAGCAGGATCAGTAAAGTTTTTTTAACCATAACAATACAAATATTAGTTTTTTAACAATCTACAAATAATGAGCTTGTTTTCTCTCCTAGAAAACGCTTATAAACGGCTAATGTAGATCAATCTTAAGAAATTATTTACTTTTCATTTGAAAAGGATTAAATAATACAACAAAAGGATAATACCGTACGGTTATTCAATGAAAAATATCAATTAAGTCTTGGTTTTCAGCTATTTGTTTCGCAGTCGGAAACTAACATTACAAGGGTTAATTGAGCATCAAAAAAAGCCGAGAATCCCTTATTTGCCCTTACCTTCTGTGGGGTTAAAACGATAGACCTTTACCTCGTCATCATTACATCCGGCAAATACAAGGCGTCCTTTGGGGCTTTCCAGGACAGCAAGGGATTTTACATCATAGGGCAGAAAAACACCTGATTTTTTTCGATCTACCAATTTAAAATTTGATTTACCATCACCCAACATCAGGAGTCCGAAACCAGCATCGTTACGAGTGGTTTCTACTTCGGATTGAAAAAGATTGCCTGCAATCAGAATATCGGGGATGGTATCCCCGTTAAAATCATCAATCACCATATCATTTACCGATGAATACTGGGCCTCCTTGGGTAAGGGGAAAATTTTAAAAGAACCATTGCCTAAATTCTCAAAATAGGTGCTGGCAAAAGTAGTCGCCTCATAATGTTCGGCATTTTGCAATTTGTCTTTACCATAGATCTGATTCACGTCCGATGAAGCAAACATCGTGTAGGTTGGAAATTTATCCAATATCGCCGGCACCTGCTGAGACGAGCACTGTCGGCCTCTCAACGGAAATTTAACCCCAAAATTGTAATACGTCAGGACCACATCTTTAGATCCGCTATCATCAAAATCATAATAATAAACTTCAAACGGTTCTTCTTCACTGGCTTTGTATTTATAATTTAGGCCCAGGTTGCCGGCAATGATATCCTGGTCTCCATCTCTGTCCATGTCCGCAGTCTTGAGACTGAACCACCAACCCAAACTGGAATTTAAAGTATAGTCATCTTTATTTCGTTCAAAATGGTCCCCTTTATTGAGTAATATGATGATGGGTGTCCACTCCCCGGCGAGGATTAAGTCTATTTTTTTATCGCCATTGATATCTGCCCACGACGCATCGTTTATCATCCCGATCCGGTCCAGATCTTTCGCCAGGGAAGAGGTTACATTGACAAATCTACCCTGATCATTTCGCAATAATACACTGCTCGCAGGGGTGGGATAAGCCCAGGATAGATGCCGGCCGGCCACAAAGAGGTCGATATCACCGTCCTGGTCAAAATCATAAGGGCGTACCTTGGACCCGCTGAAATTTAGTTCCGGCAAAATTCCTTCTCCTTTTGTAAACCGTCCTTTACCGTCATTGAGATAGATCCGGTCCTGGTAGGATTTGGATTTAGGCATAAATTCGTTGCCGCCGCTCACCACATATAAGTCCAGATCTCCGTCAAGGTCTGCGTCAAAAAAAGCAGAACCCAGGTCTTCATGGATTTTGTCCCTGGTAAAACACTCATTGATCACTTCTTCAAAAAGACCATCTGCTTTTTGACAAAAAACAACTCCTTTTTCACCGGCAGCTCCACCAATAAACAAGTCATCCAAACCATCGTTGTTGATATCCCCTATACTGATATGCGGTCCGAAAGCAGACATTTTATGAGGTAATAATACCTGGTTTTTATAATCATCAAAAACATTTTCTTTATGTTTATACCGGAACTGGATTTCATCGTTCACCAAGCTAAATAACGGGGTTGTGGCGGGTTTGGCTTTGACCTCAGGCAACGTTGCAGTGCTATATAATATTTTTATAATCTGGTCTCCCTTTATATCGGTTAAAATATTTTCTTTACCATCTGGCCATTGAATTTTCACTTTTTGTACTTTGGTTTCCTGACCGAGACCGAAGTGGGCAAAATGTTCACTGGTAGAATACATACCCCGTACACCGGTCAATTCAAAAAATTGATTGCCGGTCGTAGTTTCGATCCAGATCTTAGTGCCCATAGCCACTATGTTTTTCTGATCGGCCACCGGTAAAATCCTCAAATAATGATTTTGAGAGTTGGCATTATTTCTATAGATCGAAGCCGGATCATTGATATTGTTGACGACCAGGTCGAGGTCCCCATCGTTGTCCAGGTCAGCATAGGATGCTCCATTTGAAAAGGTTTTTTCGGACATCCCCCATTCCTCCATTTTTTTGGTAAAAGTCAGGTTGCCATTATTTTGGAAAATATAGTTGCTCAGCTTCACCGAAGGGGTCAGCGCCAACGCTTTTCCAATATCCACAATATCCCAAACAGAAACCTCCTCTGTCAGGTTGGGATGCTTTTTCACATAATCAGCCAGGGCCGATTCAATGTAATGGGAAAAAGTTTTATGGGCGTCTTTATTCCGGATATCCCTCATCAGTCCATTGGTGATAAATAAATCTTTCCAGCCATCGTTGTCAAAATCGGCAAATAAAGAAGACCAGCTCCAGTCCGTTGAAGCAACCCCTGCCCGTTGAGCCAGATCGCTGAATTGAGCCTCACCGCTATTGATATGCAGCATATTGAACATATACTGATAGTGGCCGCTATCGCGTACTACTTTCCAGAATGCATCCGGGTTCATGCCGCTCATATTCGCTTTGAGGCGGAAATTATCCTCCGCCACCATATCCACCACACTCAGGTCGAGCAACCCGTCATTGTTGATGTCGGCCGCGTCGACGCCCATACTGAAATAGGAGATATGACGGAAATTGTCATAGATCTTATTGGTAAACGTACCATCACCGTTGTTGATAAACATCCAGTCCGCTATCCAAAAATCATTGCTAATAAACAAGTCTGTCCAGCCATCGCCGTTGAGATCGCTGGCACTGACACTATTGGGAAATCCTGTTTTTTTCAAACCTGCTTTTTCAGTGATATCGATAAAACGTTCGCCTTTGTTTTCCATCAATTTTATCCCGTATTCTTCTTTTGAAAGATCCGCTCCGTAAAACCGCGAATAATCTCCGGGATTGGGGGGTTGATTGAGCAATAATAAATCCAGGTCACCATCTTTATCGTAATCCAGAAAAGTGGCGTGGCGGGTGCGGGCAGTATCGGCAATACCGTACTGTTCGGCTTTTTCAGTAAATGTATTGTTGCCGTTATTGATATACAATTGATTTTTCCTGAGGTCGGGCCGGTCATCATATAATTCTCGGGTGATGTAGATGTCAATAAATCCATCCTTATTGATATCCGCCATCAAAACTCCGGAAGACCAGCCGCCATTGTCGATGATACCCGCTTGTTTGGTAATGTCCTCAAATTGAAGATTGCCTTTGTTGAGGTACAATTTGTCTCCAACCAGATTACCCGCAAAAAAAAGATCCTGCAAACCATCGTTGTTGATATCGGCAATGCCGACACCGGCGCCCCCATAATAGTTGGAGTAGATGGTGATATTTGCTTCTTTAGTATCCTTAATCACATTATTAAACCTTACCTGGGTATAGTCCGGATGGAGCAGCGTAAATAGTTTGGTACCCTCTTTGGGTTTTTTTCCGGATATCTTAAAGGCTAAACCGGCAGTACAAACCAATACTATTATGATCAAATATTTCATTATTCGTTTAATGTGCAGTTGTTATTTTCAAAAATAGAAGATTCAAGGTACATTTAATTGATTATTTAAATCAGTTCCATTTAAAAGCTAATTATGAAGTCATCACCATTAATCCAACGTTTGTTATTAGTAATTATTTATCTCTTTATACTCCAAAGTTCAGGTTTTTCACTCCCGCGGGTATTATTTTCCCGCGCCAACCACGATACCCTGGGCCGTTATGAAAAGTATGAACTTAGTCTGGATATCAAGGCAGACTTTATTAATCCGTTTGACCCTTCGCAGATCGACCTGCTCGTTACCTATACTGCTCCATCCGGTAAGAGCTGGACTATTCCCGGATTTTACAACTACAACAGCTGGCAGGCGGTTTGGATGACCCGTTTTTCACCCAATGAAACCGGCACCTGGAATTGTCACGTTAAAATCAAAGATAAGACCGGGACCAACGACAGTTTAAAAACCAGTTTTTTCGTAATACCCAGCAAACTGAAAGGCCCTGTAAAAATTGCCGGTAATAAACGATTCCTTCAATATGCCAATGGAGATGATTTTTTCGGCGTTGGACTTTGGTACAACGATAGTTATGCAGCCTACAATCAGGGAAGAATCATGCCGGAATCCCTCGATGAACTCAAACAACTGGGTGTCAATTTCATCAGTACCTTCATCACTCCACTGGAGACCCATGGTACTGGACTGGGCCGTTACGATCAGGCCATCGCAGGCAGATTGGATGAAGTACTGAATCTCTGTGAAGAAAGGGATATTCAACTCAGCTTGAATATCTGGTTTCATTCCTATCTCTCTGAAACAGTGTGGGGTGGTGGAAACATCCGGTGGAATACCAATCCATATAAACAAATCACTGCTGCGAAAGACTTTTACCGCAGTGAAGAAGCCTGGAAATACCAGGAACAATTGTACCGGTATTTTATTGCTCGTTGGGGATACAGCAATTCACTGTTATTGTGGTTTATCATCGATGAAGTGAACGGAACGGATGGTTGGACGAGTGGCGACAGCCTGGGTGCAGCACAATGGGGCAGGAAAGTCCACGATTATTTTAAGGCCAATGATCCGTATGGACACCTGACTACCGGGACGCGGAGTGGTGGTATTGGTGAATTCTGGCATGAGGGATATCAAACTTTCGATCTGGCCTCCAGAGAGATCTATGAAGCCCAGGGATTTCCAATCGTCAGATCTGGCTATATTGACAGTAGTGAAATCCATCCATTGACTCTGAGTTATTCTAATTATGCCCATCAGATTGAACGCCTTTGGAAAGGATATGATAAACCAGCGATCATAGGTGAAACCGGCTGGGATCATACTTTTTATGAACCCAGTATGCCGGGATACCAGGCGATGTACCATAATGCACTTTGGGTGACCCTGGCTAAAGGAACAGCAATGACTCCTTTCTGGTGGGCCCATTCGGGATATTTAAATGACAATATTATCACCAATCAAATCCGTAATATTTCCCGGTTTGCCCGGGAAATCCCTTTTGCTAAACTCAGTAATTTAATGCCAATCGACAGCATCACAGGGGGTAAAAACAGCTATGCCATGAGCAGTGACCAGCTTATCTATGGCTGGGTAGTAAATCCTGAATCTGATGTCACCGGGGCATCCGTATCCATTAAGCTTAAAAACATTCCCAGGAATAACAACACCCCAATAAACTATAAATTGCGGATTTATCATACCTGGAGAGGTGCGTTTGTGCACGAAGCAGAAGTAACTGCACAGAACGGTAAAATCGAGTTTACACTCCCCGTCCTGAAAATAGCTGGCGGCAGAGGGTTTTATATCGGGCAAGATGCCGCGTTCATATTGGAACCCATCAGGTAGTAGCGAGAAGCGAGAAGCGAGAAGCGAGTAGCGAGTAGCGAGTAGCGAGTAGCGAGAAGCGAGTAGCGAGAAGCGAGTAGCCCACAGCTCGTGGTCCACAGCTCGTGGTCCACAGCTCGCTTCTCACTGCTCGTAGCTCCCTTCTCACTCCTTATAAATCCCATCAATCAAGTCCTTGTATTTCGCTTTGATCAACCGGCGTTTTAATTTTAAGGTAGGGGTAAGTTCACCTTCACTGCCATCCGGTTTTATAGGTACCCATACTTCCGGAACCAGTTCAAATTTTTTGATCTGTTCAATATGGCCAAACAAGGGATTATATTTATCGATAAGTTGACTGTATAGGTTTTGGACCTGAGGTAGGGTGATCATCTGGGCCAGATTAGTACAATCTATCTCATTCTCCCGGCACCAATTTTTGAGGCTATCTTCAGCCGGTACGATTAGGGCGCTGACAAATTTATATCCGTCACCGACCAGCATGATATTGTCGATCATAAAATCCTCTTTGACCTTATTTTCTATGGGGGCAGGGGCGACGTATTTTCCCCCGGAGGTTTTAAATAATTCTTTTTTGCGATCTGTAATTTTTAAAAAGCGGGTGCCATCCCTGCCGGTAACAAAGGTACCGACATCACCGGTACAAAGCCACGTTTTACCATCTGTGGTCTTTAACGTGTCAGCTGTCCATTGCGGTTGTTTGTAATAGCCCTGCATGATATTTGGACCTGCCGCTAATATTTCACCTTCCCCTTCTTTGTATATACCATCACTGTTGTCAATCTTTACTTCCACATTGGGTATTAAAGGCCCAACAGCCCCAATAATCGCTTTATAAGGTTCAAATAAGCTGATGCTGATACCGGGAGATGCTTCAGTGAGACCGTAGGCTTCCCTTACCGGAATTCCGGCGGCCGAAAATACCCTGATGATGGTGGTGGGGCAGGGTGCGGATCCCGTGACTATCCCCCTCACCTGACCTCCCAAAGCTGCTCTCCACTTGGAGAAAATGAGTTTGTCAGCAATTTTCCATTGCAGGGCTTTCAATCCCGTGGGATGATAATCAAATTCGTATTCCTTGGTCAACCCCAGGGCCCAGAAAAATAATTTACGTTTAATTCCTTTCAGATCAAGTCCTTTATTATAAATTTTCTCATAGACTTTTTCCAACAACCTCGGAACGCTGGTAAAAAAATGAGGGCTTACTGATTTCAGGTCCCCATCGTCTCCTCCCAGGTTATCTGTACCGGTTTGGTATACGCTCAATCCAAAAAAAATAAAAGCATAGGTAGCAGCCCGTTCGAAAATATGGCATATCGGTAAAAAACTAAGCGCCCGTTCCCCGGAAGTGACCGGCAGTATTCCTTTTAATTCACGGATACAACTGGCCAGATTTAAATGGGACAACATTACGCCCTTGGGCTTACCTGTGGTACCGCTGGTATAGATAATAGTCACCAGGTCTTCCGGTTTTACCTGGGCTATGCTTTGATCCAATTCGGCCGACCGGTCAGTTCGAAGCAAGTCTTTCCAATGAAAGTCCCCGACACCATTATCGATTCCAATCAAAGGGCCGAGTTGGGGAAGAGCGGATCTGACAGCCCCGACTTTTTGCGCAAGGTCCCCTTTACCTATAAAAGCTGCTTTGCATTCAGCTTCGAGCATAATGTATTCATATTCTCCGGGACTGATGGTTGGATAAAGTGGTATGGATACCAGGCCGGCATACTGCATAGCCAGATCGATGATGATCCATTCCGGTTGATTTTTATAGGATATGATGGCAAGATTGTCACCGCGTTGATAACCTGCGTGCATCAATCCCTGGGCCAACTGCCTGGCAAGGTCTATGATCTGTTGGATACTGTAAAATTGCCAATTACCATCAAGCCTGGCACCAAAGGCCCGTTCCTGGGGATAGTGTTTAAGCTGGTAATCTATAAATTCAAAAACTCTTTCAATGGCCATTGATTTTAATTTGAGTTTATTATGGCGTGCGCATATGGTTCAATCGTACCAATATAGCAATATTTATAAAAAAGTAACTGCCGACTTTATCCGTTTCGATCATATCATTAAAAAACAATAAAATCAAAATACTGCTGAAAGACCCGATCGCCGCAAGTCCCCAGCGTCGGCGAACAGGGTCCGGCGATTGAAAACTCCGCTGAGCTTCCAGATAAAAAAAATAAACCAGGATTAGAAAAAACACTAGCCCGGGAATTCCCTGCTCCACCGCAGTCATTAAAAAATAATTATGTATGGTACTTCGTTCTGGGTTGTCACTGACATACGTAGAAAACTGATTTAAAGTATACGGCTTATAGGCACTGTAGAAACCCGCCGGGCCAAAGCCCACCAGATAACGGTCGCCAACCATATTCGCCCCGGCTACCCAGCGGTACACTCTTTCCATCGTGGAGATGTCCTTACCCTGCGGAGTCGCCTCCAGCAAAGATCCAAACTCGTAGTGTGTGATCGCCTTATTGTAATCCGGAGCCAGTTCAAGGTATCGGTTATGAGAAATGAAATAGAAAAATCCGAATAGCACCACTACCGGTACAGCAACTGCTGCTGCATGCACCAATCTCCATTTCAACAGAGGGTAAATCAACACCACCCCGAATATGGCAAGGTATGCAGCACGGGTATAGGATAAAAAAATTCCGCACAACATAATAAAAATGGCCCCTGCCCAGAGTGCCCTTTTAAGTTTATCTCGTTTCAAATAATGCCATACCGGCCAGGAATACGGCAGGAGACACACCAATAAACAGGCATAGTTGACATGGTTTCTGTAAAATGGCCTCACCACCGTATTGATTTGATCAAATGCAAAGCCTGAAGCAGCGTGTCTGAATTCTACCAGGAAGACGGTGATCACAGCCGCCAAAATCGATATCACACTAAAAGCCAACAAACGTTTATATGTTTTTAAAAACAAAAAAGCCAATAAATAAAACACCACCAAATACCAGGTCTTGGCCAGCCAGAATTTCATGGAGGCAAGCATATCCTGACTCACTATGCTGGTGTAAAAAATCCAGACCCAATGAATCAGAATAGCCCAGGTCAACGGATGTTTCATCCAATTTTTTATATCCTCTGAACGGTTAGTCAGCACGTAAACTATACCAAAACAAAACAGCCACCACATGATTGGTTCATCCGGAAAATCAGTGGAAAAACCTCCCGGTAAATCCAATTCTTTACTGAAAGGAATGCTGAATAATAAAATATAAAATATCCAGTGCAACCGGTATACCGTGATGCCGGCAAACAAAACAACCAGGGGAAGCAGAAAGAAAAAATAATTTTGAAATAGTATACCTAAAACCGATGACAGTAATACCAGAAAAGGAAAATATTGCCTTTCTGTCAGAGCCATTATCCTGGTATCATCCATACCGCCCTATTTCCAATACGGTTTCAACAAATAATACAAACTCAGGGAAAGCAATGCAAATAGGGTAGCTGCCAGGACCAGCATAGATCTAACGGGTCGTGATTTATAGATAGGTACTTCGGCCTGGGCGATGGTAATGAGTGATGGCGCACCGGATTGAGACGTATTAACAGTGTTCTGATGGCGAATCCTGTCTTCGTTTACCTGAATCTGCAATCGTTCAATCGTGAGGTCAAGGGAATGGATCAGGCTCATACCTTCATTAAAATTTTCCAGATTAAAAGTAACCGTCCCCGGAACCGATTTAGTGATCGATTTTAATTGAGTCTCCAATCCCCTAATCCTGGCCTGCAGGTACATTAGCGTATCTTTTGGGGCATTGTTTTTCCGCAGCGATTCATAACGGGCCAATTCACCGGCCAGATCGTTTCCGACTTGAGCTGCAATAGTAGAAAGCGACTCGGTCTGTGCATCGATATTGTAGATCGGATATTTTTTTCGCAGTTGCATCAGGCTGTCATTGAGCGTCTGAAGTAAATGCTGTTTTTCATTAATACTGATTTGATATGAAGTCGCGACTTTATGCAGACGATCTGTGATCAGTTGGTTAGCAGATTGATTGACCAGGTCCCTGGTAGCATTGGCCATTTGAGCGGCAATCGTCCTATCCTGATCTTCAATGCTCAGGTCGATCGCTTCATATTTGGTTTTGACGACCTCCATCAATCCATTTAGTTTTTTACGGATTTTATGGTGGGCAAGCGGTTTTAGGGAATCAATTTTATAATGAGCGTACAATCCAAATCGAGCGATCAACTGGTCTTTAATTTCATTGGATTGACAGATGGTGAGCAATCGATCCAGGTCCTGTCCGGTACCATAAAAGTCAGCCTCTTTGGGGGAATTACCAAAAATCAATTCCGGTTTGGAAAGATCCTGACTGGCAGGATAAAATGTAGTGGTCGCCTGATAATAATTTTTTAAAAACAAGGAACCTACAGCAGTAATTACAAATACCGCGATGGACCAGGACAGAATAGGTTTTTTATTGTCCCAGACTATCCTGATGGCATCCTTAATTTGCTCTGGTTCTTCCATAAAGCGAAAGTATGAATTTCTATGCTACTGTTGGGGGATTCAAGCCGGGTGAGGCCTGATTATCAATTGGTAGACCGATCGGAGTGGTATCAATCCGGTGGACAGGAAAATTGCCACGGATACGAGTATAAAAATCATCAATTCATACCACGGAGGCAGTCCAACCTGTTGTAAAACCCATCCGGTCATTCCGGTTACAACCAAACTAAATACCAGTCCTCTAAGGTGATGCCAATGGATGCCGATGAGTTTCTGATGGAAAATAAAACCTGCCAATACTACGGAAGTAAAGCTTTGGGTAAATAAGGCTGTCCAGGCAGCCCCTAAAGCGCCATATGTCGGGGTAAATAGCAAATGACCACTGGCATTGACCACGATGGAAAAGATAAATAACCTGTTCATCGACCTGGCCTGGTTGGCTGCTGTAAGCAAGGTACTCAGCAGATAATTTATTGTTAGCGGGATAAGGTTTAACATCAGGATAGACAACACATCTTCATCTGCATCCCGATATAACCATTGCATGATATGCCGGTGATAAAAAGCCAGCGGAACGGCTATCAGCACTGCTGATACGGTCATGAGTTTCCAGGCCAGGTCAAATAAGGACTGGTACAGGTGCTGATCTTTTCTGCCCAATGCATTGGAAAACATGGGCAACAATAAACCGGCAAACAAAAAACCCACCATATTAGCAGCATCCAATAACCGATAAGCAGCAGCATAGATACCCGATTGCCTGGCCCCATCCACCCGCAGAAAGTCAATCCAAACCGGTTCCATACGGGAAAACAACACCATCAAAATAAATATGCCTGCATATGGAAGGCATTCTTCCAGGATTTTAAAGGGGAATAAAAATTCTCCCCGGGGTACTGCAGATTTCGTTTTGAGGATAACCCACACCAGGCCGACAAAGCAGGGTATGGCTAGTGAAATACATTGAAGGATTAAAAAAGAGCTCACCTGGTCCATGGAAAAAAACCTCCCGGAAAAAAACATCAATACGATGAACAGTACCTTATCCGCTACGGAGAATAAACTATCGGTCCGGTAATAACCCAAACCGGATATATAGGCACGGAAAAATAATATAGCCGATAATAGGATTTGATTTAATGCAATCCAGAAAATAATTTCCGGGTACCGGTTTAAATACCCGCTCAGAAAAGTGAGCAATAAAAAAATCAACGTAAATAACAGTGCCAAAACAGGCCTCCACCAAATCGTTTGTATCCAGATGTCTTTAGCGTCCCCGGGATGGGAGGCCACCCGACGGTTGACATAGGAAGCCATTCCCAGATCCAATACAATCTGGGGTAACATCGATAATGAAAACAGGGTGAAATACATTCCCCAATTCGAGGTTCCTGCCTGATTTTGAAATTCCCTTTCGATAAAAAAAATGTAATACGGTTTGATCAGCAGGTTGGCCAAAAACAGAAAAATGATATTGAGCAGAAATTCTCTTTTGTACAAAACCATGCGAAGGCAGTATCCGGCAAATGTAAGTTTTAGTTTTTCCACAGCAGTATCCTGCCATTAAAACAAAAAAATGGAGGCTGGTTATTCTGAAATGGGTATTTTAACCCAGGGAAAGTGAATAGGATAGTTTGAATGGATGACCTCATTTATTCAATGTTTCAACTCCATTCCAGGTTGATTTAAGAAAACATTAGCAATTGGTGGCATTGCATTTGAATACGCAATGACCTGAGGGAATCGTTTAATTGGTCTATTCGTACCTTTGCCCCCTTTATGTCTAATCCTTGGTTGTCAGGTGTTTTTGTGTTCCTTTCGTTGAGTCTAAGTGCTCAGCCACAACGGGGATTTGAAGCAGGCCCCTGGTTGGGTGCTGCTCATTTTTTTGGCGATCTCAATACTTCCTATAAAATCAATAAACCAGGACCTCTGGGCAGCCTGGCCATGCGGTACAATATCAATCAAAGATTAGCAGCCATGGCCAAACTTACCGCTTTTCGTGTTTCGGCGGATGATGCAGTATCTACCAATGCGTTTGAAAAAAACCGTAATCTCAGTTTCTTTTCTGGAGTATATGAAGGCAGTGCCCAATTTGAATTCAATTTTTTCCCTTATAAACACGGCGATAAAGAACGCTTCTTTACCCCTTATCTCTTTGTTGGTGCATCGGTATACCGGTTTGATCCCAAAACCCGGTACAACGACGAAGTAGTCCGCTTACAACCCCTGGGTACTGAAGGACAAGCCTCCGGTAAAGAATATAGTCTTATCCAACCTGCTTTATTGTATGGCATGGGATTCAAATATGATCTTAGCCCTTCCTGGAGCCTGAATATTGAATTGAGTGCACGCAGCCTGTACACGGATTACGTAGACGATGTCAGTACAGTTTACCCGACACCCGATCTATTGGCCGGAAGGGATCCTTTGTCCGCCATTTTGAGTAACCGCAGCCTGTTGCCTAATATAGAGCCTGGCCGGCAACGTGGGGATCGGAGAGAGACCGATGGATTTGGAATGCTGTCGATTGGGTTGATGTATTTTTTTAATCCCCTGCCTTGTCCTAAAATTAGTCAATAAGCTTATTCACTTTGTTAGTGGTATCGCTGACTTCTTCGGTCTTTAAGGTATTTTTTCATCCAGTAATTTTATCTTTAAGGTTCACTTTAGAAAGATGAAACAAATTCTACTTATAACATTTAACCTGGTTTTGATGACCTTGCAATTAACAGCCCAGGTGTATATCCGAACTAATCTGGTGGGTTATCAACTGTCGGATTCCAAAAAAGCCATCGCATTTACTGACCAGGACCTGTCCGGTGATTTTAAAGTCCTGGATGCTTTCGGTAAACCGGTTTTTACCGGCCCGATTACAGCGACAAAAGCACCAGGGTACGGCCCTTTTAAAAACTATTATGAACTTGATTTTTCAAAATTGTCCACTTCAGGCACTTATAAGGTAGAAGTTGCCAATCAAACGGTAATAAATTCATCTTTGCAGTTGGGCACCGGTCTTTACCAATCTTTGCCTGATGTATTACTGGAATTTATGCGCCAGCAACGGTGTGGATACAATCCTTTTTTTGACCAGGTGTGCCACCAGCATGATGGACGGGTGATGGGAGGGCCGATGGCCGATTCGACCTACATAGATGTTACCGGGGGTTGGCACGATGCCGGCGATCAACTTAAATACCTGATCACCGGTAGCAATGCTACAGCCCGCATGCTGATGGCGTATCAATTATATCCATCCCCGTTTGAAGACAAGTTTAATGCGCTGGGACAAACCGGATCCAATAAAATTCCGGATGTATTGGACGAGGCCAAATGGGGCCTGGATTGGATTTTGAAATTACATCCTGCTTCGGATCAATTGATCCACCAGGTTGCTGACGACCGGGATCACCGGGGATGGAAATACCCGTTTAAAGATCCCAGCGATTACGGCTGGGGACCTGATTCCTACCGGGTAGCTTATTATGCCACCGGGAAACCTCAGGGATTAAACAAATATAAAAGTGATGCCACCGGTATTGCTAACCTGGCAGGAAGATCGGCAGCTGCCCTGACCCTGGGTTATCAGGTTTGGAAATTTAATCAATTGGATGATGCTTTTGCCGCCAAATGCCTGGTCGCAGCAGAAGAATTGTACCGCATGGCGAAGAACCAACCGGGTTATCAGCAGGGAAATTCTTACGGAGCCCCCTACCGCTATAATGAAGATACCTGGACGGATGATATGGAATGGGCAGCAGCGGAATTATACCGCGCTACAAAAAAGTCCCATTACCTCGCGGATGCCAAATCATATGCTATTCAAACCGGTGAACTTTCCTGGATCCAAACCGATACGTCAGCGCATTACCAGTTTTATCCTTTTCTCAATATTGCTCATTATTCACTATATGGATTAGTGGATCCGGCATTCAAGACCAGACTAGCAGGATATTACAGGAACGGAATTAAAAAAACGCTTATACGGGCCGGAAACAATGCCTTTCAACATGGGGTTCCGTTTATCTGGTGCTCAAACAATTTATTGGTGGACCTGATCATACAGATCCAGTTGTATGAAAAAATGACTGGGGACAGGCAATTTCACTCCTATATGCTGGCTATGCGGGACTGGCTGTTTGGAAGGAATCCCTGGGGGACGAGCATGTTTATGAATATTCCTTCGAGCGGGCCTTATCCTAAAGATGTCCATACCAGCACCTGGGCAATGACTAAAAAGGAAGTCCCGGGGGGCCTGGTTGATGGGCCACTCTATTATTCCACTTACCAAAAACAACTCGGGCTGACCCTCACTCACCCCGATCCTTATGCTCCTTTTCAGAACAATTATGTTGTGTATCACGACGATATTGGTGATTATGCTACCAATGAACCGACCATGGACGGAACAGCCTGTGCTGTGATGATGATGGCCTATTTTGCCCATAACAAAAACTGAAAGGGTTAGCTCATAGGAAAGGATTAGGTCCCCGGCCTCAATGAATTTTTATCATTATCCCCTTTTTTGGCATAAATCTGAGACTCAGGACCTTGTAATCCTGTCGTTTTGGCAGAAAGTCAATCAGGGAATATAATTTGATAGCATATTGGGTAGGCGTACGTTTAAATAATAATGTAAAGAAGATGTTTGATCAAAATAGTTTTCGTTTTGCGGTTCAGGAAGAGATTGAATTTCCGCTGATGACCACCGAGGAGGAGGAAGAGCCTTCGAGGGATACAGATGATCCTGAGATCCTGGGAATACTTCCACTAAAAAATACGGTCCAGTTTCCGGGCATTGTATTACCTATCACCATTAGTCGAGACAAGTCCATACAGGCTGTAAATCAGGCTTATAGAGAAGACAAACGCATTGTAGTCATCACCCAGAAAGAACAAGGCAATGAAGATCCCAATTTCCAGGATCTCTTCAGGATAGGGACCATCGCGCGAATCCTAAAAGTGCTGAAAATGCCGGACGGTACAACTACAGCTATTTTACAAGGCAGGAAAAGGGTCAGGATATTGGATGAACTTTCAGAAACCCCTATTCTCAAAGCAAGTGTTACCCCTTTGATTTATAAACAGGTCGCCCATAAACTTGAATTTGAAGCCCTGGTTGCCACCATTAAAGATCTGGCTAAACGAATTATCGACCTATCTCCCCATATTCCTGGAGAAGCCGCTACCATGTTGCGCAATATCAACGACGATGGATTTTTACTCAATTTTATTGCATCTAATCTGGGAGTCAATCTTACCCAAAGGCAACAATTGCTGGAGATGAATGATTTGCCTAAAAAAGGGCAAGCTATCCTGGAGTATATGCACAAAGACCTGCAATTGCTCGAACTAAAAGAGCAGATTGAAAGCAAAGTAAGAGGGGATATCGAAAAACAACAAAGGGACTATTTTTTAAATCAACAACTCAAAACCATTCAGGATGAACTGGGTCAAAATCCTCATGAAGATGAACTAAAAAAATTAGCCACCCGGGGAGCAGAAAAAAAATGGCCCAAATCTGCTAAAGATACTTTTGAACGTGAGTTGGGCAAATTGCGCAGATCCAATCCTCAAATGGCAGAATATGGGGTGGTACTCAATTATGTAGAATTTTTACTCGACCTGCCCTGGGAGGAATATACCAAGGACAATTTTGATCTTAAAAAAGTAAAAGCAGTCCTGGACAAAGATCATTTTGGCCTGGACGATGTCAAGGAAAGGATAATTGAACACCTCGCTGTCCTGAAATTGAAAGGCGATATGAAATCACCCATCATTTGTTTGGTAGGCCCTCCGGGAGTTGGTAAAACTTCCCTGGGTAAATCCGTAGCCAAAGCTTTAAAACGAAAATTTATCCGTATGTCATTGGGTGGTTTGCACGATGAGGCTGAAATCCGCGGCCATCGCAAAACCTATATCGGCGCCCTACCCGGCCGGATTTTACAATCCATTAAAAAATCAACCTCGTCTAATCCCGTATTTATTTTGGACGAGATTGACAAACTGGGTAAAGATTTTCGTGGTGATCCATCTTCAGCTTTATTGGAGGTACTCGATCCCGAACAGAATTCTACCTTCTATGATAACTACCTCGAACTGGAATACGATCTGTCCAAAGTCCTGTTTATAGCGACGGCCAATTCGATTCAAAATATCCAACCGGCATTGCTGGACCGGATGGAAATCATAGAGCTCAGCGGATATTCTACCGAAGAAAAAATCGAGATAGCCAAACGCCATCTGATACCTAAACAATTGGATGCCCATGGCCTCAAACCCAAACACATCAAATGGAACGATGAAGTCCTCGCCCATGTCATCGATAGTTATACCCGGGAGTCCGGGGTGAGGGCGCTCGACCGGCAGATTGCAGGCCTGATGCGTCGCGTGGCTAAAGAAGTTGCCATGAAATCCAGTTATACCATTGCGCTGAAAAAAACAGATGTGGTCAAGATGATTGGAATGGAAAAAATCAACCAGGACATTTATCAGGATGTATCCATGCCCGGAGTAGCTATTGGATTAGCCTGGACCAGAGTTGGAGGAGATATACTGTACATTGAATCCAGCCTGAGCAAAGGCAAGGGTAAGTTGACCCTGACCGGTAACCTGGGTGATGTAATGAAAGAATCGGCTACCACGGCCCTGAGTTTCGTCAAATCCAAAAGTAAACAGTTTGGTATCGACGACACCATGTTTGAACAAAATGATGTGCACATTCATATCCCGGAAGGCGCTATTCCCAAGGATGGCCCTTCGGCAGGTATCACCATGCTCACTACGTTGGTATCCGCATTTACCCGCACTCCTGTAAAACCTCACCTGGCCATGAGCGGAGAGATTACCCTGCGTGGAAAAGTCTTGCCGGTAGGTGGTATCAAGGAAAAAGTGCTGGCTGCCAAACGCGCCGGGATTAAAGAGATCATCCTCTGCCGTGAAAACGAACGGGATGTCAAAGAAATCAAACCTGAATATATCCAGGGACTGCAGTTTAAATATGTGGACAGGATGGAGGAAGTGGTGGGGTTGGCGATATAGAGGTTAAGGTTAAGACTGAGATTGAGGTTAAGGCTGAGACCCTAACTATTTTTTGATCCGATAGCTACCCGGATCAAAGGATTCCACAATTCAAACATTATTTGTATGTCAAAGAATCAATCTGGATTATATATCCGGGGATTGCAGTTTAAATAAGTGGGTCGGTGGAGGCGGAGGTAGAGTTGGCGATTTAGTAGCAAGGGTATTTCAGTTTATGAAAAAAAAGAATATTCTTATTTTATAGGTTTCGGAGGAATACTTAAGAAAATTATTAAAAATTATTTATGACGTCAAAGAGCTATTAAATATTTACAGTTATTTAAAAAAAGCCTCGTTTTGGTTCGGAAATGATGAAAATGATGATAATTGCAAAATTAATTTTGAAATTATACGTGTAAATGATGGAACAATTAAGG
>Ga0163150_10004539_pt1 | contig 18491 bp, 17 predicted proteins | sample OliLakLV19P2IB_FD_148628 | JGI IMG/M metagenome (GOLD analysis project Ga0163150, IMG submission 148628) | Freshwater microbial mat bacterial communities from Lake Vanda, McMurdo Dry Valleys, Antarctica - Oligotrophic Lake LV.19.P2.IB | ecosystem: Environmental > Aquatic > Freshwater > Lake >...
GGAACCAGCAACTGGCCGGCGATCCGATTCTGAATATCGACGGCGGTGCACTGTTGCCGAATGGCGACGTGGTGGCGGTGGTTCGAGGCGCGCAGCACGCGTTTGCACTGGTGAAAGCAAGTGGCTCGACGCTCGAGATACTCGCTGAGTCAGGAGCGCCACTCAGTACGCCTGCACAGCTGACATTCACCTCCATGATCCCTGGCATGAAGACGCCTGGCAATGCACTGGTCCAGGCTGCGGGCGATCCCTGGAATGTGGTCGAGGTCCGCAACGGACAGCCGGTTCCGCTGATACAGCATGGTGAGCGGTTCGACGGCAATGTGGTGTTCTTCGGATCGGGCTTCAACCAGGCCAGGCGCAGCCCATCTGGCGACCTGCACCTGTTTCTGAATCCATTCGGCGCAAACGTGCCTAATTACGGGATGTATAAGTGGGCTGACGGCCGTGTTAGTCAGACGGCTAAGTTCAACATGACGTGGCCGGACGGCACCGTACAATACACCGGGTCCTTTTACGGCGTCACGGACAGTGGTTATCTGCTGGCGACTGGCAGCACCAGCCGCAACCACTCGCGACTCTATCTTCACAAAGACGGCACACCGCGACTGGTGACGACGAACAGCCAGGTCCCCGACTGGACCACCGAGATCGGCGATGCTGGCGCCGTCATCGGCTGGGACAACGCAGTGGTCACGGAAACCGGGCGGGTCATGGCCCAGCTTCGGTTGCGCAACACGCCCTCCGCTCTCTACCTTTGGGAAGACGGCCGCTGGACCGAGATGGCGACACTTACACGGACCAGACTGCTCGATTTGAGCATCACGGGCTTCAGTCAGATCCGCGCGCTCGGCAACGATTTTTACGCCTCGTTCTCGATGGCCGGAGGCGGTTCTGCGATTGCGCGCTGGGTGGATGGCAAATGGGACGTGCTGGTCTCGCAGAACGACACGTCGCCGACGGGTCAGCCGATGGCGGGGATCGGCAACTTCGACGTCAACCACAAGGGAGAGATCGTATTTCTGTCGAACTCTTTCAGCTGGCCCGACCTGATCTTCCGCAAAGCTACTGGCGAGATGTCCGTTGTGACCTACACCTTCGATTTCGACACATTCCGAAATCAGTTAGTCCGATTTACAGACGTCGACCTTAGAGACGATGGCCGCATTTACTTTGTCGCACTTGACGTTATGGACCGGTATGCCCTTTTCGAAGCATTACCGAAGTAATTAGCGGTGTCGTAAAAGCCAGATGAAGAAGGGGCCGCCGAGGATCGCGGTGATGACCCCGACCGGGATTTCCGACGGAGCCATTGCGGTTCGCGCCACGGTATCGCATATGGCGAGGAAAGCTCCGCCCAGCAGAAACGAGCCGGGAATCAGCAGCCGGTGATCGGCACCGAGCCGGATCCGAAGCGCATGAGGCACGATCAACCCGACAAAACCGATAGGACCAGTAAGTGCAGTTACCGTGCCTGTAAGCAGGGAACCGATAACATAACCGATGAAAATCAGGCGATTGCCCTCGACGCCCCGGACAGCCGCCCACTCTTCCCCAACGGCAAGCAGGTTCCACTGCCGCGCCCGCCAGAATACGTAGACGGCCGACGACAGCAGAATCACCGATAACACCGTGAGCGTTGGCATGTCCACCGCTTCAATCCCGCCCATCAGCCATCGTGTGATGGAGATGGACTGCGCGAAGGTAGCCACGCTGTGCAGGAAGAGGATTCCGGCCATGCAGATACTGTTGACAGTTACTCCGGCCATCAGGAGTGTAAAGGGCGAGAGTCGCCTGCGCTCGGCAGCAACACCGAGCACCACTGCCAGGGTGACTACAGCACCGACGATGGATGCAGGCCACAGCGTAGTCCATCCGAAACTAATGGCCGATACAGCGCCGAGAGACGCGCCTGAAGATACACCGAGGGTATACGGCGTTGCAAGCGCGTCTCGCAGCAGCGCCTGAAACAGCACGCCTGCCAGCGCAAGAGCACCGCCCGTGAGCAGCGCGAGAAACACACGCGGCACCCGCAATGTGAAGAGTATTTGATGGTCTGGCTCCCCACCGGCAAACGCCCGCGCATACTCAACCGGCACAGCCCCAATCAAAGGTAGCAGGAGCCCGCAGGCCACGAAGACCGCGAGCGAGACGATCGCTACCGTCCATACACGGGAACTGGTGGCGAGCCTGCGGTCAACTGCCATAGGTGATCCATGGGCGGCCGGAAGGCCCGCGCTGGATGATGGTGTCGACTCGAAAGACATCGCGCATGGTCGCGGGCTGCATCACAGCATTAGGCGTCCCGTCGGCCACCACAGTTCCTCCGGCAAGGAGCACGATCCGGTCCGCGAAGGTTGATGCGAGATTCAGATCATGGGTGACCGTGATTACCAGCACACCGTCACGCGACAATGTTCTGAGTAAGCGGTAGAGTGCGATCTGATGCTCGATGTCGAGGTAAGTGGTTGGTTCATCCAGCAGCAGCGACTGCGGCGTTTGCGCCAGCGCCGACGCCAGAATCACGCGCTGTTTCTCCCCGCCGCTCAGTGTCTGGAAGTCGCGGTTGCCAAACGCAGTGGTGCCCGTCAACTCCATGGCACGTCTTACCTGAGATGCGTCTTCGTCTGACTCGAACATCGCATCTGCAAAGGGAGTGCGGCCCATTAGCACCACCTGCTCCGCGGTGAACGGAAACTCGATACGAACACTCTGGGGCACCACTGAGACACGTCTTGCGAACTGGCTTCGGGTCCATTTTGCCAGTTCGATACCCTCATACAGACAGCGGCCGCTGTAGCCTGGCCGCAGTCCCGCCATCACGTTCAGCAATGTCGACTTACCCGCGCCGTTTGGGCCGGCAACCGCTACAAACTCCGACTTACGAAACTGCAGAGTAACATCGCGCAGAGCGTGAATAGACCCATAGCTGAGAGAAGCGCCCTCGAGCCGGTAGAGAGGCGCGTCGAGACTCAACGAAACAGCTCCGGATGCAGCAGAGCAGCGAGTCGCTGCGCGCACTCCAGCACCCTCGGCCCCGGCACCACAAACAGTTCGCTGGCGACGATGTGGATACGCTTGTCGCGCACGGCGGCTAACGTCGGGTAGCGGGACCATAACGCCACCTCCCTCCTGGCCTGCTCAGGAGTGATGGATGCGGCGTCGGCGTGCTCGCCGATATCCACGATCACCTGCGGGTTGCGCGCCACGATCTCCTCGTGCAGCACCTTGACGTAAGGCACTTTCGCATCACTTAGGATGTTCCTGCCACCCGCAATCGCGACCACTTCGTCCAGATAAGACTTCGGCCCGACCGCGATCATTCCGTCGAGCGTTCCTGGGTTGCGGCCGACAACAAACAACACCCGCGTACGGCTCGCCGCCGCAACCTTCGACTGAATCTCAGCCAGCCCCTTCCGAATCTTCGCGTTGAGCGCCCTGGCCCTCTCAGGGACACCCGCCGCGTTGCCGATGACGTCGATCGTGCCCTCGATATCGGCGACAACATCCAGGTGCACCTCGAGTGTCTTCAGTTTTACCGTCTGAAAGCGCGCCGCATCGTGAACGTTGGTTCGCTGGACCACGATCAGATCCGGCTTCAGCGAGAGGATGACTTCCATGTTAGGCGTCACCCAAGTGCCCACTTTGGGCAACTTAGTCACTTCCGGCGGGTACTTACAGTAGTTGGTGACTCCTTTAACACGGTCGCCGAGTCCGAGGCCAAAGAGTATCTCGGTGATCCCGGGTGAAGTCGAGATGATTCGCCGGGGGGCATCGGCGGCTGAGCCGACTGATGCCGCGACAATCAGGAACGTCCACAGCGTCTTCACGACGCCAGTTCCTCCAGGATTCGCAGGACCTCGGCGCGAGGGTCGGCAGCCCGGGTAACCTGGCGGCCGATCACGAGGTAGTTCGCTCCGTCGGCCACAGCCTGCGCCGGAGTAGAGACTCGCTTTTGGTCCCCGGCATCCGCGCCGGCCGAGCGCACACCCGGAGTCACCAGAACAGTATCAGGCCCAGTAATCTCGCGGACTCGCGCGACTTCCAGCGGCGAGCACACGATTCCATCTAAACCCACAGCGACTGCATTGCGGACCCGCAGTGCCACCAGATCCTCTACGCTGTGCGAGTGCCCGTCGGCCGCCAGGTCGAGTTGGTCGAGGCTGGTCAGTACCGTCACACCGAGGATCCGCAGGCTGCTGCCAGCTTTGCCTTCCATCGCCGCGCGCATGACCTGCGGAACGGCATGGACCGTGAGGAAACGAGCGCCGCGACGCGCCACCTGTGCGGCCGCACGCTTCACGGTCTCCCCGATGTCATGAAGCTTCAGGTCGAGAAACACCTCGCAACCTTCCGCGACAAGTTCACTTAATAAGTCAGGCCCGGCAGCCGCATACAGCTCCAGCCCGACTTTGTAGAAGCGAACGGAATCTCCAAGCGAACGTACCATCGAGCGGGCCGCGTCGGCCGACTCCAGATCCAGAGCGATGATCAGCGGGTTCTTCGTCATGTAATGTGTATCGGTTTCTCGCGATGCGCCACCGCACGTCCAATGACAAACGCCTCGGGACAGCGGGCCAGGAGCGCTTCCACGTCAGCCGGCGCCACCGCGATGAGCAAGCCTCCCGCGGTCTGCGGGTCATACAGCAGGGCCTCAATTGCAGGCACCACCGAAGCATCGAAAGCCACGCAGGGTCCGGCGAAATCCCGATTATTCTTCAGCCCGCCCGGATGAGCTCCCGCTTCAGAGTACCGGACGGCGCCGGGAAGAAACCGCACCGCCGATGCCTCCAGCTCAAGCGTGACATGACTGGCCGCAGCCACCTCACGGGCATGCCCGATCAGCCCAAATCCTGTGATATCCGTGCATCCGCGCACGTCGAGACCGTCCATGGCAGCCGCGGCCGCTCGATTCAGAGTCAGCATCGACGCGGTGCAGGCGGCCACATCGGCCTCGTCCGCAATCCCGCGCTTGTGCGCAGTGGCGATGACCCCGGTTCCAATCGGTTTGGTAAGTACCAGAACGTCGCCGACACGGGCGCCGGCGTTGGTCAGCACACGGTCCGGGTGCACTGTGCCGGTGATGGCATATCCGAACTTTACTTCTTCGTCGTTCACACTGTGTCCGCCGACCAGGGCGCAACCCGCTTCGATCAGCTTTTCCGCCCCGCCTCGCATGATCTCGCGAAGGTCGTCGACACTGTCTTTACCGGGCCACGCGCAGATCGATAATGCAGTCACTGGCACGCCACCCATCGCATACACATCACTCAGTGCATTTACCGCGGCAATAGCGCCAAATGTGTACGGATCGTCGACGATGGGAGTGAAAAAGTCGACGGTCTGCACAAGGGCACACTCCGGGCTCAGACGGTAGACACCGGCGTCATCGGAGGTGTCGAAGCCGACCAGCACATTCGGGTTGTACACGCGAGGGAGGCCCGCGAGCGCCTGGTCCAAAACCTTTGGACTAAGTTTGCTCGCTCAACCAGCCGCTTTCACATGCGCTGTGAGTTTCCTGTGGGACACTACTTCAGTTTAGCGGGGCGCACCGGCGTGACTGCCACGCGCGTGAACGTGGTCGTGCCCTTCCATCGCTTCCAGATGCGTGATCACCTCGGCGGGTGTATCGAGCGACGCAGCCAGCAGCGACTCCACTTCCGTGGCGATTTCATGAGCGCGCCCCAGCGGCAGATCGTAGTGGAAGAGCAGGTGCACCTCGATCAGGGTTCGGGTTCCGGTACTTCGATACCGGAGATCGTGCCATTTAATTCCAAAATCGGCCGTAATTGTGTCGAGTTTCGACTGAATGGGAATATCGAGGGCAGGGTCGGCGTAATCGAGCAGTCCCCGTGCGGCTTCCCACATGAGGTGACCGCCCGACCAGAGGATATTGAGCGCGACCAGAATCGCGAGCAGCGGGTCGAACGGCTGCCATCCGGTCCACATTACCAGCAGCAGTCCGGCGACAACCCCGAAACTGGTCCAGCTGTCCGTCAATACGTGCTTGCCATTTGCCACCAGAATCAGCGAGTTCTGCATTTTTCCGGTGCGGATCAGGTACCACCCGAGCAGCAGGTTGATGACCGAGGCCGCCAGCACCATCAGGGTGCCGAGGCCCAGGTTCGACGGGAACACTCCCGCGATCCACCGCTCCACGGCCGTCGCGACGATGGCCACCGCGGCAAGGCAGATCATGGCACCTTCCCAGCCTGCCGAGAAATAGGTGATGCGTTCGAGCCCGTATTGATAACGGGAACTCGCGGGGCGATAGCTGAGGCGCATGCTGAATGCCGCGAAGATTACGGCAGCTACGTGCACTACGGATTCCGCAGCGTCGGAAAGAATCGCCGCAGACCCGGTAATCCACCACGCAAAACACTTTCCGGCCAGCATCAGCACTCCGACAGCGACGCTCAACCGCATCGCCCGTTGTGCGGCTGCCTGCCCGCTGTGAGTCATTTGAGAAAGCCGCTTGCTTTGGTCATAGGGGAACTGATTTCGTCATTGTGCGGGTCGTCGAGCGCCAGCACTTCTCGTAACTTCGGACTAAACCCAGCCTGCACCTCAGGCGGGATAAGTCGCTTCTGATATTGCTGCTGTGGGATGTCCCAGCGGCAATAAAAACCATGTAGTGCGCGACGCGGAGCATCGGTACGATTCTCCGTTCCGCCGTGCCACAGATGCGCGTTCATAATTACGACGGTCCCGCGCGGGGCCGTTACCAGGATCTCATCCGGGTGCACACCTTCGGGATCGGGCAAGCCCTCCTGCGGACGGCTGCCCCAGCGGTGTGAGCGCGGGACCACACGGAGAGCACCGTTTTCAGAGGTGAACTCGTCCAGCATCCACACGGTGTTGCAGACCGAGAACCCATCGTCGTCCGGCAAGAGGCCCATGTCGACATGCAGGGGCTGGCGCGAGTGCGAGTGCGGATTTGCCGAGCGCGCATTCAGGCTCGACAGCTTGAAGCGCGGGCCCAGCACGGAGCCGACGTATCCCAGGATTTCCGGGTTCGACATAATGCGTCCGAACACCTCACCCTTGGCCACCATGTTGGCCAGCCGGCGCGCGTTCGGTTCCTGCCGGAACTCGCTGCCCGCGTTCTCACCCTCGGCCTCAAACAGTTGTTCCGTAAGCGCGGTAAGTTCGGCAAGTAGCTGGTCAGGCATCCAGCGCTCCAGAACCAGATAACCGTGTTCAAAAAGGAAATCGCGTTGATTTGCATTCATGCGGCGGACCTGAACTGGACTATATCGCAGCCCGTCTGGCGGGTGCGGGCTTTTGCATTCGCACTTTGCCGCACTTTCGGCAGACCCACTTCCGCTGCCCGTGGAAGATGTGACCCTTCATTTCAGCCATCGGCTCTTTGCACTTTTTGCAGGTCATGGAGAGTGGTCGCCAACCATGATCTCTCCTGGTCCGGGCGGAGCGCTAATCTGGAGGTTTCAGCTCAACATGTCGCGAATCTTAGAATCCCTCCCCATCGGCGAACGTGTCGGAATCGCATTCTCAGGCGGCCTCGATACCAGCGCCGCCATTCACTGGATGCGTCAGAAGGGCGCCATCCCGTTCTGCTATACCGCGAACCTTGGTCAGCCTGACGAACCCGATTACGACGAGATCCCCCGCAAGGCTCTGAGCTACGGCGCTGAGAAGGCTCGTCTGGTCGACTGTCGTCCGCAGCTGGTGCGGGAGGGTCTGGCCGCGCTCCAGTGCGGCGCGTTCCACATCACCACTGCCGGTGTTCCGTACTTCAACACCACTCCCATCGGACGCGCGGTTACGGGAACCATCCTCGTCGCGGCGATGCAGGAGGACGACGTCCATATCTGGGGCGACGGTTCCACATTTAAGGGCAACGACATCGAGCGGTTCTACCGCTACGGCCTGCTGGCGAACCCGGCGCTGCGGATCTACAAGCCGTGGCTGGATCCGCTGTTCATCGACGAACTGGGCGGGCGCAAAGAGATGTCGGAGTTCATGGAGCGCTCGGGCCTTGCGTACAAGATGAGCAAGGAAAAGGCGTATTCCACCGACTCCAATATCTGGGGCGCCACCCACGAAGCGAAGGATCTGGAGTTCCTGAACAAGGGCATCCGCATCGTCGAGCCGATTATGGGTGTGCCGTTCTGGCGCAACGACTGCGAGATCAAGGCCGAAGAAATTACGGTTCGCTTCGAAGAGGGCATGCCCGTCGCCCTCAACGGGATGGAATTTGGCGATCTGGTGGCGCTGGTGTACGAGGCCAATACAATTGGCGGACGCCACGGGCTCGGCATGTCGGACCAGATCGAGAACCGCATCATTGAAGCGAAGTCGCGCGGTATCTACGAGGCCCCCGGCATGGCGTTGCTTTTCATCGCCTATGAGCGGCTGGTAACCGGCATTCACAACGAGGGCACAATCGAGCAGTACCGCGACTCGGGCCGCCGGCTCGGCCGTTTGCTCTACGAGGGCCGCTGGTTCGACCCGCAGTCGATGATGCTGCGCGAGACTCTGCAGCGCTGGGTCGCCAAAGCTGTTACCGGCGAGGTGACCGTGGAACTGCGCCGCGGCAACGATTATTCGATTCTGGACACGGAGAGCCCGAACCTTACGTACAAGCCTGAGCGCCTGTCGATGGAGAAGGTGGAGAACGCGCCGTTCACGTCCCGAGACCGCATCGGGCAGCTTCACATGCGCAACCTCGACATCACTGACACTCGCGACAAGCTGTTCGTTTACGCGAAGGCGGGGATGCTGGGACCGGGTCTCGTGGAGAGCCTGCATTTGCCGGAGCCATCGAAAAGTGGGGAGGACGACGCCAAAAAGCAGTAATTCTGTGCTATTATGGGAAAGATTGTGGTGGCTGTAGCTCAGTCGGTAGTAGCGCCAGATTGTGGTTCTGGAAGTCGAGGGTTCGAACCCCTCCAGCCACCCCACCCACTCCCCTAAAGACTCACTTCGAAACGCGCAGGCTGGCGAAATGCGCCACTGTCCCCGGATCGATCCAAAGCGCCAGCGCGCCACGGCCAGGGCCATGTTTTAGGTCGTTCACGATCAGAGTCGGTTGTACGGCACCGCCCACGTAGAGCTTCGCCTTGTCACCTCTCACCTCGATCTTCACCTTCGTCCACTCGCCTGGCACCAGGTCCACGTAGGTCTCGTACTTCTTCGGTGTCTCCTCACGCAGCCTGCGCCATGGCCACTCCGGGATAGCAATGTACTGGACGGAGTGGTTACGCATCACCTGGTCGTCGATACGGCCGTTGTAGGGTCGCAGGTAGAAAGCTTCTATCTGGCGCCGTCCGGGCTGACGCGAAAAGCAAGCCCGCTGAAGCCCTTGGCGCCTTCCGGTGCTCCCGGGATGCGGTCGCCTGCAAGGTCGAATTCAATGGTGCCGTCGGCGAAGTCGGTCCCGTGGATGAGGGCCAGGCGCTTGCCGTCTCCAGGGTCGGGTGCCCCGGCGTCGGTCAGACGGACAGCTGCTTTCCCTTTGAAGGTAACTGCCTCCGCGGTCACGTTCCGCAGCTTCAACTTACTGACTGGAGTAAGTGAGACGGTGGCCGTCTGCGCATGGCACACGGCAATGGCGAGCAGGATCAGGAACAGGCTTTTCATCACAACCAGTATGCCCCAGACAGCAGCGTGCAGAATAGAGAGATGACCACAGCCGTGGCCTCATCCCCGCGCAGCACTCTGCCCGTGGTTCTGGCCGGATTTTGCGCCTTTCTGAACATCTTCGCTACACAGCCGCTGTTGCCCGAATTCATCCGCATTTTCGGCGCGACCAAGGTGGAAGCGGGCCTGACCGTCACGGCTGGAACCTTTGGCGTGGCTCTGGCGGCACCTTTGATTGGAACTGTGGCAGACAAGTTCGGACGCAAGCGAGTCATTCTCTGGTCGGCATGGTTGCTGGCCTTCATCACGATGGGAGCGGCCACATCCACCGATCTCTGGACACTGGTCGCCTGGCGGTTTTTGGGTGGGCTCGTGACACCGGGCGTGTTTGCCATCACCGTCGCGTACATCCAGGAGGAATGGGCGGGTAAGGGCGTCGGAGTCGCGACTGCCTCATACGTATCGGGGACGATCCTGGGCGGGTTCGTCAGCCGGCTGCTCTCAGGCATGGTCGCGACACACATGGACTGGCGCTGGTCTTTTGTCGCGCTCGGCTGCATCGGGCTGATCGGCGCATCCGTGCTGTCCCGTGTTCTGCCGAAGGAAACAAAGTTCGTGCGGCGGGAGGCGGGCACGTCGCTTGTGTCCATAGCCATCGACCACCTGAAGAACGGCAAACTGCTCGGCACCTACGTGGCTGGCTTCTGTGTGTTGTTCTCTCTGCTTGGAGCCTTCACTTTCATCACGTTCTATCTTGCTGCGCCGCCGTTCTTACTCACGCCGGGCGCTATCGGATCCCTGTTCTTCGTATATCTGTTCGGTGCCTTCATCACGCCGAATGCGGGAAAAGTGATCGACAAATATGGACAGCGAATCACGATGGCGTTCGCGATTGCCTGCTCGTCGACTGGACTGTTGCTGACGCTGAGTCACTCCCTGGCAGTCGTGGTCTTAGGCCTCGCGCTGGCATGCGCCGGTGTGTTCATCGCCCAGGCCTGCTCCAGCAGCTATATCGGCCTGGTGGCGAAACACAACAAAGCTCTGGCGGTCGGGCTGTATGTCACGTTCTACTACCTGGGCGGCAGCGTCGGCTCGTCCGTGCCAGGCTACCTGTGGACGATGGGCGGCTGGCCGGCATGCGTCGCGCTGTTCGTGAGCGTGCAGGCGATCACCGCGCTGATCACCTGGAATCTGTGGCATCGCTGAGTTACTCCCGCCAGCCGGGAAGCGACACGGTGGCCCTGTAATTCGAGTCGTTGTAATTCGGATTCCGCTGCGGTTTGTACAACCGCGAGCCCGCAAAGGGCCGGTCCTGCGTGTAGATCCACACGCTGCTCTGATCCCATACGATGATTTCATCCCGGGCGTCGCCGGTCACGTCCATCACCTGGTAAGCGAGCGTCGGGTGCCCGTCGTCAGGGAACGCCACCGCGGTCCGAAGCTTGCCGTCTACAAGGCCACCCCCCGAAGGACTAGCGTTCAGCATCGCGAACTCCTGGCCGTCGCCGCGCCAGTTCACGGGCTGCAAGTGACTCGATCCTGGAATCAGTTCCTCCTGCGCGAGCATGTTGCCATCGGGGTCGAACATGGTGACAATGCCCGTATTGCGCCAGAAGTTCGAGATCAGGATCTGAAGCCCGGGCATCTCCGGCCGGTACTTGCCAACGCTCTGCGTTTGCGCGTGACCCAGCAGAACCTGCTTCAAGATCTTTCCATCGCGCGCAAACACCAGGAAGCCTTCGTCGCTGCCGCACTGATAGATGCGGGGCTCAGCGCCCGCACGGCCCGTAAAGTTGCCGGCGGAAATCGCATCGGCGTGGTCCTTCAGTGCCTCGTCGTGCGACCAGAGTTGCTTCCCCTTCGACCACAGCGCTGCACCGATGACAAACTCATCCAGCCCGTCGCCGTCCATATCCATCGGATAGGGGTAGTGCCCGGTCTTGCCGTTGCCGGTCCACAACAGGCGCAGATCGTTGGCGAACACCCAGAACGTGTTGTACCGATCCTTGACGAGCAGTTCCCTTCGGCCAGGATTGCCTGAAAGGTTAAGAAACAGCATGGAATCGCCGCTATTCAGGTCGTATGGGCGCTCCTTGTTCTCGGCCGGCGCCACAGGCATCCACGTGCGTTGCCGGACCTTGCCCGTCGCGCCCTCCAGAATCTGGATCTGGAAATCCTTCACCATCACGACTTCGTTCTTGCCATCGCCGTCGACATCTTTAATCTGAAAGGGCGTGTCGTTGGTCAGCAGGCCGTTGCGAGCATCGGGCCGGCCAACCTGCCAAAGCACCTTGCCGTCCAGCGTCACCGCCGTGAGGCTACTGATGTGGTCGAACGCATCTCCGCGCACTTTGGGGATATTCTGGGCGATCAGCATGTCGACTTGCCCGTCGCCGTCGAGGTCGCCGAACCGTACATTGCGTCCGGCACCGAACTTCGGCGTGTCGAACTTCTTCCACAGCTTCGGCTTTGGGTTGCTCGCCTGCAGGGCATCCAGTTCCTTCTGACGCGCTGCTATTGCCGACTGGATCTTGCGTTGCGTGTCGTCCGAAGCCGTCACGCGAAAGTCTGTGAAGCGCGCCGGTATGTTCGCCGAGAGCCCCGCCCGTCCTGTTACGATCTCCGAGTCCGTCGCCTCGATCACCAGCTTGCCGTCCACGTAGGCGCGGATCTTCGGCCCGTCGTTCTCGACACGCAATTCGTACCAGCGCTTCGTGTCGTAGGCGAAGTCGGCTGACCCCAGCTCACGCCAGTCGATGGTGCGGAGTTTCTTCTCCAGCGGCAGCCGCAACGCGAGCCGAACCTGTTTGCCTCCGGTCATTGAGAACAGATAATAATGACGATTTGTGTGATAGCGGAACACCACCCCCGCCATTTCCGAGGTAGACAGCGGCTTCACCCGGGCCGACACGGTATAGCTGGTCCAGAGCGGGTCGCCGGTCACGAACAGAGGCTGAAACCGCATTGGCTGGTCGTGGATCAGATGCTGTTCCACATAGGTCTTGCCGTCTTCGTCACCCGCAACCCAGCCGTCGTGGTGCGAGATCGGGTTGTACCAGGGCGCTGTGGCGACGCCCCGGTACGGAAGGTAGTGATACTCCTGCACTGCACCGTTCAACTGCCCGACCGGTGCCGACAGCAAGCCCGGTGGAAGCGCCGAAAAGTCGCTACGGAACAGCTCTCCCGCCTGAGCCCGCACCGCGGCGGCTGCACAGAGCAGAATACAAACCGAAATTCGCATTCATTATTCCCTTAAACGGAAGCGAGCGCGGCCTGCAGCATCGCTTTCGCATATCCGACGTTATAAGAAAAGGCGGCGTAGCCACCGCCGCCTGGGTAGGCGGTGCGGAACCCGGGATGCTCGCGGTCATAGTCGATGGCACGCGGGTGCTCGGGATAAATAGTCCGCTTGTACTTTGCCCGAACCAGCTCCTTCATCACAGCGAACATGTCGACTTGTCCCTCGTCCAGCCAGACCTCGGCGTATTTTTCGTACGGCTTCTCGACAATGACGTTGCGGAAATGCACGTGATTGATTCGGTCCCGGGATCCGAAGTATTTCGCCACTTCCACTGGATTCTCGCCCATCTCGCGCGTGACTCCGCAATCGAAGGTGATGCCGTTCGACGGGCTGTCGACGATGGAAATCAGCTTCTTCCAGCCGGCGAGCGTCCCCATGATCTGACCGGAGCCACGGCTCATGGGCGAGGGTGGATCGTTAGGATGCAGCGCCATGCGCACGCCCGATTCGTGCGCCACCGGAATCACCGCCTTGAGGAAGTAGGTGATGTTATTCCACATCTCGTCCAGGCTGTGCGCGCCTTCCCGTTCCAGCGGCGGGAGGTCCTTCATTTTGTCGTAATCGAATGCGGTGTGACCGGAGTTTGCGCGACCCACTTTCTCGTAGTAACCTTCCATGGCTCGATGCGCATAGAAGTTGTACTCGACTACCGGCAGTCCCGCTTTTCCCGCTGCCCGAATCGATTTGATGACGTTTTCAATTTCTTCATCGCGCCCTGGCTGGCCGTACAGAGTCTTCTGATAGCCGCCGATCATCAGGTTGTAAAGCGTGATGCCGCCAGTTTTACAGTTGGCGATCCGGGTTCGGAGATCGTCTTCGGTCCAGGGCACACGCGGCCCGCCGGAGAGCACGTAGCTCACTCCGAGTTGCCGCACACGGCGCATGCCTGCCTCATTGAAGTCGCCAGCGGCCAGCGAGCCACCGCCCATCTCCAGGCAAATCTTCGGAGTGTCAGCCCCTTCATTTCGAGGTCCCGGTATCTGCGCGGCGGCGGGTACGGCTGTCGCGGCGAGCGCTAACGGGGCGGCTTTTAGGACATCACGTCTGGTCTGTTCCATTGGGAATAGCTTACTTCTGATTGGCCCGACATGCACGAGATCCCCCGAACGGGGCGAAGATGTACACCGGAGTGGCATCGAGGGCTGACCATTGGGCTACACCCCGCTTCCGCCGAGATGCCGGCCGGCCGCGTCCGGAAACTGCAAGCGAAAGGCGTGCAGTTCGACGGTCCGGTGAATCGCGGCAAATCGGGGAACTTCGCCGGATTCCGTGACCCCGACGGCAACCCACTCTATCTTGCCGAACTCAACATGCGCTACGTAAACCAGGGCGAAGGCGAGTACACACACGCCTGACCGCCATGTCGTAGTCTGGAATTGATGCCTGAACCCCTGTCGTCCGGCCAGATTGCCGGAGCCGTGTCCGACGTGCTGCAGTCGACCGCTTTCATCGACATGCACACCCACCTGTTTCAGCCCTCGCTTGGCAAGCTGGGACTGTGGGGTATCGATGAGCTGGTTACGTATCACTACCTGGAGGCGGAGCTGTTCCGCTCCAGCACGATGGAACCCGCGCAGTATTTCTCGCTGTCGAAGCGCGCCCAGGCCGACCTGATCTGGAAGACGCTGTTCGTCGACAACGCCCCGATCTCCGAGGCGACACGCGGGGTTGTCGCCGTGCTGCAGGCGTTCGGACTTCCGACAGCCTCGGCGGATTTAACCGAGGCGCGGAGGTTCTTCGAATCGCAGAATCTGCACACGCACATCGGCAATGTACTCCAGCTCTCGGGCGTGAGCGACGTGGTGATGACCAACGATCCGCTGGATCCAAAGGAAGCTCCACTCTGGGCCGCCAGGCCGCAGGCCGACCCGCGCTTTCACGCCGTGCTGCGGCTGGATCGCATTCTCAACAAGTGGTCGGACCACTGGGAGATCCTGCGGGCGCAGGGCTACTCGGTCGACGAGTCGGCTTCCGAATCGGCAGGCGAAGTGCGGCGTTTCCTTGAGCGCTGGATCACGACGATGAAACCGGTATACGCCGCGTGCTCCCTGCCCGACACGTTCGCCTTCCCCGAAGACAGCCCTCGCGGCCGTCTGCTTGCCGACGCCGTGCTTCCGGTCTGCCGCCAGGCGAACATCCCGCTGTCGCTGATGATCGGCGTGCGGTATCTGGTCAATCCCGACCTGCGGCTCGCCGGCGACGCATCGGGCCTGGCTGACCTGCGTGCGCTCGAGACTATTTGCCGTCGATTCCCGGCAAATCGCTTTCTGGTCAGCCTGCTGAGCCGGGAAAATCAGCATGAATTATGCGTCTATGCGCGAAAATTCCGAAATATGATGCCGTTCGGCTGCTGGTGGTTCCTCAACAATCCTTCGGTTGTGGAGGAGGTGACTCGCGAGCGCGTTGAGATGCTCGGAGCCAGTTTCATTCCCCAGCATTCCGACGCGCGCGTGCTGGAGCAACTGATCTACAAGTGGCGGAACACGCGCCGCACGCTGGCTCCCATTCTTACGCAGACGTACTCGACGTTAGCCGAGGATGGTCGGCCGGTGACGAAGGCCGATATCGAGCATGACGTCAAGCGTATGTTCCGGGGAAATTTTACTCAGTTCGCGCCTGCCGCCGCCGGACGGTAGATTCGGATTTCGCGAAGCGGCGGGAGCGTCTTTCCTGCCGCTCGCAGTTCCAGCACGTGCCTTCCGTTCGACAGCCCTGATGCCGCGACCGTTACGTACTCACGAGCAGGATCGGCGACGCGGGGCGACACGTACCGGTCGGTGAACATTGGCACCACGCGCCAGGTCACCTCGAACCCCACCGGCGTGAGCTGCTTGCGGAGGCGAAACGCCCGGTTCACTCCGTAGTCACCTGGCTCGATCACCACACGCCCTGACTTCGATTCGAACCGCTCCGTGCTGACTCCCACGCCGTCGGCGCCTGTTCTGGACCCCGTTACCTCAAACTTCCACTTTGAGTCGTCTTCGTTGGTCTCCAGTACCCGCAGCGTCCAGTCTTCGGCCAGCAGCGGCTTCGTATTGCTGACACGATTGACGGAGGGCCAGTCGACGGCGAATGTGTCGGTGGGCCTGGTGATGAAATACAACTCCTGCAAAGAGGACGGCACCTTCCCGTCAATGCGAACATCGGCAGCCGCAGCGTGGTACGCACCACCTTTGGCCGCCACGATTTCGACGCGATTCCCCTCGAATTCCACGCGCAGGACGCCCTCCTTCCAGTCGCTTTCGGAAACCCGAACTGTCCGCACGGGGTTCTCCTTTCGCGGCAACGAAGGATCATACCGCAGATGCCGTTTGGTGATCTCAGTCAGCAGGTAGTTGCCCTGGCCGTTCAAATGGACGCCGTCGCGCAGCACAGCCGACGCCCGCAGTTTGTTGGTCTTCAGGTACTCCGACCAGGGGCGGCGCACATCCACCACCTCACAGCCATGCTTCTCACAAAGCTTCGGCATGAACTCGAAGCTGTACGCGTCGTTGGCGGCCTCGCGCTTCACTCTGGCTTCGTCCACGGGGTCGCCCTCTGCGGGAAACCACGTCGGATAATAAGACTGCATCAGAATTTCAGCTGTCGTATTCTGGCGAATTCCCTCAATGATTTTGGTGTAATTGTCCTGCCCACCGAAATCGTGAAAAATAATCAGGTCCGGACAGAAGCCATACACATCGTGTGGGAGGGTGCGAATCAGAAACTCTGTGCTGTACCCGCCAATCGCACGATTCTCAATGCTCAGATCCGCATACGGGAAGCGCGTCCGAAGGTCCTGCGCCACCGCCTGGGACCACTCCTGTTTCGTGATCGACTGCCCGTAGAACAGTATCCGAACCGGGTTCCGGTGCTCGGGGGTGCTGGTAGCGAGCAACGCCATGGTCCGCTGAATTCCGTGCCCGAATCGCTCCGGATGAGCTTCGGCCGGAACTGGCGGCCACGGCTGGGCAAAAGCGGTGAGACCAACGGCCAGACAGACAAGAATACGCATTGCCCGGAGTTGTATCACAAGCCAGCGACTGGGTGAGTCACATCCCACAATATGGGGCTATTGGCTCACTCAACCCGGCCTCCTGCCCCGTAAGACCCTCCTGCAGACGCACATCGCCGCGGTCTCAAACTTGCATCACTATTCTGCAAAGCGGAGGTGCTTCCATGGAGAAACCCGAAGTTCTGGTGAGCGGCGCGGGGCCGGTAGGGTTGTTTGCCGCACATTCCCTGGCGCGGGCTGGGGTATCCGTGCAGGTGGTCGACACAGGGATCTGGGGCTGCGCCCACAGTTACGCGCTGGCCCTGCATCCCAGTACCGTCGACCTGCTGCACAGATCCGGCATTGCCGTCGACACGTCCGACGACCGCTACGCAGTCCGCACTCTGGCTCTGTACGACCGGAAAGTGCGCCGAGCCGAAATCCGGCTGGATCAGCCCAGCGGCAAGCCGATGCTCATCCTGCCGCAGAGTTTGCTGGAGTCTCAGCTGGAGAAGGCACTCACCGAGGCGGGCGTCAAAGTCCAGTGGCGTCACAAGGTGATGAACCTGGATCCCCAGGAAGACCACGTGAACGTGGCGCTCAACCGATACGAGAAGGAATCGTTCGGCTACGTTGTGTCGCGGTCTGACTGGGTGGTGGCGAAGTCGTGGACAGAAAACGTTCCGTATGTTGTGGGTGCCGATGGTTATGCGTCCGCCGTACGCCGATCGCTGGGCTTCTCGTTCCCTGAGGTCGGCCCATGTGCCTGGTATGGCGTGTTCGAATTCAACTCCAGCGCTGACATTGAGGAAGAAGTCCGTGTCGTGCTGGGCGAGCGAACTTCAGACGTGCTGTGGCCCCTCGGCGACGGGTGGTTCCGATGGAGCTTCGAACTGCCGGACTTTCACAATGCCGAGGATGACCGGCTTGCCAAATATCGCCAGCGTTTCGGCGAGCCGACAGACCGCGTCAAGGACCGCATCGACTCCACTACTGGCGACGTCAATACGCTTCCGGACCGGCTGCTGAAGGAACTCATCCTGGAGCGTGCGCCGTGGTTCGAAGGCAGCGTCGACGAGATCGGCTGGCGCACGGCCGTCCGCTTTGAACGGCGGCTCTCCAGTGGCTTCGGCCGCGACAGGTGCTGGATCCTTGGCGATGCGGCGCACCTCGCCGGCCCAATTGGCGTCCAGAGCCTCAACGTCGGCTTAACCGAGGCTGCGGACCTGGGCCAGGCGATCGCCAAAGCGCTTCGTGGCTCGGGCGGATCGACAGAATTGCAGGCCTGGGAGAACCGGTATATGACCGAGTGGCGCCGGCTCCAGGGGATAGACGGAACCATCGAACCGATGCCTTGTGTCGACCCGTGGATCTGGCAGAACCACGCGCGCATCCTGCCCGCACTCCCGGCCCACGGCGCCGACCTTTCCTCGCTGGCAGGGCAAATCGGCATCACCGTTTAGATTTAGAGACCGTTCCGCTCGAACCCTCACGGTTCGCATGGCGGGTCATAAAATTTTCCTATTTACTTTTTCCCCGCCAGTCGGGGTACACTACTTTTGTCGCCAGCGAAACGAACGGGCTTTCCGGCGTAGTACCCTGGGGCCACGTTCG
>Ga0163150_10004540_pt1 | contig 18488 bp, 16 predicted proteins | sample OliLakLV19P2IB_FD_148628 | JGI IMG/M metagenome (GOLD analysis project Ga0163150, IMG submission 148628) | Freshwater microbial mat bacterial communities from Lake Vanda, McMurdo Dry Valleys, Antarctica - Oligotrophic Lake LV.19.P2.IB | ecosystem: Environmental > Aquatic > Freshwater > Lake >...
GAAAATCAGGAGGGCGGCGTGGGCAAAAGTGCAGCGAACGGGATTCATTGACCTTGGAACGGGTGGGACGGCACTATGAGCGGTTTCTAGATGGACGAGAAGCTCCTTGTACTCTTCAACCGCGATTGGACCGGTCCGCTGCTGGACCGGGTCATGGCTGCGGCGTCAAGTCTGGATCTCTGGTTCCCCTTCCTGGTGGCCGGCATTTTGTGGGTGGCATGGCGCGGGGGATTCCGGGAACGGGCCTTTCTGGTGTGCGTTGCCGTCGCGTTGCCCGTCATGGACGCGTGGGTCGGTGGGACCTTGAAGCCGCTGGTCAATCGTCCCCGCCCCCACCAGGCCCTCGAAGGGGTGCGGATCGTCGATCTGGCACCCGCCAAACCCCGATTCCTCGCGTTGTCCAAGCGACCGCGGATCCGCGCGTCGCGCCCGGCGGACGGCGAGGTCAACGGACGCTCGTTCCCCTCCTCGCACACGCTCAACACCTTTTCCGTGGCCACCCTGTGCGCGCTGATATTTCCCCGCGGCTGGCTGGCGTTCCTCCCCGCAGCGCTGGTCGGTTATTCGCGGGTCTATACCGGGTCCCACTGGCCGAGTGATGTGCTGGTCTCGGCGATGCTTTCCCTCGGGCTGACCCTTCTGCTCGCGGCGCTGCTCCAACGAGGATGGCAACGGCTTGGTCCGGCCCGGTTTCCACGGCTCCACGCGGCCCACCCCAGTCTGTTCCGGGAGGGCCGGGCGTGAGAACGGCGGTGCTGGTCGGATTGCTGGTGCTGACCGCGCTCCGGTTGGCGACCATCGGACAGGTCGAGCTTTCGCCGGACGAGGCCTACTACTACCAGTGGTCGCAGCGGCTGGACTGGGCCTACTACAGCAAGGGACCGGGAGTCGCCCTGGCGATCCGGGCGGGGACCGGTTGGTTCGGAGCCACCGAGTTTGGCGTCCGTTTCCTGAGCCCGTTGCTCGCGCTCGGCACCAGCCTGCTCATCTTTGGGTTGGCCCGCCGGCTTTACGATTCCACGGCAGCGGCCTGGGCGGTGCTGCTCATCAATGCCACACCGATCTTCGCGGCGGGCGCCCTGCTGATGACCATCGATCCGCTCTCGATCTTTTTCTGGAGCGCCGGCCTGGTCTGCTTCTGGCATGCCATCGACCGGTCCCCGCGGTTCTCCCTCGCCTGGCCGGCGGCCGGGCTCTGCACGGGGCTGGGATTTCTCTGCAAATACACCAACGCCATCTTCGTCCTCTCCGTGGTTCTCTTCCTCGCGGTTTCGCGACGCCACCGAAAGGATCTCGTCCGCAGCGGTTTCGGGTCGTTCCTCCTTTGTTTCTCGATCTGCACCATCCCGCCCATTCTTTGGAACGCAGATCGCGGCTGGGTCACCGCCTCGCATCTCCTGTCGCGAGGCAAACTGGACCGCGCATTCTCGATCCATCCGGGCGAATGGTTCCAGTTCCTCGGGATGCATTTCGGCGTCTATTCCCCGCTGATCTTTGCGGGCATCGTGGCCGCCCTCGCCGTCGGCATCGCACGTTGCTGGACCTCGCGCCGGGAACGGTTTCTCATCCTGTTCGCCCTGCCCCTCCTGGTCCTGTATTTCGTCCTCTCCCTCCAGGAGGCCGGCGAAGCGAACTGGACCGCGCCGGCCATGGTCAGCGCGGGCATCCTCGCCGCCGGGCTGTGGGCGCCCGTCGCCGCGCGCAGCCGGGGCGCGCGCGGATTTGGAATCGCCGCGCTGGTGATGGGTGTGGCAATCGGGGTGCTGGCCCTGAACTCCGACCGATTGCGCAACCTCGGCGTGCCCTGGCCGCATCACAAGGATCCGTCCACCCGGCTGAAGGGGTGGCGCGCCGTCGCGCAGGCGGTGGATCGGGTACGGAGCACGTTCGAGGAACGCACCGGCAGCCGCGTGTTCCTGATCGCCAACAAATACCAGACAGCCGCCTCGCTGGCCTTCTACCTGCCCCACCCGCGAATCGAGCAACCCGGCCATCCGCCGGTTTATATCCCGGAATCACAGGACATTCAGAACCAGTATTCGTTCTGGGGACGCTACGACGAGTTCGCCCCTGCAACCGCCGCAACGCCGGTCGCCACAACCGGGCCCGGCGCCGCCTTCACCGAGCAGCAGGGCGTCAATCACTTCACCGGGCGCAACGCCCTTTTCATCACCGATCGCGAGGACCAGGGGCTGGCCCAGAGTGTGCGCAACGGGTTTGCGCGAACGGAGTTGATCGCCCATCTTGAGGTCCACCGGGCCGGGCTGCCCATGCGGACCCTCCGCATCTACGCGTGTTACGACTATCGCACCCAGGATCTATGAGCGACGCCAGCGCCCCCGCCCTCTCGGTCGTTGTCCCCCTCTACAACGAGGAGGACAACGTGCAGGGACTTCAGGCGCAGATCGACGTCGCGTTGACCGGCCGGGATTACGAACTCGTCCTGGTGGATGACGGCTCCAACGACCACACCCTCGAACGGATTCTGCGCGGACCCAGGGTCCGGGTCGTGCGCTTCGAGCGCAACGCCGGCCAGAGCGCCGCCATGCATGCTGGAATGCTGGCCGCCCGGGGCCGCATTGTCGCGTTGCTGGACGGCGATCTGCAGAACGATCCGGCCGACATCCCCCGGCTGCTCGCGGAGATCGAGAAGGGAGCCGACCTCGTGTGCGGCTACCGGTTGAAGCGGCGGGACAACTTTTCGAAACGCATCTCAAGCCGGATCGCCAATGCGATTCGCAGCCGGTTCACCGGCGACGGCGTGCGCGACACCGGCTGCACCCTGAAAGCGATGCGGCGCGAATGCATCGCCGCGCTGGTCCCCTTCCACGGGATGCACCGCTTCATTCCCGCCCTGGTGAAAGGGGCGGGTCACCGGATCGTCGAGATCCCCGTCCATCACCGCCCACGCACCGCCGGCGTGAGCAAATACGGCTTCGGCAGCCGCGCGATCAAGGCAACCCTCGACATGCTCGGCGTAAAGTGGATTCTCTCACGTCAGCTCCGATTCCGCGTCGTCCCGGACGACCCGGCCCGCTGAACGCACCTCACATGTCACAGTTTTACATGCTCCGCGTTGCCGGACGCGAATACGGCCCGATTGAACACGACGACCTCCGCACGTGGGCCCGGGAGGGACGCCTGTTGCCGACCAATGAAGTCCGGGTCGTCGAGAACCTAAACTGGTTCCCCGCGGGAGCCCTCGACCGCGTCTTCGGCGAAACCGGTTCACCCGCTCCTGCGGAACTCCCCCGGCAGCAGCCGCCCCCGCTGCCCGAAATCGCTCCCGCGTCGATGGGATCCATCCTCGAGTCAACCTGGACGGACTCGCTCCGCGGCATCGGCACTTTCTTTGTTGTCATGCTTCCCATCGGGCTGTCGGGCGTGCTGGCTTCGTGGGGAAGCGAGTGGATCCAAGCCGATGCGAGCGGCTCCTTCGATCGGGCGGACCTGATCGGCCTCGCCATCATCCTCGGCTCGCTCCTCCTTTATCTGGCCGCGTGGCCGCTCTGCGAGGGGGCCGTGGCGCTGGGAGTTTCCGACCTTGTGGAAGGGCGCCCGATCCGGGCGCAACCCCTTCTCGCCCGCTCGTGGCGCCATCGCCGCGGACTCTACTCCGCTGCACTGATCGCCTGGGGCCTCTACTTCCTTTGGATTCTGATTCCGACCGCAGCGTTCGGTTTCGCCAATCAACAGTTCGCGGGCTCGGCCATCGGCTGGGCTTTTACCGCGCTGCTTCCATTCCTCCTGGCCGTCTGGATGCTCAAGCGGATCTTCATCCGCAATCTCTTCCGCGCCCAGGCATCCGTGTTCCAGGGTCTGGGCGGCCGGGAGGCCATCCGGCACAGCCACGAACTGGTGTCGGAACCCGCCACGCCCTGGCACCTCCGCCCGCTCTGGATCGCCCTGATGCTGTATCTCGTCTGGTTCGTGCTCCTCATCTTCATCACCGTGCTCACCTCGGTGCCGATCACCGCCATGATGCTCGGCAGCCGCTGGGCCGAGCTTCAGCAGGGGGGCCAAATCCCCTCCATCGAAACCCTCCGGCTGTCGGAGATCCCGTTCTGGCCGTGGAAAGCGGCCGGTTATCTCGTCCAGGCACTCGTGCAAACCGCCCTTCAAGCGTACCCCATCGTCGGTTGCACCCTGCTCTATCTCTCCCGCCGCAAGCCAGCCGAGGCCGCCTCGTCCACAGATCAGGGACCTGAGATCCACGGAAACGACCCCGGGGCGTAGGACCCGGCCCCCGCCCCGTATCCCTCCCATCGCATTTGCGACAGGGCGAAAACAGGGTGATCAGTGCTTCCGCCCATGTCATTCCGGCTCGAATCCCCCTACTCCCCGCGCGGCGACCAAGGTCGGGCCATTGCGGCACTCACCCGCTCACTTGAGGCGGGAAACCGGCACCAAACCCTGCTGGGGGTCACCGGCTCAGGGAAAACGTTTACGGTCGCAAACGTCATCCGAAACCTTGGGCGGCCGACCATCGTCATCTCCCACAACAAAACGCTGGCCGCCCAGCTCTACTCCGAGTTCCGACAGTTCTTTCCTCAGAACGCGGTGGAATATTTCGTCAGCTACTTCGACTACTACCAGCCCGAGGCCTACATCCCCCGGACCGACACCTATATCGAAAAGGATTCCTCGATCAACGAGGAGATCGAGCGCCTGCGCCTCTCCGCCACCAGCGCACTCCTCACCCGCAAGGATGTCATCGTCGTGGCGAGCGTTTCGTGCATCTACGGACTCGGCTCCCCGGAGGATTATCTCAACATGCTCCTCACACTCGAACGCGGACAGCAACTGGCCCGCGACGCACTCCTGTCGCGCCTGGTCGACATGCTCTACGAACGAAACGACATCGCCTTTCAACGCGGGCGTTTCCGCGTCCGCGGGGACGTGGTCGAGGTGTTCCCCGCCAGCTCGGAGGAACAGGCGATCCGGGTCGAGTTTTTCGGGGATGAGATCGAGCGGATGGCGCGATTCGACCCGATCACCGGTCACGAGGCGGAGGGACTCGAACAGGTTGTGCTGTTTCCGGCCAAGCAATTCGTGACGCCGGCCGACAAGCTCCGGGTCGCGCTGGGATCGATCCGGATCGAGCTCGACGAACGGATTCAGGCACTCGAAAGCACCGGCAAGCTGCTGGAAGCACAACGGCTTCGGATGCGCACGGAATACGACCTTGAGATGCTTCAGGAAATGGGATTCTGCACGGGCATCGAGAATTACTCGCGCCATCTCAGCGGACGCCCCCCGGGATCCAGGCCGTTCACACTCCTCGATTTCCTGCCCCGCGACCACTTGATGGTGATCGACGAATCGCACGCGACGGTACCCCAGGTGGGCGGGATGTTCGCCGGGGATCGCTCGCGCAAGAGCGTGCTGGTGGATTACGGATTCCGACTGCCCAGCGCGCTGGACAACCGTCCGCTCAACTTCACGGAATTCATGGGCATGGCCGGCCAGGTGATCTACGTGAGCGCCACGCCGGGACCGTTCGAGCTCGGCAACAGCGTTGTCGGCAACACCGAATGGATCAACGTGCCACGGCGCGAATCCGACGCGCCGCCCGATGTCATTCCGGAACAGGAGGGGGAATTCGATGTTGCGACGCCCGGGGCGCAGCTCATCGTCGAACAAATCATTCGACCCACCGGCCTGCTCGACCCGAAAATCACCGTGCGCCCCCTCAAGGCCCAGATCGACGAAACCATCGAACTGTGCCGGAACCGCATCGACAAGAGGGAGCGCGTGCTCGTCACCACCCTCACCAAACGCACCGCCGAGGATCTGGCCGAGTATCTCAAGGAAACCGGTCTGCGGGTGCGCTATCTGCACAGCGACATCGACACCATCGAGCGGGTCGAGATCCTCCGGGGACTGCGCTCGGGCGAGTTCGACATCCTGGTCGGAATCAATCTCCTCCGGGAAGGGCTGGATCTTCCCGAAGTGTCGCTGGTCTGCATCCTTGACGCCGACAAGGAAGGCTATCTGCGAAGCCAGACTTCGCTCATCCAGACAGCCGGCCGCGCCGCACGGCACGTGAATGGCGAGGTGGTCCTGTTCGCCGACGTGCTGACCGGCAGCATCCGCAAGCTCATCGCCGTCTGCGAGCGGCGACGGCACGTCCAGGAATCCTACAACACGAAGCACGGCATCACTCCCCGGAGCGTTTCCCGAGCCGTCCAGGAAAGCCTGCACGTCATTCTCAAGGGGCGTGATGTGGAGAGCTCGGTCATCCGCGAAGTTGGCGGCGACTTCGACCGCACCGAACTGCTCCGGGAACTCGAGGCCGAAATGGAACAGGCCGCTGCAAAACTCGAGTTCGAAAAGGCCGCCCTGCTGCGCGATCAAATCCAGGAACTGCGCGGCGGCAAGGTCGCGCCGAGGCGGCTTCCCGAAACCCGCTACGGCAAAACCAAGCCCGCACGCAGGGCAAATCGGCAACGCTGAAAACGGACCCCCGCCGCGATGCGCCCCGGCGAGTCGGGGCGACCTTCAGGCCGCAGCCCCGGGGCAATCAGCAGGTCCGACCGGCAGACTATCTGGCTTGCTCCACGACGAGGGCAGAGTAAAAGAACGCCCGATCCTTGCGAAACAGTGTGTCCGCAAGCTCATCGAGTGACTCGATGCGCGGGTCCATCCAGTCGGGGCGACGGCGTGGGACGAGCAGATTCCAATAAACGAGCCGTGCCCCGGAATGGGAGGCGTGCAGGATCCTTTCGAGCAACCGATGCGACTCCTGCTCGTCAAGGTACTCGAAAAGATTACTGAGATAAAAGCGGTCCGCCCAGCCCGAGCCCTCGCGTTCGAGCCAGGCTTCCACCGTCGCGCAGTGAAGCTCCAGCCGGTCGAGATTCGCGCGGATTGCCTCAAAGTTTTCCGGACGCAGCGCGAAGGGCAGGACCTCGCCATGGTGCCCGGTTAGGATCCAGCGCAGGTAGGGATTGGCCGACGGATCCAGTTCGACCAGCGCATGCTCGGTCCTCTCAAGCAGACGATCGGAGACCTTCCCGTGCACATGTTGAAAATGGGAACGATCTCGCCCAAGGGCTCCCATCACACCACGAGAAAAAAAGACCCGGAACATCCGGCGCCATGCCGCGGTGTCCCACACCTCCCGGTAGAAAGCCCGTCTTGCTTCCGGGGTGCGCGGTTCGAGCACGGCGCGGATGGTTTCAAGACCGTGGACCCGCGGCAATACCCAACGCTGGAACAACCGAAAGTAGCGTTCGAATCGACCGGAAGCGTTCAGGCCCGCGGCGATCAGGTCGGGATGGCGATCCCAATGTTCGCGGGCGCGGGCCGGCATTGCGGCACGACAACGGGCATAAAGCCCCAGGCGCTCCTTTCCCGCTGCAGGGCTCGATCCGAGCAGTTTAAGCATTTCCGGGTGATCGAGGCAACGGAAGGCGGCGACCTTGGCGGCCACAAGACTGATCTGAGCGGGGTTCCGGTCGAGGGCAATCACCCGACCGGGCGAACCGAGCAGCAACCCCAACGCGTTCTCCCCGCCCGAGGCGATGGCAAGGCAGTGGTCGCCGGTCTGTACCTTCAACGCCTGCGTGAGAACGTCGCCATCCTCCCAGCTCTGGCCGTAGCGGATCTGGCGCAGATCGACCTCATACCCCTGTTCCTGCAAAGTTTTCATGGGATGATTTCCCACACCCACTCGCGTTAACAGGGCAATCCTCGACCCACACCCCTGGGAACGGTCAAGGGAATATGGGCGACAGGGAATATGGGCCGACAACCCACTTTGCCAGGTGGCTCGTTCAACGAAACCAAATACGGCACACCAGCGATTGCTGGGAACGGCAGCCGGCAACAGTGCCCTACGACTTTGAACGCGCGGAAAGCACCACCACCCCGGCCCCTCCGACAAGCAACGTCCAGCCCAGAATCGAAGGGATGGGGACGGTTCGGGTCCGCTCCGCCGTGGCCTTGATGGGGCCCACTTCGAGAACGGTCTCGCGGGAGCGATAGTTAATCTGCCGGTAGGCTAACATGGCCCCACCGAGCACCATGAGCACAACCCCGATCATGAGCTTTGTATTCATAGATTCGTGCGATGTGTCTCCGGGAACAACGAGATCAAGCCAGGACCGGGCATGGCGGTTACGACCGTCCACACGGGCCAATCGAACGGGCGAGGAACGCCCCCGCCACCAGACCCAATCCAAAGACTACCAAGTTCGTGGATAAGGGACGCTGCCTCGCGTAGGCCACACTTTGCTGTGCTCCACGGCGGGTTTGGTCCTGGACGGAATGCCAGGTATCGCGAAAACCGGATTGCAAATCTTCCGCAACGGCCGTGGCGCCCTCACCCAGGCTGGTGGCGGCATCCGTGAGATGTTCTTTGAAGTCGTTCATATTAGGTCCGATCACTGGTTGATGTGGAGGCGATTACTTTGCCTTCTTGTCTTTTTCTTCTTTTTCTTTTTCTTCGTCACTGTCGGATGTCCCGGGCTCGACGCCCTTTGGCTGGGATTTTTTGCTGCTCTGGCCCTGGTCCTTCCCCTTGCCACCTTCAGCCGAAACTTTGGGTTGTGATTCCCTTGAAGCCGACTTTTCCTGTTTGGCTTTCTCAGAATTCCCTTCGGGCACCGGTGGCTTGGCGGAGGATTTGGCCCTTTCCCGCTTCTCCTCCTTGTCTCCCGAATCGGTCGCCTGGTCCTTCTCCGTCTTCCTCAACTGCGCGCCCTCGTCGGCCTTGTGGGCCTTGTCGCTCTTCTCGCGATTGACTGGTTTGACACTTTCCCCGGTCTTGTCGGGTGCCCGGCTGCTCTCCGTCTTCTTGGAGCGCTCGCCCTCGTCGGCCTTGTCGCTCTTCTCGCGGTTGGCTGCCTTGCCGCTCTGGTCATCCTGGTCGGTGACCTGGCGCTGCTTGGTCGGCTCGGATTTGGGACCATTGTCGACCTTGTCGTCCGACTTCTTGGTGGTGCCCGTGCCCGAGATCACCTCGCCACCGGATTCCTGGGAGCTCTTGGCCTTTTCGCCACGCCCATCCGTCGGCATTTCAACCTGATCCGAGGAGCTCTTGGCTTTTGCCTTGGTTTCCTTCGCGGCCGCCTTGGGCGATGATTCGTCCGCGTCGGCCTCCTCCCGGAGCTTGTTCCGCACCTTGGCCACCTCTTCGGGTGATCCGATATCCTTCCATCCATGATTCACCTCGACCCGGTCCAGCTTGGCACCGACTTTGCGTGGGGCTGCCTTGGTTCGCGGTTCGAACGGGAGGGCCGCCACCCGAAGCACATCACCGTCCTCCTTGGATTTTAACTGATCTGCGCCCCAGGCGCCGGGTTCGCCGTCCAGTCGCTCCCGTCGATCCAAACGCAAACGACGGATCGGTTGGTCGCTCCGGCGCGACATCTCGTCGTAGTCCGGTCCCTGATTGTAAACGACATTGTTGATCGTCGTAATCTTTGTGATGTTCGTGGTTTCGCGATAAATCGTGAGGTTCTCCCGATGATCGCGCGTCACGCTGCCCAGGCGACGCGACCCGAAATCGTTCCAGCGGACAAAGCCGTAGTTCGAGGGACCAATGTCGAAATCAAGGTCAACCCGCACTCCGAAGCCTTGCCCGGCGCGATAATGTGCCTCGGGTGGGAGGGGTGCCCAGCCGATGTATTCGGGACTGCGTCGCCAGGAAACCCAAGCGGGCCCCCATTCGGTGCCTGGAATCCAAACCCAGCCCGCGCCCTCCGTCCGGATCCACCGCCCATAGTGATGCACGGCCCAGGAATACGGCTCGTCGGAGTTAAAGGTCCAGCCGGCGTCGGTGTAGACCCAGTGACCCTCGCTGTAGGGACGCCAGTCGCGGCCGACGTCGCGGGGACTCCAGCCGTAGCCATAGTCGCCGACCTGGCGCCAATCGCCATACGGGTCGAGTGCGTCGTGGAAGAAATCCGCGGAGATGCGGACTTCGGCGCCCGCCTGAGGCGCTCCGGCGGTAAGGAGCGCGGCGGCTGCGAGAATGACATTAAGTGGTTTCATGGCTGTGGATGCTGGGGGACAATCTGCCGGGGGAAGCCCTGCATCAGGCTTCCCCCGGCTGGGTGGAGTTCGTGAAGAGCCCCAGACTCAGTAAACCCGAGTCGTTTGCGTCTCGGTGGTGGCGCTGGATGGCTGACGGAAACTGCTCTGCTCGGTGGTGGTGGTGGTGCTGCGCACCGTGGGCGGGCGATGATCTTCGACGGTTGTGCAGGCAGGGACGGAAATCAGGGTGGCGAGGGCGAAGCAGAAGCAAAGGATTGTTTTCATAGGGATGGATGGATTCGTGGTTGGTTGGTTGGTTGGTTGGTTGGTTGGCGGGAGGCTCGGTCGCTGGCGCGCCACACCGTGTGGGGGCGGCGCGCCAGCCGGATCGGCGTCGGGCGACTACCGGTCGCTCGTCGTCGTGGTGGTGGTGGTCTTTTTCTGCTCGATGACCGGCGCGGCAGGGACGACGGCCTTCCGGACGACGACCTTGGTGGCCACCATCTTGTCCCCGAGTTTGCTGTAGTAAACCGTTACCGGTGCTCCGGCCTTGACCATGGCTCGGGCAACCGGTGCGCCGGTTTCGTCCACGTAGGTTGTCGTGGTGCTGTAGCTGTACGAAACGGGATCGGGTGAGGTTTCCGACCGAATCATGATGGTCTCGGGCCCCATCTCGCTGATGGTGCCGAGGGAAGTGGTGGTTGTCGTTGTTTCCTGCACCGCGGTTTGTGCGAAGGTGAGGTTAACGGTGAACAGCATCAGCCCAAGCAGGACTGCGCCGGTGAGTGTGCGGTTGGTGTGTTTCATCGTCGTTAGTTCGGATGGGAGCGACGTTTGATCGTATCCATTGTCACGAATTATTGCCGGGTTGGTGTCGCCCCTCCACCCCCGCCAGATCGTCGGAGTCGTGCAGGAACGCCCCCCTTTTTTGCAGCCCCAGTTCCAGGCGGGTCCGGATGGTGCCCAGCGGCGTCGAGGTGCGCCGTGCGATCTCGCGCTGTGTCAGATGACCGTGGTACGCGCACCGGAGGACCGTTTGTTGATCGGAGGGGAGGCTCGAGAATGCGCGCAACAGATGCTCATTCCGCCCGGCCTGGGAGAGATGCCCGTGGACATGGGTCCATCCGTCACCCCCGCACGGGGGCTCTTCCGCGAACCGATCCACGGCGCAGCGGTAAGTCAAATGCTCAGGCTTTTCAGATCGCCATCAGCCCGCGCAGCAACCACCGGTGGAGAAGAGGTGCCTTGGCGTCGGCGCAGGGCACTCTCTCCAACTCCACGAAGGGATGTTCGTGAACTTCGTGTTGTCAAAGGCGGGCTCTTGGCGGCTCAGACCGAAACGACGCCGAAAGCCCGGAGTGCGTACAGCAGAAAGACGAGCCCCAGGACGATGCCGATGATGTTGAGCGCTTGTCCTTTGATGAACATCCCCGCAACGTAAAAGATGACGTATAGGACAAGTGCCGCGATGAGCAGGGAGATGAGTGTGGTGATCATGGTTGTTGGACTGGTGTTGTCGGCGGTTTCGCCGTGGTTGGGTTGACTGAGCGAGTGGGGTTCCCCCCGCGAGGAGATGGATGACTCATGGGGCGTTCCTGACCTTCCAGAAGGTGTAGCCTGCGGCAGACCGCCTCCAATACCTCCTCCGGCCGGGCCGTATACGCGCAGGCTATGGATTGCGGCGATTCCGGCCCCGCCCCTCTGAGCGTCGGGGGATTGCCGGCAACATTGCCTATAGCTTTTGGCTATGTCCGCCGCGATAGTCCGGCATATGGAGCTTCGACATCTCCGCTATTTCGTGGCCGTCGGCGAGGAGTTGAGCTTCACCAAAGCGGCTCAACGGCTGCGTCTTGCCCAGCCTTCCCTCACCCGCCAGGTGCGCAATCTGGAGGATGAGATCGGGGTCCGTCTCCTGGATCGGTCCAACAACCGCGTGGCTCTGACCGAGGAAGGGCGCCTGTTTCTGTTCGATTCGAAGAAACTGCTCGCCCTGTGCGCCGAGAGCGTCGCCGCCGTGCAGCGGTTGAATCGCAGCGAGCGCCTCCACCTCAACATCGGGTATATCGCAAACGTCCACTACGGCCTGCTGCCAGCCACGCTCGGGGCGTTTCGGAAACTCTGCCCGCGCGTGGCCCTGAACCTTTTCGACCTCAACAGCGCCGACCAGTTCCAAGCATTGGACGGGCGCAAGATCGATCTCGGCTTTGTTGGGCTGAGGCCGTCCGACCCCGGGCAACGATTCGTTTTCGAGTGCGTGGCCCGCAACACCCTGCTCGTCGCGCTTCCCACCCGGCATCCGCTTGCCAGGCGACCGAAACTCGCGCTGGCCGACCTGGCGCCGGAGTTCTTCATCGGCATGTCGCCAACGACCCACCCCGGTGAGCGGGAATGGTTGCAGGAAATCTGTCAGAAGGCCGGGTTTGCAGGCAATATTCTCCAGGAAGCCGATGCGGAGCCAACCGCGATCAAGTTTGTCGCCGACGGCCTCGGCATCGCCTTGATGCCCGAGCAGATCACGGGACTGCCACACGAGGGCGTGGTGTTCCGTCCCCTCACCCCGTCGCTCGGTCGCGATTCCACCATCGCCTGGCTGGCCGACAATCCCTCTCAACCCCTGAGGGATTACATTCGAATCGTGAAAGAACTTTCCGGCGGCGCTTGACCCCGTCCGGGCACCGGCGCGCAGATGGGCCCGCCCTCACGGCGCGATGCGGGTCACCTGGCCGCTGGCCCCGTCGAGTTCCACCTCGACCCCCGTCTCGAGCCACCCCATCGCCCCCTGAAGCCCAACCACGGCGGGCAACCCGAGTTCCCGGGCGAGAATGGACGCATGACTGAGCAGACTTCCCCGCTCGACAATCAGGCCGGCCGCAATCGGGAACAGCAACACCCAGCCCGGGTCCGTCCGTTCGGCGACGAGAATCTCGCCCGGTTCGAGCCCCGCCGTCCGCGGATCTTTCACCACCCGGACACGCCCGCGCACCACACCGCTGCTGCACCCGATGCCGGTGCGCACGCCGGAGCCATGGCCGGGAGCGGAGGAGTCGCGCCGGACCCGGTAGCGGTGCCCATGCAGGACCATGCCGTGCGTTTCGAAACGCTGATCGGGCGCCGGTTCCCGACCGTTCCGCTCGAATTCGCGCTGCCTTACGGCCGCCAGTGCTCGCAGATCGGCGGAGGTTGAGTTCCCCTCGACAAAGCCGAGCAATTCGCCCAGTTCGAGGTGGAACACCTCCCGCGGATCGCCCAGCACCCGGGCCGCGTGCAAACGACGCCCAAGCTCGATCACAATCGCCCGGACCCGGCCGAATACCCGGGTCCGCTCGAATCGAAGCGCTTCGCGCGTGCGCAAGCCGGTCCGGGCGTTCCGCAGCACCCAGCCGAAGATCCAACGGCGCACGGGATGCCATCCAATCACCTCCCGTGCCAGCCGGAGCGCTTTGTCCGCACGGGGAACACGGGTCCGCTGCGTTGCCTCCTCCGAAGCACGGGCGAGCTCGCCGATGCCTGCCAGCAACGGGCCGGGGGCGTCGGCAAGCGTCAGGCTTTCCAGTTTGAGCTCCTCCATGCATCGCTCGCCGAATCGGTGCAGGTAAGCATCGTACGCCTCGCTGAAGGCCGCATTCGCCCGGATCGCGGGACGCAAACGCGCTTCCGGAAGTCGGCCCAAACCGTCGAGCAACGCGGGGTCTTTCCGGGCGATGGCGGCGAGTGCGTGCAGGCGATCCACCGGCTCCGCGCTGAGCAGATTTCCCTGGGTGGCGAGGAGATCGTTGGCGAGCCCGGACGGAGTGCCGCCACACCAGTTGGCGACCACCCTCCGGAGGACGCCGCAGAAGATCATCGTCAGAAAATCATTCACCAGCGGTGCGTCCCAATGATTCAGGAGATCCCGCTCGAGCGCCCGGTAGTGGGCGGCCAGCTCGTCGGGGCGCATCCGGTCGATGGAAACGCCCGGAGGAGCCAGCGCCCGCTCCATCCGGTCGTGGAAACTCCTGACGGACGAGGGCAGGCGCCGGTGTTCCCGCACCAGGGCCCGGACCATCCCGATAAAACGTCGCCGGTCGCGCCAGCGCGCGGCAGATCCGGACGCGACCCGGGGCCTCAACGTCTCAAGCAGATCGGCCGGGAGCGCGTCGCGAACCCCCATCATCTGTTCCATGAACGCACGATTCGATTCAAACCCCGGCAGCAGCGCGAGAACGCGATACCAGTTGGGCAGATTGTAGTAGAGCCGGTTGCGGATGAACCCGAGCATCCTTGCGAACGTGGCGTCGTTCGCAGCGATCACCTCCTCCGGCACGCGCAACAGCCGGCAGAACTCGCGATAGACCGCCTCGTAAGCCCGACGGGCGAAACTGAAGGTCATCGCCGTGGTCACCCCGCCGTAGCTCTCGGCGATGTTGCTATTGTCCCAAATCACGCGCTCGCCATCGGGATCGAACATCCCGGCAATCGCCGTGATCGGACGCGACTGGAGCAACCAAAGCCGCCCGTCAGCATGGGCCCACTCGATATCCTGCGGCCGCCCGTAGTGACGCTCCGCGGCACGGGCCAGCGTCGCAACGGCCGAGGCCGCCTCGTCCGTGAGACAGGCCTTGCCGCCCCCCGCGCGGGATGCCTTCTCCTGTTCGAGCACCCGCCCCTCCCGGTCGATCCGCCACGTGTCGGCGTCGGCAATGCCCGCCACCATGGCCGCGGCGGTGCCGCGCACCGCGCTGACCACGGCCACGCCCCGCCTGCCGGTCACCGGGTCGGCGCTGAAGGCGACGCCGGCGGTGGTCGGATTCAACATCCGCTGCACCATCACCGCAGGGGCGCGCGGCACCGGGTCCAATCCCCGCTCGGCCCGGTAAGCGCGAACGCGTTCCCCATACGCGGAAGCCCACACTTTCGCCACTGCCAGCCGCACCTCACCGGCGTCGGAAGGCACATCGAGGTGGCTTTCAAATTGCCCGGCGAACGAGTGCTCCGATCCATCCTCCTCGGCAGCGGAGGATCGGACAGCAACCGGCGCGCCGTCCGGGCAAAGCCGGGCGAGCGCCTCACCGAGATCCGCCGCGGCTTCGCCGACGACGCGGAAGGTCAGCTCGACCGGCTCGGCGGCACCTTCACGCGACGCGCGGGCAAGTTCCTCCTCCACATCGTCGCTGAGGCTCGCGTAGAACGCCTGGGGCGGCACCACGAACCACGCGGGAACTTCGAACCCGGCCTCCATCAACTCGGCGAGCGCCCGTGCCTTTCCGCCCAGCACGCGTCGGGCCTGCCATTCCCCGGGCCAGACGACCCAGCTCATGGCGCAACGCCTCCGAGCGCCCGGACTGCCATGGGCACCACACCGAGCCCGAGATAGAGCACGAGCGTCCAAAGCCCAGAAAATTGTTCGATGCGCCGCCCGGCGCCGGGGGCCAGTGCTCCCGCGAACCGCACGGCAACAACGGCACCGATGGCGACGAACGCCACCAAGCCGACGAGCATGGATGCGCCGAAGCCCGCGCGGCCCGCCGCGAGCCAGGCACATAGCGCGGTGGCGACGAGCATCGCGATCCAAACCCCGGCCGCCCGTGCCTGTCCCCACAGGACCGAGTAAGTCTCGACCCCCGGCTCCTCATCGGGCGGCGACCGCACCTTGCGTCCGATCTCGATCACCATGCCGTTAAAGAACGAGGCCGCGAGGAACCAATGCAGGCCGGGCGGCGGACCGTCCCCCCTCACCCCCCAGTCGCACGCCGTGGCCAGAAAATCGACCAGGGGCATGATCAGCATGTGGCTCCAAAGATACGTCACCGGACGGCGCTTGATCCAGTCCCGGACAAAGAATTCACGACTCATGAGTGCGAGATAAATCCAGACAACCAGCAACCAGGCGCTCAACGCGGGTTGGAGCAACCAGACGGAGGCGAACTGGCAAAGGCCGCCGAGCACGGCGACCCAGGCAAGTTCGCGCAGGCTCACGAGTCCGCGCGGCACCGGACGGTAGGGACGCCACCGGCAGTCCTCGTCGAAGTCCTTGAACTCGTCGGCGATGCGGAGTTGCAGGAACAGGATGAGACAGCAGACGAATGCGCACGCCGCCTGAGACCACGAGGGAAATCGCCCATCACCCCTCAGGAGCGCCGAGTGGCAGACGGCCGACAGGCTGAACGCAAGGATCAGCGGACCGTGGGCGGCGAGCGGAAACCGCTCGCGCTGATACTGCCACCAGCGTCCGGCGCCGCGCTCAGCCATCCGTCCGTTTCCCCCGGGCCCGCCGACGATGGGCCCGCGCGAATTCGCCCGAAGCCAGCGCGGCGATGATCGACAGCTCGCCCGCCAGCGCGACGCCCGCGGCCACTTCCGCGAGCGCGCCCGCATGGCCTGGCCCCGCCAACCCCAGCACATCGAGACAGGCGCGCTGGGACGGCAGTCCGGTTCCCCCGCCCACCGTGCCGACCACGAGATTCGGCAGGGTGACCACGGCATACAACGCCCCCTCCTCGCGGGTCTCGAATCGCGTGGTCCCGACCGCCGATTCCGCCACGCAGGCCACGTCATTGCCCGTGGCCAGGTAGAGCGCCGCCAGTCCATTGGCAATGTGGCCCTGCACCCCGAGCGTGCCGCTCAGCACCCCCCCCATGGCCGACATTCGCCAATAATCCGCCATCGCCACCGCGTCCGTGTGGAGCCGCGTCCGCAACAACGCCGCATCGAGCATCACCTCCGCCGTCACTTTGCGTCCGCGCACGCCGAGCAGGGATTGGGCGCTGGCCTTTTTGTCGCCGGACAGGTTGGCCTCGACGTAGCTGCGCAAGGGCGGCACCGGCGAATGCGCGACCACGTGGCGGCAGACCGCCTCGACCGCGAGCGTGACCATGTTCTGACCCGCCGCATCCCCGGTGGTGAACGTGAAGTGGAGATAGACATGGTTGCCCTCCATGGTCACGCGGAGATCGACCAGACGCCCGTAAGCGGTGGTCGCCTCGGCCACCGACCGGAACTGCTCGACCTCGCCCAGCGCCCACACACAGAACTGTGCCGCCATTCTGGAGTTCCGAAACACGAAGCCGGGCGCGCGCCCCATGCCGGCATCGAGGGTAACCGCCGTGCACCCGCCCGCGGCGGTGATCGCGCACGCGCCACGATGATACGAGGCCACGAGCGCCCCCTCCGTCGTCGCGAGCGGCACCACGTAGTCGCCGAGCGCCGCCGTTCCCCGCACCCGCAGCGGCCCCGCAAATCCAACCGGAATCTTCACGCACCCGGCGAAATTCTCGATATTCCTGCCGAACAACTCCATCTGCTCGCGCGTGAGCGGATCAAGCAACGCGGCGCGCGCACCCTCGGTGCCGATTCCTTGCCAGCGCGCATCGACCCGGGCCGGCGTGATGTGGGCGCCGGCGGGGATGGCAGGCGGCAGATCCGTGGGGTCGGGTTCCAGTCGCCGCTCCATCTCGACGCCGGGTCGGCCGTCAAAAATGCGGGTGAGATGCTCGCGGGCCTGGCGGTAATGAGTTGCCACAGAAAGGCATCCTACCCGGATCCGGCTGAATCAATCCAGCCCGGGCACAGCCGGTGGCGCAGGGCGGCGTAGTCGACCTTGGCGCGATGACGCCGGTCCATCGGAATCTCCGGCACGCGCACCACGTGCGCCACCGCACCCGAACGAAGCAGCCCTGCCACTGCATTGCCGGGCACCCCTTCGATGGCGAGCACCGGGGCGCCCTCCCGTTCGATCAATGCCGCCCGTCGGACTCCCGCATCCCGCAACGCGACCGCCTCGACTTCGAACGGAAACCGATCCCCCACCCGCGCATTCACCCGCCCCAGAAGCCGGATCGTTCCGTCCGGATCCAGCCGACCCGCGTCACCCGTTCGATGCCATACAATCTCCTCCTCCCGGACCTTCGTCTCCGCGTCCCCGATGCCGTCCAGATATCCGCTGACCACTCGGGGACCCGCAACCTGGATCTCGCCGGCTCCATCGGCACGTGCGGCAACCACGCGCAGACACACCCCGTCCGACGGTGCTCCCGCTGGCAATCCGGCTCCCGACTCGATCCGATCGATCTCGTCCACCCCGATTTGATCGGCATCCAGCACCGAGATGGGTTCCGCCTCGCTGGAGCCGTAAACCAGGATCACCCGGGCCCCGGGGAATGCGGAGCGGAGCGCTCGAATCGTCCGCGGGAACACTGGCCCCCCACCCACGAAGACTTTTCGCAACGGCAGTCCTTCAGCCGATGGGGTGGCGGCAAGGCGGGCAAGCAGCGCGGGCGAGCCAGCGATGCGTTGGACCCCCGCCTCCCGCATCCGCCGGGCCAGGCGCCGGACGTTGGCCCGTCCGGGATGGCGCAGATCCACGTCGGCCAATACACTGGTCACGCCCGCCGCGAGATTCGCAAGCCCGAACACCGGCAGCGTCAGGCAATCGATCTCGCCCGGCTGAAGCGCGAGTTCGCGCCGCAGCCCCATCTCCTGCGCTTCCAGAAATCCATGGGTTCGCACGACCGCCTTCGGCATTCCACCCG
>Ga0163150_10004542_pt1 | contig 18487 bp, 10 predicted proteins | sample OliLakLV19P2IB_FD_148628 | JGI IMG/M metagenome (GOLD analysis project Ga0163150, IMG submission 148628) | Freshwater microbial mat bacterial communities from Lake Vanda, McMurdo Dry Valleys, Antarctica - Oligotrophic Lake LV.19.P2.IB | ecosystem: Environmental > Aquatic > Freshwater > Lake >...
ACGGCCGTGACGTCAACGTTAGTAACAGGATTCAGACCAACGTTCTGAATCTGCGCTGCAAGAGGCAGATTGATGTTGATTGGATTCTTCTTTGGGGTTGGCTGCGGCGAGCGGATCACCGATAGTGCCACATCATTCGGGAAGGCAACAATGAATGCCTTACGCCATGAGGAGACACCACATGAAGAAGTAAAATCAACTTCTACACGATAGGCACCGCCAACAGCAGATGCAAGGTTTAGGTCGCCATTCGCACTGGCATAGATACCAGATGCTTCACCAAACGTGTACGTATACGCACCGGATGTTGCAGCTGTGTGGTTGATCGTTGAGCTGCCACCACTAAGGGCTTGGTAGACCGTATTGGTTGCTGGCATTGGACCAACAATACGATAGAAGAACGTGTAATTCGCACCAGCTGTCTGGAAGAACGTAATCGATGGCTTTGGATGCAGTGCATCGCTGCCATTATAGACGTCACCCGACTTTGTAATGCGGCGTGGGTCTACTTCGTCTGGGAAGGATTGCGTTACACCTGTTTCCGATTTCAGGCGGACAAGTGGACGGTACGGTACATAGTATTCGTAAACGTAGTTGTTGTAGTCGTAGCGATAACCGTTTGCCAGGTATGGATACAGGTTACTGCATGCAGTGGTGGTTTGGAATGTATACTGATACCCAAACAACATTGGAGAGGTACCAGTGTAGTTGTAGTACGGCGGATTGGGTGGGCGAACATGCGTAACGATGTAGCGTGTTGCCAGAATGTTGTACGTGAGGGTCGCACTGAGATTCGTACGGCACAAATCAACAACAATGTTGCTGGTACCATCCCACGTGAAATTTGTCTGGAATGGCCATTCAACCCATGTCGAGTCATTTAACGCAATGGGGTTTAGGGTCCAATTCGGATTGGTGTACACCTGGGTAAGACCTGTTTGCCATACACCCTGTTGCAAGGCATTAGTGGTAGCTGGTACATGCTTCATCGAAATCGTAACACTCATGTCCCATCGAAGGGCCTGTACGAATCGATATGAGAGACCAGATATTGGACCGGCGCACATGCCTGCTGCCTGCATATCTGCGGCACGGATGACATACTGCTGACGGTAGGTCTTCATGTAGTCATAGAACATGTAGTCGTAGAATGCCTCGTATACGTTATTCGGGTATGGATATACCTGAGGATAATCGTAGTTCAACATTTTTTTTGCGCCAGCGCCCTGCCAGCCATCTACTACATAGTACTGTTGAGCAACTGCTGTTGCCGAACATGCTATCAGTAGAACGACTGCCATCGTAGCGAGTCGGACACCCAATGCGGTGTGTTTCAACGCTTTCATGGAGATTCCTGAAAATTGAAATGAGTATCGATGGTTAACTCTCTGTTAAGCCAAGGGAAAAAACGTGTATATCCCTTGCTAACAAAGGATTCGCGGATATCGTGCAATGCAGACAGTGGCAAAGGCCACTTCAGAACCTTAAAAGATACGACTCTGAGGAGCTCCGAACAAAACTGAAATTGTGTGTGTGAAGTGTGTGTGTGAAGTGTGTGTGTGAAGTGTGTGTGTGAAGTGTGTGTGTGAAGTGTGTGTGTGATTGGTATGACCGCTAGTTCAATTTCATGTTACTCGTCATACACACTTTTTTTACACGTACGCGATTTTAGTGGCTTCTGGATTAGATAAAGGGCTAAAAACAAGACGGCCCCAGTGCTGGGAGTCATTTAAAACAAAGACCGCTCCTGCGTCGGGTGACACAGGAGCGGTCGAAAGAATCGCCGTTCGCAGCTTGGCGTGTTGCCACGCATGGGCCGCGGGGGGCTGCTCGTGGAGGGTTACTTCACGATTGTGAGCGGTTTGGAGACCACCATGCCACCACTGCGCAATACCAAGGTATAGGCGCCGGCTGGCAGGTTGTTGACGTTGAACGTGGTGCTCGAGGACGTAGCAATCGATGCCTGGCTGACAACCGTGAGGACTTCACGGCCGTTCAGGTCTACGAGAACCATGTCCACGACTCCGGCGCTTTGCAGGCCGAAGGTGACCGATGCTTCGTTCGTTACAGGGTTCGGTGTGATCGCACCAAGCCACAATGCACCGTTTTCTGCATCGACCGTTACCAGTACTTCACCCGATGTGCCAATCGTGCCATCACCATCGACCGTCGACAGACGATACAGGTACTGACCCGAGGTCAGGTTGTTGTCTGCGATCTGATAGTCGCGGCGTGTGGTCGTGTTGCCACCGGCAGGCACCGTGCTCACAGCTTCGAAGCTGCTTGTACCCGCTGCCGTGATACTTGCACGTTCTACCACAAAGTGGTCGCTGTTGGATTCCGACATCGTCGACCAGAAGACGTCTACATCGTTACCGCGAGCCTTGGCATCGAATGCCGTTAGCTCAACTGGTAGCACGATACCGCCGTTTGTCTGGATGAAGTCGATCGTACCACGCAGCACACGTTCGCCACCTGTTTGTGGTCCTGTGCGATTGTAGTGACGCCAGTCCACACCCAGGTAGACCGTCGTTGTGTTCAGTCCCTGTGTGGCCGATCCCATGATCGAGTCCAGCGTCGTGCGGTCACCCTTCATGTAGATGTATGCCGGATTGGCGATACCGCTGGTCGTGGCATCCGAGTAGATGCGCACCAGTGCCGGGATCGGATCGGCGTCATCCGTGAAGCCTGTGCGTACAATCGTTTCTGTCGAATTACGCGCAATCGTGGCGCCCGTAATGCGCTTGCCATGATACGTGTTCACCGGAGGTGGGATAGGCGTGCCTGGAGCAACATTCGACACACGCAGAACGCGGTTGACAAATGCCTGATCGTTGGCTACCGTCAGACCTACGTGACGACGTGGTGGTTCTTGCGAGCCCATCACAAGGTTCTTCTTCTCGGCCGGTGAACCGGCATTCAGGAAGTTCCGCATGTCGTCGCGCTCGTAGCGGGTCAGTGCCGACTGATCGTGTGACCAGAACAGCGTGCGCCATGCGCGGTAGTCCACGGCACGTTCTTCCCATGCCGAACGTTCGAACACATCATAGGCATACTGGCCAATGGCAGGATCGTTTACCCAGCCGATGTGCAGCATGTACTTGGCAAGACTGTCGTAGTTCAGACGGCCTGCCATGTCATTCGTCGTCGGTGTTCCGCTCGTGATGCTCGTTGCCGAACCACGTGCCGACACGATCGCACGGATGCCTGATTTCTGTAGATAGAAGCGCACGTCCTTGGTGAACGTGTTGTTCGGGTTGAACTCGTCGGATGTCGTCGATACTTCGATGCGGTAGCGCGGAGTGACATTCGCTGTCATCGTTGCAAAACGCGTTGGTACCGTGTAGCCGAACATACCGAAGTATGTCTGTGGCGTCCAGTTCGGAATGTTGAACATGACATCTTTCGACTCACCGGATCCCAGCGCTGTAGTTACCACGCGGTCGACAACAGGCACGGCATTCCACTGTGGGGTCGTCAGTGCTGCATTGTTCGATGCTGCTGTTTCCAGATAGACGCGGACACGGATGTTCGCATTATTGTTGGCAAGTGCTCCGTTGTTGCGGATCAGTGCCGTCACGTCTACCGGTGCCTTCGTCATGATGTACTCGGCATCGCTTGTCACGCCCGTGGCGCTACGATACGATGCTGGCTTGGTGACGTCCAGTGCTTCCAGATCGCTGATGTACAGACGACCGTCGAATTCATCGGCGCCGATATCATAGCCAAGACCTGCTCCACCACGTGGCTGGCCGTCGATGTCCTGCGACACACTCGACAGACGTGCGCCACGGTTGTTCAGGATCGAGCCGATCGGTGGCGCTGGCGTGATATTCACGCGCAGACGCTGGTTCGGTGCGATACCCTGGAACTCATGCTGCGCGACGAAGTTGCCGTACACCGAATTCTTGTCATTCTTCGACCAGTTACGCCATTGCGCCAGGGTCGAGAATTCTGTTTGTGAGCCCGTGGAAACGATTTCGCTCAGTTGCGACACTTCCACGAACCGGGCGATACCCGAGTTCGGTGTCCAGAACGCATTGCGGTCCGATATCAGTGTATTCGGTGCATTCGTTGGCAGATAGTCGCGGTTCAACAGGCCACCTTCGAACAGGATGCCTTCGAACAACAGTGCCGATTGTGTGCCTGTTGCTGCTCCGGCGCCAGCTTCAAGTGCGATGGCGTTGTTCATGATGACCGTTCCGTTGCCGTGCTGTGAGCCGATGCCGACGATGTAGCCAGCGCCCACCAGACCGTCGCTCTGTAGATAGACCGTGTTGTTTGCAACCGTGTCTTTGCGCGTGAAGTAGTCCGCGGCAAATGGTGTGTACAGGCTGTTCAGACTGCGTTGCGTCAGCAGATGAATACCAGCCGCGCTACCTGTGGAAAGGTTGCGGGCAATACCCCATACTGCGTTGCTGGTCACCACACTATGCTCTTCGCGGTTCGGTGCGTAGTACGTACCGCCCGAGCTCGAGATCGACGAGTACCCGTTGCGGGTTTGGTCGATGACGATACCACGGCTGACCGAATCACCCTTGACGGCACTGATTTCGTTCGCCGTGATCTTCAGATCCATGTTGTTGTACTGCACATTACCGCCGGCATAGATACCGGCTGCATCCTTCACCGCGCCACCCGTCATCCGGCCCACGTTGTAGATGCGGTTCTTGTTGATCAGTGCGCCGTCTTCGTAACCCACGTAGATACCTGCACCCGTCACGTTCGAAATCAGATTGCTCGTGATTTCCGTGCCCGTGTTGTAGTACGGCAGGTACGTGTTCACGCCACCCTTGATCAGCGTGCCCATGCCAAGCGACACCACTCCGTAGCCGAAGCCACTGATGTCGTTGCCGATGAACTTGTTGCTCACGTTCGTAATTGTGTCTAGACGCTCGCCGTTGTTGCCCGTTATGCCAACTGGCAGCTTCGCACGATTCACGATACCAGCCGAATACGTCGTCGGTACACCAAGGATGTTCCGCAGATCAGATTCGAACTGGAACGAGCCGCTCAAGAAGTACACCCGTGGCAACGACGTCGCCCAGCTCGGACTCGATGAGGCTGAATTTGTGATAATTGAGTTCTTGACCGAGATGTTTCTCGATCCTTCCATCATATAGAAGGCCGAACGATGCGGAGACGTCGACATCAGTTCGAACTTCAGTGACTTCTGAATGCCACCGTCAAACGTGATGTACCCGTCCGAGTTCGAAAACTGGCGTACATACGGGAATTGACGAGCTACCGAATTTGTATTTGTTGGTACGAGAGCCTGACCGAATAGCACACCCTGACCGGTTGCTGAGTTCAGTGTAATCGCTACCGAGCCACGTGTCAGCGAACGATCGAGCGACGGTACAAACGAGATTGTATTCGTCGAGCTCACACCGATGATCTTGCCCGAGAGGTCAAGAGCGGGTTGGTTCGCAAGACCCAAACCAATCGTGTAGGTCGCGTCCGTGAGTTCGAACGTTACCGGACCCGATACACCTTTAAGGTAAAGGTCGTCAATAGCGAGATCAAAATTCGAGTAGTTGCGTGCCTGACCCTGCTTGAGTGTACCAATCGTGTAGGTACCACTGAGGTTGGCATCAACTGTAAACATTTGGCAGGTCACATCATTACTTGTTACCTGATCTCCAGGTAGCATCACAGTCATACATACTTCATACTGACCTGCATCCGCTGGGTAGAACAATGGGAATTGTACCAGCGCAATGTTGATCGGCACTACAGCATCCACCGATGGTACGATGACCGTCTGCGTGTATACCTTGTTCTGGCGTCCCGTGCCCTTGTAGATTTCCATCTTCACCGGCACATCCGTCAAGTCAAGAATACCGCCGTTGATGATGGTTCCTTCTGGACGCAATGGACGGTTGGCAAAATAACGTCCGTTTGATGCTGGGATCTGAATCGTACCGGCACCAGCTTCTTCGTTGTAATTCACAGCAAACGTGTGAACCTGGCCAGTGCTTGGCAGACAGTCGTTAATAGCCTGCTGATCGATGGCACTCTTGAGGTTGGCGCACATCGTGACGGTGTACAGACCCGCCTGATTAGGAATGAACGAGCCCGCCGGGAAGTCGACATTAGCACGATCGCCCGTTTGCAGCGTACCCGTCCAGTTTGTTGTACCCGTGAAGACTGTCTGATTCGACGAGTTCTTCACGACTGCTGTGACGTCAACGTTAGTTACCGGATTCAGACCAACGTTCTGAATCTGCGCTGCAAGAGGCAGATTGATGTTGATTGGGTTTTTCTTTGGTACTGGCTGCGGCGAGCGGATACCCGATAGCGCGACATCATTCGGAAAGGCAACGATAAATGCTTTACGCCATGAGGAGACACCACAGGAAGAAGTAAAATCAACTTCCACACGATAGGCACCGCCAACAGCAGATGCAAGGTTTAGGTCGCCATTCGCACTGGCATAGATACCAGATGCTTCACCAAACGTGTACGTATAAGATCCGCCTGTTGCAGCTGTATGGTTGATCGTTGAGCTGCCACCACTAAGGGCTTGGTAGACCGTATTGGTTGCTGGCAGTGGTCCAACAATACGATAGTTGAACGAGTAGCTCGCACCCGCTGACTGGAAGAATGTAATCGATGGCTTTGGATGCAGTGCATCGCTGCCATTATAGACGTCACCCGCCTTTGTAATGCGGCGTGGGTCTACTTCGTCTGGGAAGGATTGTGTTACACCAGTTTCCGATTTGAAACGGACAAGTGGACGGAATGCCTTGTACTCGTTTATATAGGTGACCCAGCTATAGCTGTACATGTAAGCGATGTATGGACCATATGCTGGCGTGCAGGTTGGCGTACCGTTGAATGCATAACCATAGGCGAACAAATACGGATACTGACCAGTGTAGTTAAACGGCGGATTGGGCGGACGTACATGTGTTAGCAAGTACTGCGATCCAAGCTGATTGTATGTGTAGTTACCCGTACGATTCAAGCGGCACAGATTTACAACCAAATTGCTGGTACCATCCCACGTGAAATTTGTCTGGAATGGCCAATCAACCCATGTCGAGTCATTTAATGCAATGGGGTTCAGAGTGAATGCAGGATTGTTATATACCTGCGTCAAGCCCGTTTGCCACGTATTAAGGAACGTTGTGGTGGCCGGTACTTGTTTAAGAGATATCGTAATATCCATGTCAAATCTGATGGCACGCACAAACCGGTATGCCATGGACGAAATTGGTCCAGCGCACATGCCTGCTGCACGCATGTCTGCGGCAGTTACGATATACTGCTGACGATAGCTCGTCATGTAATCGTATGAGAAGTAATTCCAGTCAGAGAAGTAGTAGTATTCGTTCGGGTAGTTATACACGTATGAATACGATGGTACTGTCTGCTGGCCTGCGCCTACAAAACCGTTAACGACATAAGTCTGCTGAGCAACAAGTGTTGCCGAGCAGGCTATCATTAGAATAACGGCCAATGTAGCGAGTCGGCCACCCAAAAGGGTAAGTTTCGACGCTTTCATGGAAGTTCCCAGAAAATTGAAATGTTGGTTGATAATTGTGCCAGTTGATAATTCATTTGAAAATCGTGTCTAGATCACAGCCGACATAGAGTAGCCGTGGTAAAATCGCAGTCCTATTGTAAACGCTGACCTCTTTGACTGTAACCGCAAATGCAATCGTAGTCGTGAACCTGTTCGTTACAACCTCTTTAAGATACGACTCCTAGAAGTATCAATAAAGCCACAATGTGCGAGGGCGCGTTGAAGCGGTATGACTGCGAGGTTAAATCGTTGTTACCAAACGCGTCAAAAAAAGATTATTTAGTTGCTGGAGAGGGGAAAACCTTCACCAACAGCGCTTTTGAAGGAACGACCAGATTACAGCTAGACTGGCTCCTGTAGCCACTTCCGCAGTATAATTCGATGCGACGACTGCTTCCGCCAAGATCCACGATAGCGTGTGTTACTCGCGAAGGGTCGGCTTGTATCACTCGTATAGAGGATGGTTCCGAGAGGATGAAGGACTCAGAAATACCATTATTTACTGATGTCGCAAGAATTACAGGTGTGTTGGTGTTTCCTGGGTTCTTAATAACTACTAAGCCCCTTGTATCATACGGACTTGTGAAGCCAGATGCCGACGTGCTGAGCGGTTCGAAGCCCCCTCGGCCGTCGCCAGACAGGACGAGCCCCTTGCCCGCATCATATCGGACAACATCGTCCTCGGCGCCATACATATTGCCACACACGACCAGATCGATGTTATTGTCGGCATTGATGTCGAGAAACTCGACGCCAAGCACAGGTGCAATCTGACAGAGATCGGGTAGCGGCTTGAGCGTAAATCGACCTTTCCCATCATTGATAAGCACCATCGAACGCATTTCGATGGCACGCTTGTGCATGGATGTATCAAGCTGACCCTGGTCTAGGATGTCTTCAATTGTCGCCTTTGCAAAGCCATTGTACTCGTTGAATCGACGATTTAGTGTCGGCATCTGCGCGAAGATCTTTGGACGATCGCGTACAAGACGACGTTTGCCTTCGTTCGTATAAACGATGAGTGCATCGGTGCTGCCATTGTCATCGAAGTCGCCCGAATACAATTCGATGGGGGACGCCGGACTTCCCTGATAACGGGTATTCATACCGATGTTACCTGCTACATAGTCGATGTCGCCATCGTTATCGATATCTGCGCCATTGAGACTATACCACCATCCACAAGTGCTATCGAGTCCGCTTATTGTAGTATTGTTTACGAAATGTCCGCTCACATTCCGAAACACCGTTAGAGGCATCCACTCGCCCGCCACCATAAGGTCTATAAAGCCATCAGCATCTATATCGGTCCATAGCGCCGCCCTCAACATTCCAATATTTTTTACATCTGGTATGCGCACGTCTGTCACATCGGTAAACGAACCCTTGCCATCGTTCTCGAGGAGATACGACTGCGCGGCAAGTGGATACTGGTCGGTCTTTACACCCCCACCAATGAACAAGTCGACGTCGCCATCGTTATCGAAGTCGCATGCATTAAGTGTTGTTGCATTCGTACGTACACGCGAGGGCTCTCTTGTGCTACGCGTGAATTGTCCGACGCCATCATTCAAATAAATTCGCAGCCCGCGTTCGGGTGCATCCTCGTCGTACTCTCCACCGCCACCTGCCACAACGAGATCGCGATCACCATCACCATCGACGTCTACGAGAAGCATTGCCTGGTCTTCATAGGTAGAGTCTTTGGCAAGGGTCGGCTGCGCCATGGGGCTGAAGAAAGCTCCTGTGTCGGGCGTCGTGCTACCTGCATTCTTCGTGCTGCCCGCACTTAAAGATTTTTGAATGTAGTACGCGCGGTTGTACCCCTTCGAAGCACCGTAGACGACGTCGTCGAGTCCGTCGCCTGTGATGTCGCCGACCGCAACGGACGGACCTCCCCACGACATACGCGTGGGCATAAGTCGGTATCGCTTGAAGTCGTCGAAATAGTTTTCGTGGTGTACGTAACCGAGACCAGAGGTTGTTGTTACGTTCTTAAACTTTGCATGTATGTCGCTGGGTGGTGCAAACGGCGAGCCCCCGGCTTTGAGCCCCATACTATGGGTAAAGGTGAGCTCAGCACCAGCTGGCACGCGGGTGCGTACGTCAATACGTCCGTCGGGCCACTGCGCAATAATCGAGTCGGCGGCCGATATATTTTTAGTGGAGCCCTTTGGTGAGTCTGCATTCGGCGCATGACCAAGTGCAACGAGTATGGTTGCGTCCATCGACGACTGGTATCCACGCACTGGGTACTGCTCGAAGTACTGACGTGTTTTGCCAGCAACAACTCTAATCTTCGTACCGATGCCAGTTGGATTGCCCTTCGTTCCTTTGAGACGGATACGAATTGCTTTGGTACCGCCTCGCTCTACCGTGGTATTACGATAGATGAATTGTTCACGATCGAGATTTGCTACAACGAGATCTAAGTCGCCATCGTTATCGAGATCTGCGTATGCGGCACCCTTCGAGGCACTAGTATCGGCAATACCCCATGCTGAGCTGACATTAGCAAAAGTTATATCTCCATCGTTGCGAAACATGAAATTCGGTTCGCGCAGAAAATTTGGTTTCGGCATCGTCTCGGTTAATCGGCTGATATTATAGACATAGTCTTGATTCGAAATGTCGTCCATGTAGCCATTTGCTATGAAGATGTCTTTGCGTCCATCATTATCGAAGTCGGCCATCAAACACGCCCAGCTCCAATCAGTTGCAGCAAGGCCTGCATGATACCCAACATCGCTGAAGCCGCTTGAGCCGCGGTTTACCTGCAGCATGTTGCGCGTTACCTGGTTAGAGTCGTACGTGGGATTGTAAATGGACATATCCCCGCTCGTTCCAGAGTTCGTAATACGACGCAGGTGGTTCGACGGCAGCATGTCTGTTGTGAGAATGTCTGGCAAGCCATCGTTGTTAAAGTCGGCGATGTCGCAACCCATGCTAAACGTCGAAAAACGTCGAATGAGCTTGTTTTGCACAGCGCTGAATGTGCCGTTGCGATTGTTGAGATAGATAATATCAGAAGCGTTAAAATCGTTCGCTATATACAAATCTGCATAACCATCAAGGTTGATGTCGGCAGCAGTAGCAGAGAGTCCCATCCCAAAATCTTCGATACCTGCAGCTTTTGATACGTCGGCGAACGTGCCATTGCCGTTGTTGTGATAGAGGTAGTCTGTGCGTCCACGCTGACGCGATTGTGCTGCAGTTAATCGTGATGAGTCAGACGACACTTGCTTGCCCGCTTCGACGCGCTGTCTGAAGTCGGAGTACACACATAGGTAGCAATCGAGTTTGTCGTCGTTGTCGTAGTCGAAGAACACCGCATGCACCGTCTCATCATTCAAGGCGAGTCCGTACGCTTGTGCCTGTTCTGAGAACCTTCCTTTACCTTCATTTACTAGCAGTCTGCATGAGTGTTGCCAGCGCGCAAGGAACACATCGAGTTTGCCATCGCCGTTTATGTCGACAATGGTTACGCCCGTGCTAAACACTAACGAGTCAGCTGGAATGCCAATCGCTGGCGTGATATCCGTAAAGCGCATGTCGCCATCGTTTCGATAAAACGCAACACCGCTCCACGAAGAAAAAACGAGGTCCGGACGTCCATCGCCCGTGATATCCCCAATAGCAACACCACACCCCGGCACCATAAAGTTGATGAGCTTTACATCGAGCGTAGTCTTTGGCAGTCTAAGGGTGTCTTGTTTGAATTGGACACCAGTTCTCTCAGGGGTAAGGCGCTCGAAAAGGGGCTGGGTGCTATGAGAGACTCGTGAAGCATGAGAGCCTTGTGCAACAAGAGAGCCTTGCGCAACAAGAGAGCCTTGCGCGACGAACAGCGCAACAAGACTCACGATGCACATACGAATACATATCACTGCTGACCTCTTTAAATGTGCTTGGGGCGGGGCTTGAACCCGCACGTCCCTTACGGAACACGGGATTTTAAGTCCCGTGCGTCTGCCAATTTCGCCACCCAAGCATCTTATACAACACTCTATCTAAAGCACACTATTTCTCGATCAATGCGCCTATGATTATCGTTTCGATCTGAAATTTACGGTTCTCGGCGCATTCGTACACGAACGATTTCGACGACCGCCGGAATAATACTCACAACAATGATGGCAAGCACAACAAGTGTGAAGTTGTTCTTGACAATTGGCTGCTGGGCAAACAAATAGCCGAGCATCGAAAACGAGCCGACCCAAAGCGCAGCACCAACGACATTATACAAGAAAAATTTACCATACGTCATCGAGCCAATGCCTGCCACAAACGGCGCAAACGTGCGCACAATGGGCATAAACCGCGCAAGAATAATTGTCTTTCCGCCATACCGCTCATAAAACGCATGTGCCCTGTCGAGATGCTTGCGGTTCAGAAACTTCGATGTGGTACTTGTAAACAGTTTTTCGCCCACACGTTTACCGATTGCATAATTCAGTGAGTCGCCGAGCACTGCGGCAACAAACAGCAGAATCATCAGCAAGCCAACATCAAGGTTTCCAAGTGAGCACAACGCACCCGCAGCAAACAGCAAGGAGTCGCCGGGCAGCAACGGTGCTACTACAAGGCCCGTCTCAGCAAAAATGATCAAGAACAAAATCGCATACGTCCACACTCCATACGTGCTTGTTATTGCCGCGAGGTGTTTGTCTATATGCAGGATAAAATCAAACATGTGTTTCCGTAATGTCTACAGTTATGAAGTACCGCGTTCAAGCGCCTTTCGTACAAATCCATCTGCTCGGTTCAAGTGTTCTGTTGCTTCGGTGAGCGTGCAGTGCAGTGCGGCCATGACAATTGCGGTCTTGACATGTCCGTTTGCTTCGCTCAGCAACCGCTCTGCCTCTTCATACGAAACATCCGAAGCATTCATCACAATACGTTTTGCACGTTCACGAAGCTTTTCGTTCGTGAGCTGCAAATCCACCATCACATTACCATACGTCTTGCCGATGCGTACCATCGATGCTGTTGTAATCATGTTTAGTATCATCTTTTGTGCTGTTCCGCTCTTCATACGTGTCGACCCTGTAATTGCTTCGGGTCCGACGTTCGCGCAGATCAACACATCCACAAAACCCGCATGTTGTTCGACGTGTTCGCGTGCATTTGTCGACACAAACACCGTGGCATGTCCACGTGTATGTGCTTCGCGCATTGCCCCCACCACAAACGGGGTACGTCCGCTGGCCGCAATCCCACACACAACATCATGCGCCTTCAACATTTCGCGCATTACTTCGGCTCCGCTCTCTTCCCTGTCTTCAGCCCCTTCCTGAGACTTAAACATTGCATCGCGTCCGCCCGCAATCACACCCTGCACCATCTCCGGGTCGGTGCCAAACGTCGGTGGCATCTCCGAGGCATCCACGACGCCCAGGCGCCCACTCGTCCCTGCGCCCACATATATGAGCCTTCCACCCGCCCGAAACGCAGCACTCACCAGCTCTACGGCAGCCGCCACATTATCGAGCTCGAGGGCCACGGCATCGGCCACCAGCCTGTCTTCGGCGTTAATCAGGGCAACGATTTCGCGGGCCGAAAGCAGGTCAATCTCGGACGTGTGAGGGTTCACTGCTTCGGTGCTTAGTGCTGCCAACTGCTCAAATAGCGTCATAGGGCAAAGGTACGGGGCCAAAAGGGTCTGGTGCATAACCTTTCGTCATTTCCCCAACGATAGTTATATTTGAAGTTCTAGTATTTCCACGACGACAAGACTCCCAACCGATGGCACATCATAAGTCAGCAATAAAGCGCATTCGCACGAACCGTCGCCTCAAGCTTTACAACCGCGTCAACCGCAAGTCATTGCGCGAAGCTGTAAAAGCAGTCCGTGCCTCGACCACGTACGACACAGCGCGCACAGCACTCAACGAAGCTTTCAGCGTCCTCGACCGAATCGCAGCACGCGGCATCCTGCACAAGAACGCCGTTGCTCACCGCAAGAGCGCACTAAGTCACTTCGTCAAGGCGCTCGAAAAGAAGGCATAACCCCCTTTTCGCGTCGGCACGTCTCCACACAACAATCTACATGCACCCGTAGCTCAACTGGATAGAGCACCTGACTACGGATCAGGAGGTTTAGAGTTCGAATCTCCACGGGTGTACAAACAGTGATACAGACAGAAACACACGGACACATGAAAATCAGCTAGGTCGAATAAAATAAGGTGATTAGCATAGTATATCACCATCGCCATGTGTCTCCCTGTGTCACGTTGTATCAGAAAACCGTCAGCATATTCGTCAGCACTTCGTTAGCTTCGAAGTAACACAACGAACATACTGACGGTTTTTTTATGCGCCTTTCGTTCTATCTCGATAAGCCCGATGCCGAGCGAAGCATCATTATGCTCAACGTTTCCTTTCGAGGTCAGCGGCTTCGCTTCGGGACAGGTGTTTCGATGGAGCCAACGCACTGGAACCCAAAGCGACAGGAACCTAAAGCCTCGGGTCCGACAGTAAACGCAGATCGCCATCGACTTGATGGTATCGCCAAATTCGTTCGAGAGACCTTCGACGGCATGAAGTTCGGCGACAAGCAACGCTCCATCACACCAGAAGACATCGCTGCGTTCAGGAGCAATGTTGGCGAATTCTTAACTCCTTTGTCGAAAAAAGTCGTTTCGGCAAAGGGCGGCGAATTCAAGACTGACTTTGACCAGTTCATTGCCACCTATACGATTAGGTCAAAGACAGGCATGGTAACTACGCGTCGCCCTATTGACGCAACTATTCAACTTTATCAACGCACGCTAGACTACCTAGTTGATTGGTCATTATTTGCAAAACGGCCGCTTGCGTACGACACCATCGACGAAGCTTTCTATGCAAGCTATTGTGAATGGCTCGGTCGAGGTGGCATGACTGATTCCTCTGCTGGTAACTACATAAAGACTCTGAAGACATTTATGAAGTGGTCTCGGCAGAAAGGGTACCACACAACATCCGCATACGAGACGTTCTATCGTGACAGTCGAACAGGAGATACAATCGCGCTAACGGTCGAAGAACTCCGGCGTGTTCGCGATCTAGACTTAACCAAGGCACCTCGACTTGAGCGATCGCGTGACCTCTTTTTGTTGCAGTGTTACACGGGCATGCGCTATGGCGACTTGTCGAGGTTGGAGCCGCGTCACTTCGACGAAAGCGCAGGTCTCATTCGTTACACATCGCAGAAAACGGACACTCCCTGCATCGTTCCTATTACAAAACCACTAACGAAACTCCTCGAACGATATCCCTCACGTTTATTCGAGTTTCCTTCGGACGTTAAACAAAACGTATATATCAAGGAAGTCGCTGCACGTGCAGATATGAAGCAGTCAGTTTCAGTCTCACAGTGGGTCAACGGCAAACGTGTGGAAGGGGTCTTCCGTCGCGATGAACTCGTCACTACTCACGTTGCGCGTCGGACGTTTGTCACAACCTCGTTACGCTTCGGCGTCCCCGAGGCCGTGATCAGCGCCGTCACAGGCCATGCTGCAAAGGGAATGCTCCAACATCACTACGTAAAGTTCGACGAAGAAGGTATTCGTGACATTATCACACGCGCCTGGGAGCAACTGTAATGCAACCGAATGAATTGTACTTGCTAAGTCCGTTGGCTTGGACCCATGCACAAGAAGTTCTAGCACGCGAAGCCGACATGATTGGCCAAGGCATCAGTAAGAAGAAGCGTGCGGCATTCCTCGAACGCGAATGTCAGCGCCTAATGGAAGTTGCGAGCATATCCATTCCGGAGTCCATCGACGCGGTTCTCGCCGATCTCTCAAGCACTGACATCGTCGAAGGCTACGAAGCCATGCGAGAACGATTCAGACGTCACGGGTTCGAAGGCACGACGCGCACATTACGCAACATCAGTCGCCGACTTGACTGCGACGAAGTCGGTCTCGACATGGGCACCATTTCCGCAGGATGTCACATTCTCGCTGACGACGAACACTTTGCAACGGTAGCCCGACGGGTATTTGGTCCACTTGTAGACACGTTCATCGAACACCCCGCGTATGCATCAGGTGAAATCGCGTTCGAACAGCTCGCGCAACAACAATTGCTTCCATCCGAGAAAGACAAACGTTCACAGGCATTGGCAAAAGAAGCCGTCAAAACAATGCTCGAAGGCATGACGGAAGTAGACTTTGGCAATGTTCGGGACATTGCCTACTTGCGAGGAAGGCTACTCGATGTCGATTTGGCTGACATCATGTGTACCATCATGTCTACAGGTGGTACAACTACGATTGCCGAAGTGATGCGTGCTTCGGCCGCATCACAGCTCAACCAATATTGTGATGTATTAGAAACTGCGCTCACGCAGAGGATCTATGAATTAGCGTCAGGGAAGGGCAATGGAGTTGATCCCTCGCCAAGCAACCCTACAATGGACACAGCGATCCTTCGTGTGAATCCCGACCCTCACATGGAAGCAACAACGAGCCAATCTCCGCTTCTATCAATACCAGAGGTGATGTTGATGCTGGGCGTTTCGAGGTCGACGATCAACCGAATGTTGGACGATGGCGTCCTAGAAAAAATCAAGGTTAGGAATCGGACGATGGTCACATGCAGCAGTGTGGAGGTATACGTAGCGAGGTCATGAGTTGGTCCTCATTTCCGTCGTCCTGTCATGCGCTTCGCCTTAAGTTACAAGCGTAAAGATATTTCATACTCAGCCGAATGCGAAGTACGGGCTTGACCATACTTCCCTATGACTCTACGTTGGATGTGTGGTACGTACACCGCAAAAAAAAATCACTTTGTCCCCTACCTCATGACGAATGTCTACGACCCGCTCATCCGTGACTTGACGGCCCATCATCGAACTTCCAATTGGTCTTCAGACTTAATGTATCGATGGATCGATTTTCCCGACACACTCCAGCGCGCTTGTGAAGCGCCGTGTTAACGGAGAGATGGGATAGAGGATCACCTACGTGAACAGGTGCGAATCCTGTACGCACGTTACGGCGTAATCAGGTGTTCACATTGCGTGTATTCTCCAAACTATACAGGGGTGGTGATGATCACTATAGTAGATGTAGGTGCGCGATGAAGTACCCCAACGCATAGTAAACAACAATCGCATTCCAGAACGACATTAGAAAAAGCCACACCCTGTGTTGTCGTATGGTATCATATCGTACAAGTAAAACAGTTGCAGGAATAAGGGCCAATACTGCAATGATCGTATACAAATACACAACGTAAACCTGAATTCCAATGCCTTGTCCATAGTCTGCCGCAACTGTAAGTATAATTGCAACCACGCACGACAAAATCGCGGCAACAGCTATTGATTTATATAAATGGTCGAGAAAATACTGCATGTTTACGGTTTCGCGTTGTCGACTTTTGGTGGCACAATTGCAGGGGGGAGATTTTTTTAGGGTTTAACAGGCTTGCCGTACCATCTCCCTTTGGCATCGCACTGCGCAATTGCGGAAGCCAAACACCCACATTCACGTGCGAACTATGCGGCCAATTGTTACCCACGGGATCTTCAATATTTGTGGCACCATCAAACATGCGCTCAAACGTGAGGCCACGCTCCCCAGTTCCAAATATCGAACCTCCGTATATCGGTTCGATTCTGAAGAGCGGCCCAAATCCCAACAAACGTCGAAATTTTATTTCAATGCCATCAGGTATATTGAAAGTGCCTCCACCATAAATCTGCACAGGATCAGAATTTTGATAAACTTGGAAGTGCCTCGGTTGTTGGATACCGGTGTTTAGTCGATAGTCGTCCCTTACTGGAGTATTAATAGTTAACAGATAGTCGACATGCATTCCTGGCCGATTAGAGGTTAGGATACCTATGTTTCCGCCATGGCTGTGTCCGGCTATACTCGTCGGTTGACTGGGGTCTCTTTTTTCCTTGATGAATTGCTCGAAGTCGGCCGCTGCTTTCTGACGTGCTTCATCGGTGTTGTAGCCAGACCACTGAAAGACATAATAGGTACTGTTACCTAGTACCTCTGAGATTTGCGCAATGGAAGTCGCGGGAAATGTTTTTGGATCTGACCATATACCATGAATGAAGAATGCTTCCAGACCATCAAGATCAATGGCCTGAATTGGAGTGTTAGAAGCAAATTGGTACGGCGTTAATGTTGGATAGTGCTTCGTTAGTGGGTCCACACTCAAGAACCTCGCCACTCTAGGATCATAGATTCTAAATCCATAATCCTGCTGCCCACCCGCCCCCTTTACATCATTGTCATTTTCTTTACCATTAAAGCCGTAGCGGTATCCGCTCTGCTGTTCTGTGCGGGTTTCCATCGCCATGCCGAACGGATAGTAGTCGGTTCTTGAGATGACATTCGGGAGATATTCGCCGCCGGTGGCCAGCGTTACTTCGTCGCTTACAACGACACGGACGTTGCCAAGGTGGTCCTTAAGTTCGTAACTGCGTTCCTTTGCGTTGCGGTGGAAGACTGCGTCAATCGTGTCCTTTGCCGTGGATGACCATGCGAGGTTGGGCTTAATCATGCCCACGCGATCACAGCCGTACAGGGGTACTTCTTTGAGTTTAATCGTACCCGATTCTATCTGCTCGTAGATCGACAGCACTGTTCCACTTGCGTCGCGGACGTACCACGTTGTTTTCTGCAGCACATTAGTTGCGCTGTATACACGTGCACGCACACGATTACCTGCTGCATCGTAGACATACGTAATGCGCGAGTCTGTCTTTACAATCGAGTCGATCTTGTTCGATGGTGTCCATGATACGGATGTAATGTTCTCCTTGGTGTCTGCTGTCAGATTACCGACAGCATCGTATGCGTAGTTGCCACTGGCTTGGTTCTCTATATCATTGTCTGGTGCACCTGCTGCCTGATTTACATCTTCAATATGGTCGAGTTTGTTCGTTCCGGCTACGGGCGTATAGGTCAGATTATCGAAGTCTGTACCAACGCCATCGTAACG
>Ga0163150_10004543_pt1 | contig 18484 bp, 13 predicted proteins | sample OliLakLV19P2IB_FD_148628 | JGI IMG/M metagenome (GOLD analysis project Ga0163150, IMG submission 148628) | Freshwater microbial mat bacterial communities from Lake Vanda, McMurdo Dry Valleys, Antarctica - Oligotrophic Lake LV.19.P2.IB | ecosystem: Environmental > Aquatic > Freshwater > Lake >...
AGCTGGGGGAGCCGCACGCGTTTTTGGGCGTCGACCGGCGGGCGGTGGTGACGGCGCCGGGGGAGGTCGTGGACATTGATACGCCGGTGGACCTCGCGGTGGCGCAAGCGATGCTGCGGGCGAACGGCAGTGCCGAGCGTTCGGCGGCGACGGGTTCGACGTTCGAGGTCGCGGGGCGGCGGATCGGCAGCGGCGATCGGGCCTACGTGATCGCCGAGCTCGGCGTGAACCATGATGGATCGGTCGAGCGCGCGCTTGAGCTGACACGTGCGGCGAGCTTGGCCGGGGCGGACGCGGTGAAGCTGCAACTGTTCGATGCACGAATGCTCTTGAGCAGCGAAGCCGGCCTCGCGGATTATCAGCGCGGCAGTGCCGGCGACGTGTTTTCCATGCTCGACGCGTTGCAACTGGACCAAGGCGCGATGCGGCAGGTGCGCGGGCTTGCGCGTGAGTTGGGCCTGGCGTTCATCGTCACGCCTTTCAGCATCGAGCTGTACGAGTCGATGCACTCTCTTGCCCCGGACGCGGTGAAGATCGCATCGCCGGACGCGGTGAATCTGCCGTTGATTGAAGCGATGCTCGGGCTGGCCAAACCGATGCTGATCTCGACGGGGACTTGCGCGATCGAAGAGCTTTCGCCGGCCGTCGCGCTACTGCGTGGGTCCTCCGTTGCGGCGGCCCTGCTGCACTGCGTGAGCGCGTACCCGGTGCCGGCCGAGCGGGCCGATTTGACACGGATTTCGCGGCTGGCGGCGCGGTACCGCCTGCCGGTCGGCTACTCCGATCACACCGCGGGTCTGCATAGCGGCATGCTCGCGGTGGCGGCGCAGGGCGCGTGCATCGTCGAGCGGCACCTGACCTATGACCGCGCAGCGGCCGGACCGGATCACGCGGCGAGCCTCGATCCGGCCCAGTTCGCACAGTACGTTGAACTGATCCGCGACGCGGAGGCGGCGATGCGCGTTCCCGATGCCGACGACACGACGGAGGCCGAGGTCCGCCGGTTAAGCCGGCAGAGCGTGTGCACCACGCGCGCGATCCGCCGCGGCGAAATCATCACACGGCGCGACGTCACCGTGAAACGCCCCGGCACCGGCATCCCGGCGGCGCGGCTCGATGAAGTCGTCGGCCGGCAGGCGACGCGCGACCTCGAGGCGAACAGCATCGTGCGTGATGCAGACCTCGCCGAAGAACAAATCGAAAGGCCTCTGGCGGAGCGGCGATCCGCGTGAGCACCCGTCGCACCATCGCCGTTGTCACGGGCACCCGCGCCGAGTTCGGGCTGCTGCTCCCGGTCATGCGGGCCATCGCGGCCGACCGGCGGCTGCGGCTGCACGCCATCGTCACCGGCACGCACCTGATGCACACCACCTGGCGCGATGTCGTGGACGCGGGAATCACCATCGATGCCCGGGTGCCGATGCAGCGGCGAGGGCAGGTCGGACGCGACGCGGATGTCGAGGCGCTGGGCCGCGGCATCACCGGGCTGGGGCGCGTGTTCGCGACGATCAAGCCTGACTTTGTCGTGGTCCTTGGCGACCGTATCGAAGCATTTGCCGCCGCCAGCGCCGCGAGCATCGGCGGCAGCCGCGTCGCACACATTCACGGCGGCGACCGTGCCGAGGGCGTCGCCGATGAGGCGATGCGGCACGCGATCAGCAAGCTGTCGCACGTCCACTTTGCGGCGACGGTGCGAAGCCGCAAGCGGCTTGTGCGCATGGGTGAGCGGACGTCTGCCGTATTCGATGTCGGTTCCCCCGCCACTGATGGGCTTCGCGACGTTGAACCGGCCCCGAACGGCCCCGACGTGATCGTCATGCAGCACCCCGTCGGCGGCAGCGACGCGGAGGAAGCGCGCTGGATGATGCAGACGCTGCGGGCCGTGCGCCGCGGCCTGCCGAAGCTCGCGCCGTGTCTGGTCGTCGCTCCGAACAGCGACGCGGGGTCGGCGGGCATCCGTTCAGCACTCACGCGTTCCAACACGGTTGCCATCGAGCACCTGCCGCGTCCCCAGTTCCTCTCGCTGCTCAAGGGCTGCAAAGCGCTCGTCGGCAACTCCTCGGCCGGGCTGATCGAAGCGGCGATCCTCGGCGTGCCGTGCGTCAACATCGGTCCTCGCCAGGCCGGCCGTGAGAAGCCCGGTAATGTCATCGACTGTAACTACGGCGAAGCGGCTGTGGCTAACGCCCTCCGCAGCGCGCTCGGCATGAACCTTTCGCGCCTGCACCATCCCTACGGCGACGGGCGGACCGGTCCGCGCATCGCGCAGGAGTTGGCGACGATCAAGCTCGACCGCGTCCCGCTTCGCAAACGCAACACCTATTAGGTGGCAAGGAGCCCCATGATCCGCGGCGTTCACACGATGTTCTACTCCTCCGATGCCGATGGCCTCCGGGCTTTCCTCCGCGACAAACTCCAATTCCCCGCGACCGACGTGGGCGGCGGCTGGTTGATTTTCGACGTGCCCGCGGCCGACATGGGTGTCCACCCAACCGCCGAAGGCGACCCCCACAACCCGCCGCCAGGGACGCACAACATCTCGTTCTACTGCGACGAGATCCACAAAACCGTGGCTGAACTGACAAGCCGGGGCGTCCAATTCATCGATACGGTGCAGGATTTCGGCTACGGCCTCGTTACGCACTTCAAAATGCCCGGCGGCGTGGTAGTACAGCTTTACCAGCCGTTGTACAAAAAATGATCCGGGGAAAGTGACAAAACCTTAGATCGCATCCCCCGCCCGCAACGTACAATCGCCGGTTCGAGTCCTGACGTCCCGTTCACCGGTTAGGGAGCTTCCCCGTGTCACGAACGATGCGCGAGTCGTTCACCAAGGGTCAGTACGACGTCTGGTCGTGGTTCTACGACCACACCTTCGGCGCCCTCATCCGCAAGCGGCAGCGCCGCGCCGTCGATCAGCTCCGCCCCCGCGCCGGCGATCGCATCCTCGACCTCGGCGTGGGTACCGGGCTGACGCTGCGGCATTACCCGAAGGACGTGCACGTCGTCGGCGTCGACCTCTCGGCGGGCATGCTCAAAAAGGCCGCCCGCAAGCGGCACCGGCTCGGGATGGAAAACTGCGAGCTTGTGCAGTGCGACGCGATGATGCCGCCCTTCGCCGATGAAAGCTTCGACCACGTGCTCATCACCCACGTCATCAGCGTGGTCAGCGACCCGCCGAAGCTGCTGCGCTGGGCGCAGAGGTTGGTGAAGCCGGGCGGCCGCATCGTGGTGCTCAACCATTTCCAGTCGACGAAGCCGGTGGTCGCGTGGATGGAGCGCGTGCTCAACCCGCTGTTCATGAAGATCGGCTGGAAGAGCGACCTGCCGATGGAAGACGTGCTGCGCGGCTGCGAGCTCACCGTCGATTACATCTTCAAGAGCAGCATGATGGATATCTGGCGCGTCATCGTGCTCACCAAGCCCAATGGCAACGGGAGTGGGAACGGCGGCCGCGCGGCGCAAGGCCGCGCGGAGGCGCCGGATCGCCCTTTTGAATCGGGCAGGCCGGCGATGGCTTGATAGGTCTGGTGCCACTGGCAGTCCGCTGCCAGTGCCTCGACTTCAATAAGGTCGGCGATGCAAAGCACTGGCAGAGGACTGCCAGTGGCATCAAGACCATCCATCTCGCTACATCACTCGCTCACCCTTCGCTCCCACCCCAGCACAATCCGGCCATCCTCCAATCCGCCCGACACCGGCACGTGATGCACGTACTTCGCCGGGGCTTTCGGCTCATCGGGCAGCTCCAACTCCCAGAAGCCCTGCCCGAACGGGTAATCCGCCTTCCGCATGATCGGCGCGCCGACGTTGATGTCGGTCATGTGCGCGATTCCTGCCGGGCCGCGCGCGATCCAAGGCCAGTGCACGTGGCCATGCACGTACACGATCGGCGCCCTGCACATGCCGAGCATGTCACGCACCGCCGGCGCATCGGCGAGGCGGTGGTTCCACCAAGTGGTGTGACCGGTTGGCTTCTCGATCGCCGGGTAATGGCACATCACCACCAGGCCTTCATCCTTGGTGAGCTTGCGCACCTCCCGCTCGGCCGCGGCGACTTGCTCGCGGCCGACCACACCGCGGGCCGACAGCAGCCGGGGCATCGCGGCGTCGAGGGCGAGCAGCTTCCAGCGCGGCGACAGGGACCGGACATGCGGAAAGGCCTCGGGGATCAGCCCCGGCATGCACCGCTCCATCACGCGCCGCCGTTTGGAAAACGGCGTGTAGCGGTCGTGATTGCCGGGCACGGCGAGAATCGGAAACCGGCCGCACACCACGTCCAGCGCCAGCCGCACATCGTCGAACTCCTCGGCCAGCGCGGTCATCGTGATGTCACCCGTGAGCAGCAGCATGGCCGGGTCGACATCGACGACCCGCTGAAGCATGGGCGCGAGCAGCGCCCGGTCGAAATTGTGGCGGCGATCCCACCAGAGATTGATCTGCCCAAGGATGCGTTTATTGAGCAGCCGCCATGGCGAGACCCAGAGGCGGTAGAAGTGCAGGTCGCCCATGACGGCGATGCGCGTGACGCCTGGCTTTTTGGACGGCGCCGGAGCCGAGCTCACTTGCCGGTCTCCGGCCGCTTGAGTTCCGATGTGAAAACAGCGCCGCGTTTAGGCGGGTGTTTCACGAGCACCGAATCGACCGACTCGGGGAACACGACGGACGCGACCATGGCGTCACCGTAGATTTCCCAGAGACGGGCCTCGTTCCAGCGGTGGACGTCTCTGGGAAGTTCGAGCGTGATGGTGGGCACGCCGAGCGCTTCGCCGAAGAAGCCGCCCATCGAACCGGGGCGGGTGCCGAGCCGTTTCACCGGCAGCTTCGACAGGTGGCCGAGCGTGTCGGCGAGGATCTCGGCGGGCCCATCGAAATCGACGCAGGCCAGCGGCTGGTGAATCGCGACGATGCGCGACGGCCAGTAGAGCTGCGCGAGCGAGGCGATGGCCTGCGCCTCGGGTTCGGAAAGCTCGACCCACCCGTAGCTGTCGCTATTCTCGCGGCTGGGGCCGGGGAAGTTGCGGTTGAGGTCGACGCCGTTGGCGTTGGCGCGGGTGCCATTCACCATGCCGTCGGGATTAACGGCGGGGAGGAGAATGACGCGTTTGCCGCGCAGACGGTGCGGGTTCATCTGAAGGTAGTGCGACAGCTTGCGGACCAACGGCGTGCCGGCGGTTTCGTCGCCGTGGATGGAGGCGATGATGAAAATGTTCTCGGGCCCTTCACCGAGCACGTGGCACTCGATCGGCCGGCCCTCGACGGAAGCGCCGGCGTCGAAGATATTGGGGCCGAGCGTCTTCACCACCGCATCGACAGTCGGACCGGCGTTGCAGCCGGCTAGCGCGAGAGTGAGCGCGCCCATCACGAGGACGGTGAAAGCCGCTCGAAACCAGCATGCTGCGGTAGCCGTCATTGTCCTGCTGCCTCCAAGTCGGCCGTCCGCGGTGTGATGCATGCGTCATTCGACCAGCATCCATCGCGGCTGCAACGAATACGTAGGCACCACCCTTTCGGGTGGTGCTGCAAGCAACCGATCACTGCTGCGGCGGCTGCGGGGGGATCGAGGTCGTGTAAGTCGGTCCCGGTTGAGCGCCCGGCTCCACCGCGATCAACATGAAGAAGATCGACACCGCCAGCGCCGTCATCTGGATCGCGCCGATCCATTTGCGGAAGCCTTCGTTGATCGCCCCCAGCAGCGTGACCGCCAAGGCCCCGATGAAGATGAACCATGCGACCATCAGGTTCAAGCGCACCCGAACTTTCAACGGGTTCACGAGCAGGTAAAAAAGTGCGAGAAACACGGCCGTCGCAAGAAGGTCAAGCATGTTCGTCTCCTGTGAGGACTCAAATCGGCATGACATCAGAGTGTACCACACGCCGCGGCGCGACCGGTTCGCAGCTCTCCTCCTCCGCGTCACTGCTCAGGGCCGGCCCCGCCATGTCGGCGACAACGCCCGGCGCGTTCAGGTCGATGTAAAAAACGTCGAGCACGCGCCGCCAGTCGTCGAGGCTTTTCACGGCGATGAACGCCTTGGCGACCTCGCCGCCGCGCGGGTGGTGGCGGGAGAACTTGATGCCGAACTTTCGCATCATCAGACCGGCCCGCTTCTCGCCGTTGAGGTCGACCGAGAGTTGGAAGTGGTCGAGGAGCACCTCACGCTGCTGGCCGATGGTGGGCGGGCGCCTCGCGGCGTCGAGGTCGCCGGCGATGTAGGCGCGGGCCTGACGGAAGATCCACGGGTTGCCGATGCAGCCGCGGGCGACGCTGACGAGTTGCACGCCCGTCTCGCGGATCATGCGGAAGATGTCGCCTGCGTTCCAGACGTCGCCGGAGCCGCCGATGGTAAAAGCAGGAGGCAGCGGCAGTCGGCAGTCGGCAGTCCGGCTCCCCTCCCTTCCAGGGAGGGGCTGGGGGAGGGTCGAGTCAACGTACTTGCTGAGCGTGCCAATGGCGCGATCGAACGGCATCGCGCCTGCGCCTGCACCGGACCGTTCGCTGATGTCGTGCGCTCGACCCTCCCCCGGCCCCTCCCTAGGAGGGAGGGGAGTACGACCAACATTGCCGCTGCTTCCGTACTGCTCCACGATCTTCTTCAGAAACGCCCACCGCGACGGCCCCACATACTTCTGCTCCACCGTCCGGCCGTGTACCACCGCGCCGGCGTAGCCGAGGTTGATCACGTTCTCGAAGATGTGGTGGAAGTTGCGCTCGGCCTCGGCGCTGTCATCGGTGCCGCGCCGCAGCTTCACCGTGCAAGGCCGATCGTCGCCCACCGCCTGCCGCACCGCGTCGAGGATCGCCACAGCGTCGTCCGGCTCCTGCATCAGGTGCCCGCCGCGGGCCTTCTTGCGGATCTTCTTCACCGGGCAGGCGAGATTGATGTCGATCACGTCGTAACCGAGCTTCACCAGCAGCTTCGAGCCCGCCGCGATCTCGTCGGGGTGCGAACCCATGAGCTGACCGGCAATCGGATGATCATCGTCGTTCAGTTCCGCGGCCTCGAGCCCTTTGCCGCCGTTGATCAGAAACTGGTCGAGCATCGCCTCGGTGACGGCGTACGGCGCCCCGTGCCGGCGGGCCACGAGGCGCATCGCGGCGTCGGAGTAGCCGGCCAAACCCGCTTGAAAAAACGGGGCGTCGATTGTCAGTTTGCCCAGTTGCACCATCGGCGGGATTATACGGGGCAGCGATCGGGTGGCACTGACAAGGCCGCTCGGGGGTTGTCAGTGATTTGAGCTCTACCCCCCCCTCCACCGACAAGCTCCGAAGACTCCGCTTGTCAGTGCCACCCGTGACAACCTGATCCTCGACTGCTCCCCTCGGAACTCCCATGCCTAAATCCCTCCTCCTACTCGCCCTGCTCCTGACCAGTTGCTCGCCCGTCTCCGAAGTGACCCAGCCGCGCTTCCTCTTCGGCACCCGCGCCGATGGCGATGACGCCATCGAGCTGTCGAAGCTTGACTACCCCGCCGAGGTGCTGGTGGGGCCTGACCTCGATGTTGTCCTGATCCAGCGCGGCCGCAGCATCACGCTGGTCAACCGAACCACCACCGGTTTCAAGGACGTGCAACTCTGGCTCAACAAGCAGTACGTCGCCAAGGTGAGCGACCTCGCCGTCGGCGCCAGCGAGAACATCGCCCTGGACACCGCCATCAATAAGTACGGCGAAGCCTACCCGATCGGCGGGTTGCTCAACCCAGACAAGACCTACCCCATCGTCCTCGCCGAACTGCTCCTCGGGTCCTCCGGCGATGCGTCGGGCCTGCGGCACAAGATCATTGTCCGATCGGAAGATTGATTCCGTCTTACGGCCGATGATGAGTTGGCGAACCGCCCCCAAGAATCCTCCGAGCAATCCATGCGCATCACCAACCCCATCGAGCTCTGGCACCGCTATCAGCAGCACCTGTGCACCTGCCCGACCCTCGGGCTGTCGCTGGACATCTCGCGCATCCCGTTTGGTGATTCCTTTTTCAAGGACATGGCCGGCCCGATGCGCAAGGCCTACGCCGCGATGCAGCGGCTCGAAGCGGGCGATAAGGTCAATCCCGATGAGAAGGACGATGCGGGCAAACCGGGCCGCATGGTCGGCCATTACTGGCTGCGGAACTGGCCACTGGCACCTAACAAGAAGCTGCGCGACGCCATCGGGAGCACCATCGATGCGGTCGACAAGTTCGTCACCGGCGTCCATAAGGGGCGGATCAAGCCGCCGAAGGCAACCGGCGCCGACCGCTTCACCGATGTGCTCGTCGTCGGCATCGGCGGCAGTGCGCTGGGGCCGCAGCTTGTCGCCGATGCGCTCACGAATCTGAACGGCCCCGACCGGATGGCCATGCACTTCCTCGACAACACTGACCCCGATGGCTTCGAGCGCACCCTCTCGAAGCTCGACAAGAAGCTTAAGCGCATACTCGTGCTCGTGGTCTCGAAGTCCGGCACCACGCCCGAAACGCGCAACGGCATGCTCGAAGTCGAGGCCGCGTTCGACCGCCGCAAGCTGAACTTCGCCAGGCACGCCGTCGCCGTCACGGGCAAGGACAGCAAGCTGGATGAGGTGGCGGTGAAGAATAAGTGGCTGGCGCGGTTCCCCATGTGGGACTGGGTGGGCGGCCGGACGAGCGTGATGTCGGCCGTCGGCCTGCTCCCGGCCGCGCTGCAGGGCGTCGACATCGGCGCCTTCCTCGCCGGTGCCGGTGAAATGGACCGCATCACCCGCTCGACCGACACCGCGAAGAACCCCGCCGCCCTGCTCGCCCTCATGTGGCACCACGAAACAAACGGGCGCGGCGAGAAGGACATGGTCGTCCTTCCTTATAAGGACCGCCTGCTCCTCTTCTCGCGCTACCTCCAGCAGCTCATCATGGAGAGCCTCGGCAAGCGCCACAACTTCGACAAGACCAAAGAGGTGTTCCAGGGCATCGCGGTCTACGGCAACAAAGGCTCGACCGACCAGCACGCCTACGTCCAGCAGCTCCGCGACGGCGTCAACAATTTCTTCGCCACCTTCATCGTCGCGCTGAAGGATGGTGGTGAAGCCGGCAAGGGCAACACACTCGAAGTCGAGCCGGGCGTTACCAGCGGCGACTTCCTCAACGGCTTCTGGCAGGGCACGCGCACCGCACTGTATGAGTCAGGCCGCGGGTCGCTCACCATCTTCATCGAGCAGGTCGAGGCCCGGACGCTCGGCGCCCTGATCGCGCTGTACGAGCGGGCCGTCGGCTTCTACGCCACGCTCGTCGACATCAACGCCTACCACCAGCCGGGCGTCGAGGCGGGCAAGAAGGCGGCCGGCGCGGTGCTGGAGACGCAGAGCAAAGTGATGGATTACCTGGCGTCGGCAAACGCGCCCGCCACCGCCGACCAGATCGCGGGGGCGATCGGCTCGCCGGAGAAGGTGGAGACGGTGCACCACGTGCTGTCCCACCTAGCGGCAAACAAAGGCGGCGTGGTCGAGGAAAGCGGGCGATTCGCGGCTCGGTAACAAGCCGCGCACGTAAGTAAGCGGATCCCCCGCTCCCTGACGGTCGCGGCTCGTTAAGAAACCCAGGCACCACCCTATCGGGATGGTGCTCCCACGGGTTACGATGTCGGCATGAGACTTCTCGCCGCCTTCTGCGTAGCCCTGCTTTCATCAGCCGCCTTCGCCGCCGATCCGCGGCCCCTCGAACTCGGCGCCGACCTGCCATCTTTCAAGCTTCCCGGCGTCGACGAGAAAACGCATACCGAGAAGGATTTCGCCGACGCGAAGATTCTGCTCATCCTCTTCACCTGCAACCACTGCCCCACCGCCCAGGCGTATGAAGAACGCATCATCAAGCTCGACGCGGACTACTCGGGCAAGGGCGTGAAGCTCGTCGCGGTCTCGCCCAACGACGACAAGGCTGTGCGCCTCGACGAACTCGGCTACACCGAGTTCAACGACTCGCTCGACGAGATGGAGCAGCGGGCGAAGCACCTCGGCTTCAAGTTCCCTTACCTCTACGACGGCGAGACGCAGGAGTTCTCGAAGAAGGTCGGCGTACAAGCGACGCCGCAGGTGTTCATTTTCGATCAAGGTCGGAAGCTGCGCTACGTCGGCCGCATCGACAACGCCGAGGTTGGCGAGGTCACCACGCACGACACGCGCAACGCCTTGGACGACCTGCTCGCCGGCCGGGAGGTGACGGTGCCGAAGACGCGCAGCTTCGGCTGTTCGACGAAGTGGCAGGACAAGCGCTCGGCCGTGAAGGATGCCGACGACAAGTGGGCGAAACAGGAAGTGAAGCTCGAGAAGGCGACGCTCGAAGGCCTCGCCAAGATCGCGAAGAACGACGGCGAAGATTTCATCCTCGTCAACTTCTGGGCAACCTGGTGCGGCCCGTGCGTCGCCGAGTTCTCCGAACTCGTGACCATGCAGCGGATGTACGGCAAGCGCAACTTCAAGCTGGTCACGCTCAGCCTCGACCACACCGAGGGCGAGGCGAAGGCGCTGAAGTTCCTGAAGGAGAAGCAGGCGGCCGGGATGACCAACCTCCTCTGGCCCGGCGGCGACAAGGACAAACTCGCCGAGGCGATCGACCCGAAGTGGGAAGGCCCGATCCCGCACACGATCCTCATTGCCCCCGGCGGCAAGGTGGTCTTCCGAAAGACAGGCCAGTTCGACCCCATCGAGGTGCGGCGCGCGATCGTCGAGCAGATCGGGCGGACCTACGCGAGCAAAAAGAAATAGCAGCAAAACCGCAAATTCCTTTGGTCTCGCGCGGAAAGATTTTTATCCGCTTTTTCACCGGTCGCCCGCTTTCCGCTGTTATCCTGAACAGTGTCAATGCCAACAATCCGGTGAACGCGTGGTTTCCCGAATCGCCGGCGTGGTGTGCCGGCGAACGACAGGCGGGGTGCCTCGCAGCCTCGGATCATGGAGGGTCGCTCATGTTTGTTGCCCCGTGGCGATGTGTCGTTATTGCTCTCCTGTGGACCGCGTCGTCCGCCCTTGCCGCCGACGACAAGCCCGCCGACGCCCCCGTCGACGCCGCGGCCAAGAAACTGCTCGCGGGCACCGGCTTCTACCAGGCGGGCAGGTACGCCTTCGCCATCCAGGAGTTTGAGGAATACCTCAAGCTCTACCCCAACAACGCCGACGCCACCACCGCCCGCTTCCGGCTGGGCATGTCGTATTACAACACATCCAAGTGGCCCGACGCGGTCACGCACCTCACCAAGGTCGCCGAGACCAAATACGAAAGCCGCGACCTCGCCCTTGCCGCTCTGGGCCTTAGCCACCAGCGCCAGCAGGAACACGAAAAAGCGCTCATGGCGTTCGATGACCTCCTGAAGAACCACCCGAACAGCAAGCAGGTCGAGCCCATCACGCTCAACCGCGTGAACGTGCTCTATCAACTCGGCAAGCGCAATGAGGCGGTCGACGCCGCCAAGGTGTTCGTCGAGAAGTACCCCAAGAGCACCAACTACACGCTCGGCCTCTACACCCTCGGCTTCCTCCAGAACAAGAGCGGCAAGCTCGCCGATGCCGAGAAGACGTTCGCGAAGCTGCTCACCGATGCGCCGCAGTCGCCGTACGCCATCGACGCGATGCTGCTGCTCGGCGAGACGCAGGAGGCGCAGAACAAGCTGGACGACGCGGCCGGCACTTTCAAATCCATGATCGACCGCGCCCCCGCCTCGCGGCAGGCGGAAGCGCATTACCGGCACGCCATCGTGCTGCACAACCTCGGCAAGTTCGACGCCGCCATCAAGTCGCTTGAAACGGTGCGCAAGGATTTTGAGAAGAGCCCGTTCGCCGCCCGCGCCCACCTTCAGCTCGGCAAGACGCAGTACCAGGCCGGCCGCTACGCCGACGCCCGCAAGACGCTTGAGGCGGTTGCGAAGAACGACAAGGACAGCGCCGCCGAGGCGAACTTCTGGCTCGCCCAGTGCGACATCGCCGACCGCAAGTATGACCCGGCCCTCAAGACGCTCGACGCCCTCGCCGCCCTCGACCCCAAACCCGCCAACATCGAAGAGATCGATTTCTTCCGGGCTGTCTGCGAGATGCAGCTCGAGCTCTACGACACCGCGAGCAAGGCCTTCGATGCGTTCCGCGCAAAGTACGGCAAGTCGAAGTACGCCGTGGAGGCCACGTTCCATCACGCCTTCTGCCTGCACAAGCTGGAGAAGTTCGACGCCAGCAGCAAGCTCTGCGAGCAGATCGTCGCAGCCAAGGCGGCGCCGTACGACTACCGCGCCGAGAAGCTATGGGCCGAGAACCTGTTCATGTCGCGCCAGTATGAACCCGCCACGCAGAAATTCGCGCGACTCGCCGGCATCGCGACCAGCGACGACGACAAGCTCCAGATCGAAGTCCGCCTTGCCCAGGCCGCGCATTACACGGGTGATTACAAGAAGGCCGCCGATTTGCTTGGCGCGCTGTCCGCGCGCGACGCCGTCGCGAAGCAGCCGGAGTATCGCCGCGTCGTTTTCCTGCACGGCGACGCACTGCTTCAAACCGGCGCGAACAAGCAGGCCGCCGACGCCATCACGCGCTACCTCAAGCTGGTGCCCGGTGATGAAGAGGCCCGCTACAAGCTCGGTCTCGCCCAGCGCCGCGCTGGCGATGATGATGCGGCGATCGCGAGCTACTCGATGGTGATGACCGGGCCAGCGAATTCGACTTGGGTGCAGCACGCGTCGCTGGCGTATGGGCAGATCACGTACAACCGCAAGCAGCCGGACAAGGCCGCGCCCGCGCTGCGGAAAGTCGTGGACGCCAAAGCGCCCGCCGATGTCGCCGCCCCCGCCGCTTACTTGCTCGCCCGCATCGCCTACGAGGCAAAGAAGCACGACGAGGCGGCCGCCGCGTTCACCGATGTCGCCAAGCGCTACCCGGGACACGAGCTCGCGATCGACTCCGCCTTCCTGCGCGGCCTTGCACTGAATGATGCGGGCAAGACGGAAGAGGCGCTCGCCGCGCTCGAAGCATTTGTGAAGGCCAACCCAAAAGCGAAGCAGGCCCCGCAGGCGCGGCAGGCGATCGCCTCGACGCTTTCGAAGCTCGGCCGCAACGACGAAGCCGCGAGGATGCTCGCGGCCCTCGCCGCCGACAAGGAGGGACGCAACGACGTGCTCCTCTACGACCTCGCATGGTCGCAGCGTTCGCTGAAGAATAATGACGGTGCCGTGCAGAGCTACCAGCAGCTCATCAGCGAGTTCCCGCAGAGCAGGCTCATCACCCATGCCCGCGTCGAGCTCGCCGACCTGCTCTACGCGAAGGAGCAGTACAAGGACGCGGCGGGCCTCCTGGAGCAGGCCCTGGCCAACAAGAGCACCGATGCCAAAACCATTGCCGCCGCCCGCTACCGCCTCGGCTGGAGCTACGCGAAGGTCGATGAGCACGCCAAGGCCGCCGACGCGTTCACCAGCTTCGCCGCCGCCAATCCAAAAGACCCGCTCGCGCCCGCTGCGCTGTACCAAGCCGGCGTGGCGCTGCGCGCCACCGGCAAGCCCGCCGAGGCTCAGCAGCAGTTCAGCGCGCTGCTGAAGAATCATCCCGAGGATGAGCTGGCGCCGACCGCGCTGCTTCGCCTTGCCGAAACGCAGAGCGAGGCCGGCGACTTCGCCAAGGCCATCAAGACCTATCAGCAGTTCCTCGACAACCACGAAAAGAGCGAGTTCGCGCACCTCGCCCTCTTCGGCATCGGCTGGGCCAATGAGCAGCAGAAGCAGTACGACGCCGCCCGCACCTGGTACGCGAAAACCATCGAGAGAACCAACACCGAAACCGCCGCCCGCGCCCAGTTCCAGATCGGTGAGACCTACTTTATTCAGAAGAACTACGAGCAGGCCGCCAAGGAGCTGCTCAAGGTCGAGATCGTCTACGCCTACCCGCAGTGGTCGGCCAAGGCGCTCTACGAAGCGGGCCAGGCGTTCGAGCAGCTCGGTCAGGCCGACGAGGCCCGCGGGCAGTACAACCGCTGCGTCGAAAAGTACGCGAAGGAATCGGCGGCCGAACTCGCCAAGCGCCGGCTGGAAGCGATGAAGGACGCGGGGTGAGTTCGAGCGCTTTTTGCAGTTCGTTGATCCAACTTTTTATTAGGAAAGCAGGAAAAGAGGAAATGAGCAACGGAGTGAAAGGATGCAATATTCCTTGCCTTGCGTTCCCTTTCCCTATTTCCTCTTTTCCTGCTTCTTAAATGAGACTAACCGTCATCAATTAATCCCGAGGCGCGTGATCCAGCTTCTATCTCAGGATCACGAATTGATTCAGACGAAGTGCCCCTCCCGCACACCGCAGTCCATCCGAAGCAACCCATGATTACCTCTTCATCACCCTCCATCTTCCGCCCGGCCCGCATGATGATCGTGATGATCGTCTGCGCCGCGGCGTTCTCCTCCATCGCCCACAACCTCCTCGCCCAGCCGAAGTCCGCACCCGCCAAGGCCGCGGCACCCGCGCCGGCCGATGAGTCGCCCGCCAGCGCCTCCGACATGTCGATGCTCGAGCTCTTCGCCAAGGGCGGCTTCTTCATGTGGCCGATCCTCGCGTGCAGCCTGGTGGCGGTCACCGTGATCATCGAGCGCTTCATCTCGCTGCGCCGCCGGGCGGTCATCCCGCCGGACTTTCTCGATCAGGTGCGTCGCGTCTACCGCGATCCCGCCACCGACCGCGACAAGGCCCTCGAGTTCTGCCGTTCGCAGAACACCTCGATCGCCCGCATCCTCGCCGCCGCCATCGGCAAGCTCCACCGCGGCCCCGCGGCCGTCGAGAAGACCATCGAGGAGGCCGGCGCCAACGAGGTCTCGCGCCTCCGCCGCAACTTCCGCACCATCTCCACCGTCGCCTCCATCGCCCCGCTGCTGGGGCTCATCGGCACCATCAGCGGCATGATCAAGGCCTTCCAAGTCACCAGCGACATCGGCACCGGCAGCGGCAAGGCGCTGGCGACGGGCATCTACGAGGCCCTGGTCACCACCTACGCCGGCCTCCTGGTCGCCATCCCCACCCTCGCCTTCTACCACTACCTCCAGGGCCGCGTCGAACGCCTCGTCAGCGAGATGAACGAGGTCTGCACCGCCTTCATCGAGCACTACGTCGACACGCCGCACACGATCGACATTGCCGCGCCGGCGACGGAATCGCGCGTGCTCGAAGCGGTGCGATAAATCGTGATCGACGTTTGCACATTGGAACTTTCCCATGCGGATCAGAACACCTCAAGACAGCGGCGAAGACGCGGTGAACATGACGCCCATGATCGACATGGTGTTCAACCTGCTCATCTTCTTCCTCGTGGCGACGACGCTGTCGGCCGAGGAGCGCGAGCACACCGTGCAACTGCCCTCGACCGGCGCCCCGCAGGCCCTGTCGCAGCCGCCGAAGGATCTGATCATCAACGTCGACCGCGACGGCTCGACGAAGGTGAACGGCAAACTGGTGGAGCGCGACGCGCTGCGGGCAATGCTGATCGACGCCAAGGCCGAGAAGCCCCCGCGCAACGTGCTGATCAGGGCCGACCACGAGAGCATGCACAAATACTTCGCCGGCGTCGCGGCCTTGTGTACCGAAGTGGGAATCACCAGCCTGAACATCGGATACGTGTTCGACAAGCCGAAGGAAGAGTGAGTTGGGAGTTAAGAGTGGAGAGTTGAGAGCTGGAAGGCAAGAATCGCATGATGACCTCTGACCTCTGACCTCCCAACTCTCCACTCTTAACTCTCAACTCAACCCCCATGCCCGACCAACCGCACAACCCGCGCCGCCAGTGGATCGGCTATGCGATCGCCACCTCGGCCATCTGCCTGCTGCTCATCACCGCCGCCGGCTGGTGGCTGATCGGGCAGCGGGTGTGGACCGATGACCGCACGATCCGAGTCCGCGACGATCAGGCGGACATCCGCGAGGTGCTTTGGGGGCTGCCCGCGCCGATCGATGAGGCCCTCGCCACGAGCGCGCCGTTCAACACCGATTCGGATGAGTACGAACCATTCCTCTCCGCCGATGGCGCGGAGCTCTACTTCGTGCGCGGCATGCCCGCCGACGGCGACGAGGAGCAGGCCGACATCTACGTCAGCTACCGCCGTGATAACCAGTGGACACGTCCCGCGCCCTTGGCCCCGATCAACACCCCGGCGAACGAGCTTGGCCCGCGCCTCACCCGCGACGGCAACACGCTCTACTTCTACAGCAACCGCGCCGGCGGCCACGGCGAGTACGACATTTGGGTCAGCCGGCGCACGAAGGACGGCTGGGAAACGCCGGTCAACCTCGGCCCCGAAGTCAACAGCCCTCACTACGAGTTCGGCCCCGCGCCGTCGCCCGACGGCGCCCGGCTCTACTTCGCCAGCAACCGTAACGCGCCAGGCAGCACCGACTGCGACTTGTTCGTTGCGGAGACTTTGAATGATCGTGCCGCTACGGGAGCGAACGCCGACGCCAGGCCCAGCGGAGCAAAGAGCGACTCGCCCGCACGGCAACGCGACATCCACTTCGCCGCAGCCGTGCCGCTGCCTGTTAACAGCGAGCACCACGATGGCGCGCCCAGCATCACGCCAACCGGCGACTTCCTCTACTTTGCCTCCAACCGCGACGGCGCCAAGCGCGGCCACGACCTTTACCGCGTCCGCCTCCGCCCCTTCCGCGCCGGCGTCGACGAACCCGACGATGCGGCGATCGCCGCTGGCATCCGCTTCGGCGTCGTCGAGCGCGTGAAGGAACTAAACACCGCAAGCAACGAGGGCGATCCGGCCGTCGCCATGGAAGGCTTCCGCATCCTCTTCAGCTCCGATGCGCCCGAAGGCCACGGCGGCTACGACCTGTACGTCGCCGACTCGCGCGAGGTCTTCGTCGACCGCGACCGCCGCGACCTGCCGGCGCTCGGATGGAGCTGGTGGATGCTGCTGGCGGCGATGGGGCTGCTGCTGCTCATGCTGCTGCTCTTCCGCAGGATGGACGCCCAGCGGCTCGGCCTGCTCACCAAGTGCATCATCGCGTCGGTGTTCGTCCACCTGCTGATGACGATCGTGTTCAGCGTGATCCTGCTCTCGAAGGAGGTTTACGAGGAACACTTCCGCGGCGAATCGCAGATGCGGATCGCGGTGAACCTGGGCGCCAGCGCCGAGTTCGACGCCCGCGCCTCGACGCGTTCGCAGCAGGCCGACCTGCCCGCCGCCGCGCCGCAGCTTGCGGATGCCGCGAAGGCATCGGCGGCGATGGCGCAGGCGGCGGCGCCGCGCGACGTTGACCTCAACCTGCCCACCGCGCGAGCCGCTTCCGCCGCATCGAAAGAGAGCATGCTGCTGCCGCCGACGCCGGTGGCGGCCAAGGCCGATGCACCCGCCCCAGCGCCGGCCAAGGTCGAGCAGCCCGCGCCGCCGGCCGCCGCCGAGACGGTTGTGGACTCGACGTCGCCCGCCGCCAAGCCTTTGACGCCGACCGCGCAGGCCGCGCTGCCGCAGGGCCAGACGCCGGCGCGTGCCGATCGCCAGCAGGCCGCACAGGATCAGCCCAGCTCACAGGCGAGCGAGCTCCAGCCCGCCGCCGCACAGTCCGACGCATCCGCCAGCGCCGCCGCCCCCGCACCGACTCAGGCCGCCACCGCCAAGGTTGCCGCCACCGCGACCGACGCCGCCACGCCCGCCAGCGCCGAATCCGTCAAGCTCGCGCCGGCACCGGCGTTCGACACGCGGCAGGTGAAAGCGGCGCAGCCCGCCGCACCCAACGCCAATCCCGCGTCAACCACCACCGCGCCGCGCCGCGCCACCGAGCAGTCGACCAACGCCGCCGAGGCCGCGCCCGCCAGCGCCCCCGCTTCGCAGGCCGCGCCCAAGTCGTTCGCCATCGCCGCCGCTCGCGCGGCCGCCCCGCAGACCGCACAACCCGTCACGACGAGCGAATCGGCCGCGCCCGCCGGCGCCGAGCTCGTCGCGTCGGAGTCGCCCGATGTGAAAGCGGTGCGATCCGACAACCCTGACGGAATCCGAGTCGCCGAGACGTCCGCGCCGTCGGCGCAGCGTGCCGCCACCTCGCCGCGCCTCACAGCGGCGGATGCGAAGGTCGACGCGCCGGCCGCACAAGCCGACGCGAAGACGCAAGCGGTCGCCGCACCCGCGCCGTCAAGTGCGAAAGCAACGGCCCAGGCGATCGCCAGCGCCACCGCCCCGCCGCTGCCGGTCGCACAGCCAGGCATCGACACGCAGGCCGACACCAAGGCGCCTGTGCAGTCCGCCGAGGCCGCGCCGCCCGCACCGGCCGACCGCACCTCGCGCACCACCGCCGAGCGCGTCGCCACCACCACCAGCGCCCCGACCTCCGCCGCCGAAGCCGGCGACATCGGCGGCGCGCCGTCCGCCGCCAGGCCCGGCCGCGAGTCGCTCGCCGCTGCCGGCGCATCCGCCCGCGCCGCGCCCGCCGCCGCCGCCAAGGCCGACGCCTCGACCGCCGGCCTCCCCGCGCTGCCCGATGCCCTGCCCACACTCGACCTGCCCGGCGCGCCGTCCACGCCGACGAAG
>Ga0163150_10004545_pt1 | contig 18473 bp, 13 predicted proteins | sample OliLakLV19P2IB_FD_148628 | JGI IMG/M metagenome (GOLD analysis project Ga0163150, IMG submission 148628) | Freshwater microbial mat bacterial communities from Lake Vanda, McMurdo Dry Valleys, Antarctica - Oligotrophic Lake LV.19.P2.IB | ecosystem: Environmental > Aquatic > Freshwater > Lake >...
GAGGAGATTCTCGCGACATACCAGGCTCTCAGCCGCATGGTTCTTTTCGCTGCTGTTTGCCGGTTCGACCGCTACGCCGCTTCAGGCTGCCGAGGAAAAGCTGCCACCGCCTGTCAAGTCGAAGATTGACTTCGTGCGCGATGTCGAACCCATCTTGCACACGAAATGCTACGAGTGTCACGGGTCTGGTATGCAGATGAATGGGCTTCGCTTCGACCAGAAAGAAGCGGCGTTGAAGGGCGGGTACACCGGCCCGGCGATCGTCGTTGGCAGCAGTGATAAAAGCCCCCTGATACAGCGCGTCGCCAGTGCCAAAGATGGCTTCAAAATGCCTCCTGCCGGCCCGGCCTTGACTGCGCGGGAGATCGGAGTGTTGCGCGCTTGGATCGATCAGGGCGTGGTGTGGCCCGATATTCCTGCGGCTCCGGTTGGGCAGAAACTTTCGCAAGCGGAACGGCGCTCCCACTGGTCGTTCCAGACCGTCCAGCGACCTGGCGAGCCAGCTGTGCGCCAGCGCTCCTGGGGCCGCAACCCGATCGACAGCTTCATTCTGGCCAGGTTGGAGTCGGAAGGCGTTGCACCCTCGCTCGAGGCGGACAAAGCCACACTGCTGAGACGGCTTAGTCTCGACCTCACCGGCTTGCCTCCGACGCCGCGCGACGTTGCTGCCTTCCTCATGGACAACAGTCCGGATGCTTACGAGCGCCAGGTGGACCGCCTGTTGGCTTCGCCGCATTATGGGGAAAAGTGGGCCAGACAGTGGCTGGACCTGGCGCGTTATGCGGACAGCGACGGTTATGAGAAAGATCTGCCTCGCCGCTACGCCTGGCGTTGGCGCCACTGGGTGATTGAAGCGCTGAACTCCGACATGCCGTTCGACCAGTTTACGCTCGAGCAAGTAGCGGGAGACCTGCTGCCGGGCGCGACGCTCAGCCAGAAGACCGCTACCGGCTTTCATCGCAATGGGCTGAAGAACCGGGAAGCTGGAGTGAAGCGCGAGGAGGCCCGTTTCGAAGAACTCATTGACCGGACGAGCACACTCGGAACGACCTGGCTGGGGTTGACGGTCGGTTGCGCTCAATGTCACGACCACAAGTACGACCCCATCAGCCAGAAGGATTTTTACCAGCTGTCGGCTTTCTTCAACAACACCGAAGATGCGTTGATCGATGCGCCGCTGCCGGGTGAACTTGGCCCGCACCTGCAGTCCCAGCCAGGCTTCTATGCGAAACGAAACGAGCTCTTGAAGAAATATCAGGTGCCAGAGCTCCAGCCGCAATGGGAGGCTCGCATGCGCCAAACCCTGGATACTCCCGGGAAGAATTTGGACTGGGATTTTCAGGTGACCGCAATACGAGCCATGCTGGATGGCGCTGAGAAGTTGTTCCGCAAGGACGAGAAACATCGCACCCAATGGGAACAAGATCAGGTCGTCAACTACTTCGTTCGCAACCCGGGGCCGGACATCGCCAAAGACAAAGAGACTGCGGACAAACTCAAAGACCTCGTCAAACAACTGCAGGAGTTGGACAAGTCGTTCCCGTCGGTCAGCCAGTCTTACGTGCTGATGGAGAGTCCTGCGCCAGTGAAAACCCATGTGGCGGTGCGCGGTGACTACCGGCGGCCGGGCGTTGAGGTGCCGGCGGCAGCACCGCATTTCCTGCCGCCATTGCCCGAGACTGCGAAACCCAGCCGGGCACGGTTGGCCGAGTGGCTGGTCAGCCGCGAAAACCCGCTCACTGGCCGCGTGACCGTCAACCGGATGTGGCAGGAGTTTTTCGGTCGCGGGTTGGTCCGCACCTCGGAGGACTTCGGCACCCAAGGCGAGAAGCCCACTCATCCGGCTCTGCTCGATTGGCTGGCTACCGAATTCATGGAAGGCGGCTGGCGCGTGAAGCGGATGCACAAACTCATCGTGACGTCGGCAACCTATCGGCAATCATCGAGCGCGCGGCCCGACCTCAAGGAACGAGATCCCGGCAACATGCTGCTGGCCCGGCAGAATCGGCTGCGACTGAGTGCCGAGCAGGTGCGCGATGCCGCCTTGCAGGCCAGCGGTTTGCTCTACCCGGCCATCGGTGGGGAAAGCATCCATCCGCCGCAACCGGAAAGTGTTTCCAAGTTGACGTATGGAAGCTCGAAGTGGGAAGAAAATCCGGGTCGCGAGCGGTATCGCCGCGGGCTGTACATCCACTATCAGCGCACCTCGCCGTATCCGCAGTTGGTTAACTTCGATGCCCCCGATTCCAACGTTTCCGCTTCGCAGCGACGCCGCTCGAATTCTCCGCTGCAGGCCTTGAATCTGTTGAACGACCCAGTGTTCTTCGAAGCCGCCCAAACTCTGGCGGTGCGAGTACTCCAGGAGTCTGCGCCCGGTTGGAACGAACGTTTGGATACTGCCTTCCAACTCTGCTTGAGCCGCAAGCCCAGCCGGTCAGAAAGAGACCGCCTCGCCAGCTACTATGAAGAGCAAAAGAAGCTGAATGAAAAGGATGCCGAAGCACTGAAGCAGTTGACGCCCAATCCAGTGCCTGGTGTTCAGCCCGCGGAAGTGGCGGCTTGGACCGGTCTGAGCCGCGTGTTGATGAACCTGGATGAGTTTATTACAAGAGAGTAATGATACTGAGTGCTGAGTGCTGAGTGATGTTTCTCCCCCTTGCGAAGCGCATAAGGGGGAGATGAAGAGGGGGTCGGTGAGTACTGAGTGCTGAGTACTGAGTTCTGAGGGTAAAGCCCATCAGGAGGGGCACCAAGAATTCGAATCGATTTGACTAAGATCCTGTCCTTTGTCCCCTGTAACCTAAAACAATGAACTGGCAACAATTCAAACCGATTCAAACCCGACGCGACTTCTTTCGAAATTGTGCAGCAGGCGTTGGCATGGCTGCGCTCGGCGATCTGCTCACGGCCGACGGCCTGACGGCGGCTAGCGGCGTGCCGCTGGTGAGTCCGCTGGCGCCGAGGATGCCGCACTTTGCGCCGAAGGCGAAGCATGTCATCTTCATGTTCATGGAAGGCGGCCCCAGCCAGTACGAACTGTTCGATCCCAAGCCGGCCCTCGAGAAGTACCACGGTTCAGCGCTGCCGCCCTCGTTGACCAAGGACTTGAAGCTGGCCTTCATCAAGCCCACGGCTGCGATTATGGCCAGCAAGTTCAAGTTCCAGCGTCATGGCCAGAGCGGCACGGAGCTGTCCGAGCTGCTACCCCATGTGGGCTCCTGTGCCGACGACCTCTGTCTGGTGCGTTCCATGCACACCGACGCGTTCAATCATCATCCGGGACAACTTCAATTGTTCACCGGGACAACCCAGTTCGGACGGCCAACTATGGGTGCGTGGACGGTCTATGGGCTTGGCAGCGAATCGCAGAACCTGCCGGGATTTGTGGTGCTGACCTCCGGGGTTGGCACCAGTGGCGGCGCGGGTAATTTCTCCAGCGGTTTTCTTCCGTCCCATTATCAGGGGACAGTTTTCCGTAACAGCGGAGATCCCATTCTTTATCTGTCGAATCCGGCTGGTATTGGCCGTGAGTCCCAAAAGGCTGCGCTGGATGCAATCCGTGACCTGAACGAAGAGCGCTTTGCGAGTACCGGTGATCTCGAGATTGCTTCGCGCATTTCTTCCTACGAACTCGCGTTCCGCATGCAAACCGATGGGCCGAACCTCCTCAGTTTCAAAGACGAGCCGCAAAGCATCTTGGAAATGTACGGCGTCAACAGCGAAGACGAAGATCTGAAACAGTACGCCACCAACTGCCTCCTGGCCCGCCGGATGATTGAGCGTGGCGTGCGCTTTATCCTGATGATGGACGCCAGTTGGGACGACCACACTGAGTTGAATAAGAAACTGCCCAAGCGCTGCCGGAAGATCGACCAACCAACCGCGGCTCTCATCAAGGATCTCAAACAACGCGGCCTGCTCGATGAAACACTGCTGGTCTGGGGAGGCGAGTTTGGCCGCACACCCATGGTGGAGATTCGCAAGCCCGAAGAGGCTGACAACGCGGGACGCGACCACCATCCCAATGCCTACAGTATGTGGATGGCCGGCGGCGGGGTAAAGGGCGGCCAGGTTGTCGGCAAAACCGATGACCTCTGCCTCAACATTGTGGAAGATCCAGTCCACGTCAACGACCTGCAGGCCACGATCTTGCACTGCCTTGGCTTTGACCACCTGCGCCTTACCTACAAACACATGGGTCGCGAGTTTCGCCTGACGGACGTCGCCGGCAATGTCGTGAAGAAGATGCTGGCGTAGAGGGAACAATAACGAATGTGGGAGGTGCTGTCCCAGCGGCGACGGCTACAGGCTGTCCGGGCCAAGGGTACTGCTTGGATTGCGCTTGACTACTCTTGAAAAAATGTTACTTGCAGCACCGCAGCAGAGTTAAACTGAAGCCATGAACACCAAGGCTGCCATTAGGGTCGAGGAGTACCTGCAGACTGCTTTCGAACAGGCAGACTGCGAGTATCTGGATGGCGAAATTGTGGAGCGGAATATGGGGGAACTGCCACACGCGTTGCTGCAAGGTAAGCTTCTGCTGCTCCTGAGCGAACTGGGTAGCAGTGCCAGTCTCCAGGTTGTTCCGGAGATCCGGCTCCAGATTAGTCCAACGCGCTACCGGGTCGCCGATATCGCAGTCTGGCGACCCGGTTCCATCGGTACTCGAATCCCGGCAGTCAGCCCTTTTCTAGTCGTTGAGATTCTTTCGCCTGAAGACCGCATGGTTCGCATGCAGCCTAAGATTCAAGAGTACCTGGGCATCGGTGTTGACCACGTTTGGCTGATTGATCCCTATGACAGAAAGGCCCTGTCTTACTCGAAAGAAGATCCAGTTGGGAAACTGGCTGATGTTCTCAAGACCGTAAGTCCTCAGCTCGAAATCCCTTTGGAAACACTCTGGCAGTGCCTGCCCAAGTCGTGATTGAGCGAGCGATTGACAGGGCGGATACCCGTCCGGCACCTTACAAGCTGCGTAGATCTGCTGAATTTCAGTTGAAACCCCGCCACTAATCATTTCCCCCGCCAATTCCATCCAAGCTGCTACAATGCCGCCCATTCAAAAAGATAGTGGGATCGGGCTCTGAACTGTTCCGTCTCAGAAGTTGCGTCACTGGGTAACTCCCAACATCGGGCCCACTGCGTTTTCGTAGTCCAACTCATTCCAGGAGACACTTGGCCATGCCTTGGTCGCAAATCTACACCCCGTTGGGAAACCTGTTGCTCTCGGCGCTGGTAGCTGCACTTCCGGTGGTGGTTCTGCTCGGACTGCTGGCCTTTTGGCACGTGCGCGCCCACCTCGCCGCGCTGGCCGGCCTGGCTTCAGCGTTGTTGGTGGCGATTGTCGTTTACGGCATGCCCGTTCCGCTGGCTTTGGCGGCGGCCGGCAATGGATTAGCCTACGGGCTGTTTCCGATTGGTTGGATTGTGCTGAGTGCCATCTTCGTCTACGACCTCACGGTAATGACTGGAAAATTTGAGGTGGTGAAACAAACGATTGCCGGCCTGGCCAGTGACCGCCGTGTTCAGGCGTTGCTGATTGGATTCAGCTTTGGCGCCTTCATCGAAGGCGCCGCTGGATTCGGCACTCCGGTGGCAATCTGTGCGGCGATGCTCATCGGCCTGGGTTTCAAGCCGTTGCCAGCGGCGGGCCTTTCGCTCATCGGCAACACAGCGCCCGTGGCATTCGGGGCATTGGGTACGCCTATCATTGCACTGGCGGGCGTCACGGGTCTTCCGCTGATGGACCTGAGCGCCATGGTCGGACGGCAGCTTCCGTTGTTTTCGGTCATTGTCCCCTACTGGTTGGTCTGGGCAATGGCCGGACGAAAGGGAATGATAGAAGTGTGGCCCGCCTGCCTGGTTTCAGGGCTGGCGTTTGCAATTCCGCAATTCGTTGTGAGCAACTTCTATGGACCTTCGCTCGTTGACATTGTTTCAGCCATTTCGTCCATCTTCTTCCTCATCCTGCTTCTTCGTTTCTGGCAACCACGCAAGACCTGGCGCTTCAGCCATGAGTTGAGCAATGGTCCGGTCGGATCGCCAGAAACGGCTGCCGGCTCAGCCCGAGTTCCACCGCGCGGCCCGCACACCGCTGTGGCAGAAATGCCTCATCCTTCGCGCAAGGAAGCCTGGGTGGCCTGGATGCCGTGGATCATTCTCTCCGTGCTGGTTTTCCTTTGGGGCGTGCCGCAGTTCAAGAACTATTTGAACAGTCTTTCGATCGTCAAGATTTCCATCCCATATCTCGACAAGGCCGTTTTCCGCACACCGCCGGTCGTGCCGGTTCCGAAAGCTGAAGATGCTGTGTTCACTTTCAACTGGCTCTCGGCCACCGGGACGGGACTTTTGCTTTCGGGCATTCTTTCCGGCCTGCTGCTGGGCATTAAGCCGCTGCTGCTCGTTCAGACCTACATCAAGACCCTCAGGCGGGTTCGAATTTCTTTGCTAACGATTGCTGCCATGATGGCGCTTGGGTTCACAACGCGCTATGGCGGGCTGGACGCCAGCATGGGGCTGGCCTTTGCCAGCACCGGCTTCCTGTTCCCGTTCTTCTCGCCAATGCTCGGCTGGCTAGGCGTGGCGTTGACGGGCAGCGACACTTCGTCCAACGTTCTTTTCGGGAATCTGCAACAGATCTCTGCGCAGCAGTTGGGCATTTCGCCTTTGCTCGCGGCTGCCTCCAACAGTTCGGGAGGCGTGATGGGCAAGATGATCGATGCGCAGAGCATTGTCGTCGCCGGAGTCGCGACCGGTCAGGAAGGCGGCGAGGGCGAGATCTTGAGGTATGTTTTCTTTCACAGCATCGTCTTGGCGGCACTCGTGGGCGTGCTGGTGATGCTGCAGGCCTATGTGTTTACTTGGATGGTGCCGGGACAATAGGCGAAAGGCGAAAGGGGCAAGGCGAAAGGGAAGCAAGGCGAGTGATGAGTACTGACTGACGTGGATTGCTTTTTTCTCCCCCTTGCGAAGCGCATAAGGGGGAGATCAAGAGGGGGTAGGTGGGACGCGAAGCGGGTCTGGTCTACACACGAGGCTTATTAAGTAGAGGCGTTATGCACCGACGCGAGTTCATTAAGATCGGACTGGCAGGAACCGTGGGGCTACTCGCTGAGCACGTCTCACCGAAAGTCCTAACTGCTGCCAGTGACTTCCGCAGCCTGAAGATAACGGCTGTGGATGTTTTCCCGCTCAAAACGGGCTCCATCTTTGTGCTGGTTCGCACCAATGCGGGCATCACCGGGCTTGGCGAGTGCAGCCCGATGAATGCTCGCGTCATTGTCTCGATGCTGAGAGATGCTCTGGTGCCGATTGTTCTTGGTAAAAACCCGCTCGACATCGATCGACTTTGGGATGAGATGTATCACCGCACCTACAAGCTGGGTGTGATGGGTGCTCAACCCGAGGCCATCTCAGGAATCGACATCGCGCTGTGGGACATTCTGGGAAAGGTCACCGGGCTGCCATTGTGGCAACTGTTTGGTGGCAAGCGCAAGGATCGCATCCGGATGTACTCCAGCATCGGCGGCGGCGCGCAGGCAACCGTGGCCGAACAAGTTCGCAAGGCGGTGGAGGGTGTAAGCCAGGGATTCACTGCTTTGAAGATGCGCATGGATTGGAGTTCGCGGTCGGTGGATGTCAACCCTGCGAAAGATTGGGAGATCGTCAGCACGGTACGGAAAGAGGTGGGCGACAAGATCGATCTGCAGTACGACGCCAACAACGGACTTTCCGTCAGCACCGCCATCCGGCTGGGCCGCCGTTTCCAGGACGAGCTGAACGTGATTCATTACGAGGAGCCGATTGCGCAGCACGACTACGCGGGCTATGCAGAAGTTTGCGCCGCTCTGGATATGGCGGTGGCAGCGGGCGAACATGAGTACACGCGCTGGCAGTTCCGGGATCTGATCGAGAAGGCAAAAGTCGATATTCTTCAGCCCGACCTTGTGAAATGTGCGGGTCTTTCCGAAGGCATCCGCATCGCGCACCTTGCTCAGACCCACGGCAAATTTCTGGTGCCGCACCAGACGCAACCGACCATTGGCGGCGCGGCCAATCTCCATTTTCTGGCCTGCTTCGACCATTCTTTGCGGGCACAGGAATACAACTACTCTTCGCAGAACTCCGAATTGTTGTGGGGGCTCTTCAAGAATCAATTCCCACCCAAGAACGGGTACTGCGCGGTTCCTGACGGCCCGGGGCTTGGGCTTGAACTGGATGAGAAAGCGATGAAGGCCCTCAGCTTGGTTTAGAAACGGGGTCTTCCCGGCCCAGACAGACCAGTCTTCAGGGCCCGTCGTTCCCGCGAAGTTGTGAATCCAGTGTCTTTCCTGGCAGGGAGGCTGGATTCCCGCGTTCGCGTCTGACACCAGCAGGGGGGTAGGATGAAACGAGCCGTCAACTTTGAGAAGTGATCCGTATTGCTCCTTCGGCAGTTTCGGAAATTGCTCAGCAACGCGGTAGATAGACCCAGTCCCGGCTCTGCTCGGATGTACTTGATTTTCGATCGGAGTTCACAAATCGTCTCCGATTTCCTGTGCTAGAATCCTGGCAGGAGCTGCTGTATGCCCACACAACCCAAGATCCGCTACACCGCCGAGGAGTATCTGGCCCTGGAACGAGCCGCGCAGTACAAAAGTGAATTTTATGCCGGCGAAATCTTCGCCATGGCGGGTGCCAGTGAACAGCACAATTTGATTGTCGCCAATCTCGTGCGTGAGTTAGGTCTGCAACTGAAGAAACGACCCTGCAAGACCTATCCCAGTGACATGCGGCTCAAGGTGGCTCCCACGGGCCTCTATACCTACCCCGACGTCATGGTCGTCTGCGGCAAGGCGTTGTTGGATGATGAGGAACAGGACACGCTGTTGAATCCCACTCTAATTATCGAGGTACTATCCCCTTCCACCGAGAGCGCCGACCGCGGCAGCAAGTCAGGCCATTATCGAAAATTGGAATCTCTGCAAGAATACCTGCTGATTTCCCAGGCCAAGCCGCATGTGGAGCATTTCAGCCGCCACCCCGACAATCGATGGCTCCTGTCTGAAGCCGAAGGGCTGGAGTCTGAGATACGGCTTTCCTCGATTGAGTGTGCGCTCCCTCTGTCAGAGATTTATGACAAGGTGGAGTTCGGTCTGCAGTGAAGCGTACTTCAACTAACTCGGCAGAGTTGGCACCAAAACGAGGAACTGGCCACTGAGGCGCAGAGATACGGAGAACTCGAAGAGGAATAGGACGCAGATTTCACAGATGAACGCACACGAAAAAGCTGAGAACTTTGAGAAGTGCCGCGAATCTTGCAGATTCGATCACCGGCTTTACTTCGCAAACTTCTGCACCCGCCAGTTCTTGATCTCCACAACGTAAATTGAGCCTTCGCTGTCCACAGCGATGTTGTGGGCAAAATCGAACTTGCCCTGAATGCGCCCCTGACTTCCAAGCACGCCCTGAACCTGGCCATCGAGGCCCAACTTGATCACCCGGTTATTCAGGCCGTCGCACATGTAGATCGCATTCTCTTTGGCAGCGTAGATCAATCCCCACGGGGCGCCAATGCCCGTCCATTTGCCTAGGAACTTCCCGCTGCCATCGAAAATCTGAACCCGTTGGTTGGTGCGGTCCGCTACATAGACTTTGCCCATCGAGTCGAGCGTCACGTCATGGACCAGGTTGAACTGGCCATCGCCTTCGCCTTTGCTGCCCCAGTGGGTGAGGTAGTCTCCCTCTCGATTGAACTTGATGACGCGCGAGTTGACATAACCATCCGAGATGAATAGATCGCCGTTCGCAGCAAACGCGATTCCGGTCGGTTCATTGAAGAAATCTTTGCTGTCGTTGTTTCCGGGGCTGCGTCCGATCACCATCTGCACCTTGCCAGCGGGGCTGAACTTCAACACGAGGTGTCCCTTCACATCGATGGCCCACACGTTTCCGTCGGCATCGATGCGAATGCCGTGGGCAGACTTGAAGAGCCCCTCACCCCAGGATTGAAGCAGGTTGCCGTTCTTGTCGAACTGAATCACCGGATGGGCGCCGCGGTTGAACACCCAGACGTTGTCCTGTTTGTCCACTGCCACGCCGGAGCTTTCCCCGAAGTTCCACCCCTTCGGGAGCTTGGCCCAGTCTTTCACGAGCTTATGCGGCAGCGGCGGTCCGGACTTCAGGCCGTTGCTGAAACTCGTTGTAGAGAACAGGGCCAGTACGGCGGCCAATGCCAACAAGATCGGTTGTTGTTTTTTCACGGAGTTCTCCTTTCCTGATTTAGAGGACGTATTCGACGTAATGCACTCATCACTCAGCGCTCAGCATTCGGCTCACAGTACTCATGACTCACCTACCCCCTCTTCATCTCCCCCTTATGCGCTTCGCAAGGGGGAGAAAAAGAGCAACGCGCGTCACTCATCACTCAGCACTCATCACTCATCACTTCTTCCCAACCTCGCCCAGCCTTTCCTCCAACGCACTGACGAGCGTCTGCAGCGTCCTGATTCTTCCCCAGTACTTGTCCTCGGCTTCGACGATCGTCCAAGGAGCGTAGCTGGTGGATGTGCGCTCGATCATCTCAACGACGGCCTCACGATAGGCCCCCCAGCGCGCACGGTTGCGCCAGTCGTCAGCTGTAATCTTGTGGCGTTTGTGTGGCACTCTCTCACGTTCTTCGAAGCGGCGCAACTGCTCTTCGGGGCTTATGTGCATCCAGAATTTAACCAGCACGGAACCCGATTCAGTCTGGTGGCGCTCAAACTCGTTAATCTCCTGGTAAGCACGACGCCATTCTGGTTCTGCAGCGAAACCTTCCACGCGCTCCACCAGAAGGCGTCCGTACCAGCTGCGATCGAAAATGGCGATGTGCCCAGCCTTAGGAAGCTGCCTCCAAAAGCGCCAGAGATAATGATGAACCTTTTCGGTGGCATCCGGCGCTGCGATAGGGATCACTTCGTATCCCCGGGGATCAAGTTCTTGGGTGAGCCGCTTGATATTTCCTCCCTTGCCCGCTGCATCCCATCCCTCATACACGATCACCACCGGAAGGCGCTGGTGATAGCACTCGAGCTCCAATTCCTGCAGCCGGCTTTGCAAGGGATCCAACTGTCTTTCGTACTCCTTTCGATCGAGCTGGCGGGTGAGGTCCACTCGATCGAGGAGGGTCGGGCGGCCAGGAGGGGGGATTTGAACGTGCGCCCCGTCAGGGAGGTGATCAGACTCTGTTGCAGTCGTCTCTTCATTGGAGGCAACCGGGAGAGGCAAATTACGCGCGACAAGCGCGTGACGCAGAGCGGCAACGACTTTTTGAAGAATATCGACACGGCGGAAATACCGGTTCTCCGCGGCGATGAGCGTCCATGGCGCGTTTGCCGTGCTGGTGAGCGCCAGCATCTCCTCCGCCACTTCCAGTGAGCGCCGGTAGCTCAGTTGCTTTCTTCGGTCAGGCTGCTGCAAGCGCCAGCGCTCGTAGCGGTCATTGGCGATATCTGCCAGGCGCCGTTTCTGCTCCTTCTTGGACGTTTGCAGCCAAAATTTGATGAGCACCGCGCCTTCGTCAGTCAACTGGCGCTCAAACTCACGGATCTCACCCGCGGCGACCATCAGACCCTGCCGGTCAAGCTCACTGTCAATCCGGCCTTCCAGCATGCGGCGATGCCAGCCACGGTCGAAGAAAGCAAAGTTTCCGCGCGCCGGCAGCCGGGTCCAGAAGCGGTAGAGGTAGGGATGAAAACGATCATCCTCGGTCGGTGCATGAGTCGTGCAGACCTTGAAACCGCGCGGATCCAGAGGGTAAACCAGAGTGCCGATCGCATCCCCTTTACCGGCAGCGTCCCAGCCTTCGAGTAAAACGACGACCGGAATTCCGGCAGCCAGAATGGCCTGCTGCAAGTCGCGCAGTTCCGCCCGCTGCGGGGGCATCAAAGTCGCATATTCGGATTTCTGCAGCGTTTGGGTCAGATCCAGAAGTTCAAGCATGGGCGTTTGCGGGCTCGCTTACTCCACCGGTTTTCCGGCATTTAAATTGTGTTCGCTGTAGTCAACACCCAGAAACCGGCACAGTGTGGCTGCGATCTGGTTCTGGTACACGGTTCCGCCGTTCGATTGCTCACCCCGCTTCGCCGAGTCCGGGCTGACAATTCCCAGCCAGATGTACTGCGCTCCTTCCACGTCTTTTCCGTGGTCTCTCCAGTCGGCCGGGCCGTTGCCCCTGCCGTGATCGGTGCTGATCACAATAGAAGTCTTGCCGCGATACTGGCTTTGGGTTTCCAGGAATTCCCACAGCCGGCGCAAGCGGTCATCGCTCTGGTGCAGCGCTTCCAGCACTAACTCGTATTGACCGTCGTGTGCCCAGTCGTCGGTCTCTCCCAGTCCAAGATAGAGCACGCGCGGCTTGTGTTTCTTGAGATGGGCCATGGCGAAGCGGAAGGTGTAGATGTCGTGGCGGACGCTGCCCCAGGGGGTGAGTGTCTCAAACTGCAGTTGGCTCAGTTCGCGGATGGCGGCATCCGGGTGTTGATAGGCTTCAAATCCGGCATTGATGGGAATGGCGCCCTCTTGGTGTTCGGCGATCCAGTTCATGGTCTCCCAGGAAGAGAATGCCGCAACCCGTTCAGGTGGCAAATTTAGTTTTTTCTTCAGGAACTCCAGCACGGATGGAAAGGGGTTGCGTTTGTTGTCGTTGCTGTTGATTACATCGTCATGGGCCTGCCCGGTGAGAATTTCGGAATAGCCAGGATAGGAGAAGCGATGTTGGTTGGTGATTGTGGCGGTGCTGCCCAGCGAGCGGTTCCCATAGATGTGGCCGTGCTTCTTCATCCAGGTGCCCCAGAAGAACGGCATCAGCTTCTCACGCCGCTCTTGAGGCGTGGCTGCCCAGTACTTGCGGTATGCCGGGCGGTCTTCCACCTTGCCTCTCTTCACGACACTTTTCAGGATGTCGAGATCCAAACCGCCGAAAACCTCCTGGGTGCGGGCGCCATCGAGAGTGATCAAAATGACGTTTTGGGTGTTGAGCTCAGCAGCACTAACGCTGCTGACGAGAGTCAATCCGACGAGCAGGGCGACAAAAGAGTGGATTCGGTTCAAGCGATTCCTCCGGGGCTTGGCTCGTGGGTCGGGAATGTTCGAGGTTCCGTGCGCACCTCATGGAGACACAGTCGAAACGAAGATCACCGATCCGAGACCGGCGGTCGCCTCGTTTGGAGAAGCAACATCGTTGGACTTCTCGGAGCAGACGGGATGATACGCGGGGAATCCTTCAGGATCAAGCGAACCCTCGTGACCGGCAGGGCTCCGTCAAACCCCCATAAGTTATGGCGTTGAGGGACAGCCGTTGCTGACGCGCGGGCTACTGATTTTAGCCTCGGCCTCTTCAGTAGCCCGACCGTTAGGGAGGGCTGGGGACTTTGACGGAACCCTCTAATGGCCGAGGCGCGAGCGTCCCACCCGCACCCTCGACCGGAAACCAAAAGAGCGCGTCGCAAACCGTTCGAGCGCGAACCGCTCAAAGACGAGGCCTCGAGTAATGCGTTCGTTACGAGGGGAAGGTGGACGGCGTACGTCAGGCTTTCCAGCCTGACCTCTGGATTCGTCAGCCTGGAAAGGCTGACCTACTTGCCTTCGTTCCTCCCCGTAACTAACGCATTACGGCTTCGATTCTAAACCTCTTGAAGTGGCGGCGGGAAAATGAGTATCCTTTCGGCGCTCGATCAAAATCATTCTGGTGCGAACGGCGCAGGCCAGCTCTCGTGATCTCCTGAAAACGCCACCGCACCGGGTTCCTAGTGGATGGAGGCGATATGACCACCGCACGTTACTGCCTGTTGCTGTCCAGTCTCCTGTGTTTTTTTGTTCTGCCGGCTGCTCTGTTGGCAGAAGACGCTGTGATGTTGGAGGGCGAAGCGCTTGCACGCGTGGTGCCTGGAAGTTTTTACTTTGAGGGCAGAAGCGGCCCCACCCAAATGCGCAACGCCGTTGCAGTGCGGTTCGGAGAAAAGCGCCACATCATCGCGGCCCTGGTTGACACTGCTGGCTATTCTTCGGATATTCGGGCCAAGTATGAAGGCTTCTTCATCACCGATTCCCGGATTGCGTTCGGTGACAAGGAACTGGCGGCTGGCGCGTACGGCTTCGGCGTCACCAAGGAAAGCAAATTCAACATTTTCGATGTTGGAGGCAATCTTCTGCTCTCCGTCGCGGGCGCCAAGGATTCAGCGACGCGCACGCCGAGACCCCTGGCGCTGCTAAAAGAAGACGGCGGCGTGCGAATCTACCGCGGCCGTAGTTTTGTGGTGGTCACCGCGAAGTGAGTCTTTACGGTCAGCGGACACCGGGTTTGCTTTTGCCGGCCGCTTCACCAACCGTCAGAGCCGTCTCCACCCGTCCAAGGGAAGCTGTGAGAAAATTGAAAATCGATTCCTTCCGGCGCTAAGCGTGTGCCGGGGGACGGCGGTCCCGCGCGCCCGTGCCACCCTGGTGGAATGTGCGCTGCGCGCGTTTTCACCTGTGGATTCGGAGACGGGACGGATCAGGGTGGGCTTAGTTCAATTTTCTTACAGCTTCAGGGCCAGCCCCGCCCCTCAATGATGTCTGTTCTTATAATCGCGGTCTCACCTCGTTATTTCACTCTTACACAAGTATTACAAATGCCAAGCGGGCCAATTGGTATGATCCCGCCTGCAAATCCGATAGGTGTGGAGTAAGGGCAGCCCGCGCTTCCACGTTCAGCAAGCTATTCTCGGAGAAGTTTTTCGTGCCGCGTGGCGGCGTCAGGTTGGATGAAAATATTCCCCCGTTCGTAAAGGGGTTCTAAGGAGACCTCATGTCTCAGGCCAGGAAGCAGCAAGACCAGCCGCTCAATTGGCTGGTTGTCGTCGTCTTTGGAATTTTTCATATCGGTGCAGTGGCTTCCTTGTTCATGTTCAGCTGGCAGGCCCTGGTTGTGGCCGTGATTCTTTACTGGATCGCGGGTAGTCTCGGCATCGGCATGGGTTACCATCGGCTCTTGACGCATCGCGGCTACAAGACGCCCAGGGCAGTGGAGTATTTCTTGTCTCTCTGCGGCACATTGGCTGTGGAAGGCGGTCCTGCCAACTGGGTGGTTACCCACCGCATCCACCATCGCTTTTCAGACCAGGAAGGAGATCCGCACAGTCCGCGTGATGGCGGCTGGTGGGCCCACATGGGTTGGATTCTGGTGGGACGGGCTCAGGAGCATCCTCCAGCCGTCCTGCATCGCTATGCGCCCGACCTCATGCGCGACCCGTTTCAGCGCTGGCTCAATCAGCTGTACATCTGGCCTGTCGTCTTTGTCGGCCTGCTCTTGTATGCCTTGGGAGGATGGCCGTTTGTGACGTGGGGGCTCTGCCTGCGCGTGGTTCTCGGGCTGCACTCCACCTGGCTGGTCAACTCGGCAACGCACATGTGGGGAAGCCGCCGTTTCGCAACCCGTGATGATTCTCGTAACAATTGGTGGGTCGCCTGGCTGACGTTTGGAGAGGGCTGGCACAACAACCACCACGCTCATCCTACGTCGGCCCGGCACGGACTGGCATGGTATGAAGTCGACATGAATTGGTGGGGTATTCGCACGTTGAAATGGCTTGGATTGGCCAAGAGCATCCGCCAGGTTCGCCTCAAAGATCCCATCCCTTCCGCTTCCATTCCAGCCGAGGCCCAGGACAACCTCTTCGCGGAAGCGCCGTGATCAGGGCCGCGAACGACGCAGGCCCGACAGCACGGCGAGACCTGTAGTTACGAGTGCACTAACGATAAGCAGTTGCAGCACGATATGACACGCGTCCGGCGCTAAATGATCACCGACTGTAGGAAGGAACTTCACCGTTTCGCCGAAAAATCGGCCATAGACGCGTTTCCAGCCAGGCGAGGCACCTTGCAGGTAAGGTAGCCACCAACTCTGAATCTGTAAATATAACCAGAGACCGTAAAGGGCGGACGCGATCCCCATGGCCCACCACACTCTCCGAATGGTGACTAGAATTAGAACTAGCATGATTCCGGCAACAACGAGGTCTAGAGTCGCTTGTCCGTTTCCACGCCGGATGTCATTCCAAGGAAAGAGATCGACCCACTCGATGAGTTGATAGTAGGCAAACAGAATGCCCTGGCTGAGTAAGGACCACCGTGGCCAGTAGATTCGCATCGCAGCTCCTCTGACACTCCGATTTAGCCCGAAGGTTCTGCCCTACTACTACGAGTGAGACGCGCTGAGTGTTCCAGAAATATCTATCTCGTCTGTATGTTTGGGATCCTCTAACAAGATAGGCTGATTTGAGCGTCATTCGCTGCCGGTTGCAGCAGCTTTGTAACAGGATGGGAAACACGCGGATTCGTTCGATCGACTTGTGAAAGTCCGCAGCCATCAGGGCAAGCTTCTGTCCATCTCTCGCCCCGCTGGTAGGCAAACCGCCGCTTCACCAATCTGAGTTGGCTATCGTTTGTTGGCTGAGGATTATTTCTTGTCGGTCCTCTGATCACCTCCTGAAGTAGCCAACAGAAAATAGTCAGTCCTCAAGAGCAAACCCCTTCTCACAAACTTTGCTACCGGGAGAATCGGCGGCGACTGCCGTTCCCCCTCTGGCGTCACGCTCCGGCTTTCTCTACAATAGCAGCCATGCGAGTTTCCACCCGCAATACCAAGGTGGCGTTCTTTGTTACGCTGGGAGCCTGCCTGGTGGCCCTGGCGGCAGCGCTCAACATTGGATGGATCATCCTCAGCTGGCGCGAGGTGGCCGTCCTGATCCTGGGTATCGTCTTCTTTCTAGCCATTATCGCCGGCTTGATTCTGAACACTATTTTCCTCGTGCGCGAGATCCGGCGGAACGAGCAGCATGACAGCTTCATCAATGCTGTGACCCATGAGCTGAAAACTCCGATCTCGTCCATTCGCCTCTACCTCGAAACGCTCAAAGCGCGTGAAGTGCCGCCGGAGCGGCGCCGCGAGTTCTACGACATCATGCTGGCCGATAACGACCAACTGCTGCACACGGTTGAACAGGTGCTGCGGGCCGGAAGCCTGGACCACCAGCGCGGCTACTTGCATAAGGATCGCCTCGACCTGGCTGACCTCATATGGCAGTGCGCCCAGCTTGCCCGCTCGCGATATCATCTCGACGAGCACTCCCTCCGCTATGAAGAGAACCTGAATGGCGGGCGCCCCATGGTTCTGGGAGATGCCGAAGAACTGCGCGCTGTGATGGCAAATCTGCTGGACAACGCCATCAAGTATTCGTTTCAGGACGTCAAGGTGCTGGTGGAGGTTTCGGCAACCGATGACCGCCAGGTTTTGGTCAAGGTTCGCGATTCCGGCCTGGGCATTCCTGGCGACCAGTTGAAGCGGATCTTTAAGCGATTTTACCGTGTGCCGGGGCGCGACATGGCGCGCGTCAAAGGCACGGGGCTTGGCCTCTTCATTGTTCGGTCCGTCGTCAAGAAACATGGAGGCCGTGTGCAAGCCGAGAGTGCCGGAGAAGGGCAGGGCAGCATTTTCATCATCCAACTTCCCACAACCTGATTTGCGATGAGCAGTATCCTGATTGTTGAAGACGAACAGCACCTGGCCGATGGACTGCGCTTCAATCTTGAAGCGGAAGGCTACGATGCTGAGGTGGTGGGCGATGGCGAAAAAGCCCTGGAGCTCCTCACGGCGCAGCCAGCCCGTTATGACGCTGTGGTGTTGGACGTCATGCTTCCCGGAATCGACGGTTTTACGGTTGCTGCGGAACTGCGTAAAGCAGGGCAGTTTCTCCCTGTGTTGATGCTGACGGCCATGGGACGCGCCGAAGACGTTCTGCGCGGCTTTGCGGCGGGTGCCGATGATTACTTGCCCAAGCCCTTCGAACTGGCAATTCTGCTGGCACGTTTGAGCAGCCTGTTGCGGCGGAAACGATGGCTGCTAAACGATCACGCCAACGGCATGCCGGCTGCGGAAGGGCTTTCAGGAAAAGGCGCGCGTGATGGCCGCCCCTCCGAAGAGGATCTGTTTCACTTCGGTGGCAAGACCATTGATTTTGCCGCCCTGGAGATCCGTGTTCGAGATCGGGTTGTCCCGTTGACGCTCATGGAAGCCAATCTCCTTCGGCATCTGGTAAAGCACAACGGAAAGAACGTTTCGCGCAAGTCGCTGCTGGAGGACGTCTGGGACTTGCATGAAGACACCGACACACGCGCGATCGACAATTTCATCGTGAGGCTGCGCCGGTACATCGAAGCTGAACCCTCAGAACCAAGACATCTGCTCACGGTACGCGGAATTGGTTACCGGTTCGTGGCTGAACCGGGAGAGTAGGAGGATGAAAGATGGAGGATTGAAGATTGAGGATGGTTCTCCCCCTTGCGCAGCGGAGCTGTGAAAAAATTCCATTTGCCGCCTGAACCTGATCCGGTAGGGACGCGGTGCCCCGCGTCCGGATTGGGTTTCCGGTTGCCGACGCGCCGCAGCGCGTCCCTACCGCTGAATTGTTTCACAG
>Ga0163150_10004546_pt1 | contig 18472 bp, 13 predicted proteins | sample OliLakLV19P2IB_FD_148628 | JGI IMG/M metagenome (GOLD analysis project Ga0163150, IMG submission 148628) | Freshwater microbial mat bacterial communities from Lake Vanda, McMurdo Dry Valleys, Antarctica - Oligotrophic Lake LV.19.P2.IB | ecosystem: Environmental > Aquatic > Freshwater > Lake >...
CGCCGCCCGTCAGGCGGCGAGGAGGGGGAGGCCGCGTGTCGCGGCCGACGCGGGGGAGGGTCCGCCTCCCCCGCCAACAAGGACTCAGCGCGGGCCAAAGCCTCACGCGTCCGGTTGCGGGCATCGCACGCGCTGAGAGCCCGTGAAGAGATCGTGCGTACGGGCTCACGGATGCCATGAGCGCCGCGCCGATGAGTCCGCATTCACTCGGCACGCGACCTCGCCCGGGAACGGACCCACCGTCCGGCGACAAGGAGAATAGAATCCGCCCATGAAGACGCTCGTGCTCGCGGCGTTCGGCGTGGTGTCCCTCGGCTGGATCGCTGCGGCGCAGAAGCCCGATCCCGCGAAGCCTGCGCCGGACTCGTCGAAGCCGGCTGCGACGCAGGCGGATCCCAAGCAGGACCAAAAGAACCTGCAGGGTTTGGGCTACTCCGCGCCGGCGGCGCAGAAGGGTGCGGCACCCGCCTCGCGGGCGCAGGCACCGGCCCCCGCGCCGAAGCCCGAGCAGCGCGCCGCCGGTCCGGCCGGCGCCGACCCGAAGGTGCAGATGCGCAACGTGGCGCGCATGGTCGTCAACGTCGAACGCGCGCACCGCGACCGCGTCGCGCGCCTCGAGCGGCTGCGCCAGATCTACGAGAAGAACGGCGCAGCCGAGAAGCTCGAGAAGGTCGCGCGGCTGCGCGCCAAGGAGCACGCGCGCTACGAGCAGGTGATGAACGGCTACGAGAAGTCCCTGGGAACCGAGCTGTTCGCCAAACTGCGCGGCGCGCTCGACCGCAATGCGGGACGACCGCCGGCCGCTCCGCCCCCCGCCGCGACGCCCGCGGTGCCCGCGACGGACACCCCGAAGCCGGATCAGCGCGGTGCGCGCCAGAAGGGCCGGCGATGAACGCCGCGCTGCGCAGCGCGCTCCTCGGCACGAGTCTCGTCCTGGGATCGGCCGCTTGCGATCGGCCCGGGCCGGTCGTCGAAGGCGTCGGGCCGACCGGGTCCGCGCGCGCGGCGGAAGCGCCGAGCCAGAAGCCCGTCGAACTCGCGCGCCCGGAGTCGCCGGCCGCTGCGCCGGCGCCGGCCGCTCCCACTGTGCCGACTCCGGCGGCTACGACGACGGCGGTCGACCTGGCCGACCTGGGTCCGATCGACGTCATGACGTGGGACGACGCGCAGCGTCAGGCCGACCAGCGCATCACGCCCGACACGGCGGACGCCGAGCTCGTCAAGCTGCAGTCGGAGCTCGAGAGCGGACCGTAGCCGAGTTCGGAACCAAGATTCCGCTTCGCCGATTCACCCGCGGCGCAGGCCGCATGCACGCCCTGCCATCCGAATCGGAGGAGAGGACTCTCGTTCCTAGACCGCGACACGGCGCGCCGGCAGACAGGCGGCGATCCGTTCAAGCGCCAGATCGACCTCGCGCGCGCTGACGTTCAGCGGCATGCGGAAGCGGATCGCGCGCTCGCCCGACGCCAGCGCCAGGAGCTTCTTCTCGCGCAGGTCCTTGAGCATCGCCTGGCGCGCGTCGGCGGAGGGCAGCGTGAACGCCGCCAGCGAGCCGAGGCCGCGCACGTTCGTGATGCCGCCGCGATCGCGGCCGAGGAGACGGAGGCCTTGCACGAAGCGCGCGCCCTCGCGCGCCACGTGATCGACCAGTCCGTCCTCGACGATGATCTCGATGAAGCGCTGGCAGCGCACCATGTCCGTCAGGCTGCCGCCCCACGTCGAGTTGATGCGGCTGGCCACGTGGAAGACGTTGTCCGGCACCTCGTCGACGCGCGGTCCGGCGTAGATGCCGCAGATCTGCGTCTTCTTGCCGAAGGCGACGACGTCGGGGCGCACGTCGTGGTGCTGCCACATCCAGGGCTTGCCCGAACCGAAGAATCCGGTTTGCACCTCGTCGAACACGAGCAGCGCCTCGTTCTCGTCGGCGTAGCGCCGCAACCGTGCCAGGAACTCGGTGCGGAAGTGGTTGTCACCGCCCTCGCCCTGCATCGGCTCGATCAGGATCGCCGCGATGCGCCCCTGGTACGTGCGGAAGGCGGCCTCGATGTCCTGGTAAGAGCGCCGCTCCTCGGCCTCGATGTCGTTCGCGATGCAACCGTCGAGGTCGTACTCGATCGCCGGGTTGTGGCAGCGCGGCCACTGGAACTTCGGGAACAGCGCGACCTTCTTCGGATCCGAGTTCGTCAGGCTCATCGTGTAGCCCGACCGCCCGTGGAACGCCTGGCGGAAATGCAGCACGACCAGGCTCGCGCCGTCGTCCTTGATCTTGTCGAGCCCGATCTTGCGCGCCTTCCAGTCGAACGCGACCTTGATCGCGTTCTCGACGGCCAGCGCGCCGCCCGACACCCAGAAGTGGTACGGGAACCCGGCCGGCGTCGCGTGCGTCGCGAACGTCTCGACGAACTCCGCCTGGTACGTCGTGTAGAGATCCGAGTTCGAGGGGTTGTTCAGCGCCGCGCGCGTGATCCGCGCCACGAAGGCCGGGTCGCGCATCTTTTGGTGGTCGTAGCCCAGCGGCCAGCTCGCGAAGCACGTGAAGAAGTCGAGGTAGTCCACGCCTTCGCGCGCGTCGTGCAACCAGGAGCCGTGGCTTTTCTCCAGGTCCAGCACGAACGGGAAACCGTCGGCCAGCTGGTGGCGCTTCAGGACTTCGTGGACGTGACGGGCGTCGGTCATGGCGGGGCTCCTAGGCCCTTCTTCGGCCCTTCCGCACCCCGCGATTGTGCCGTGGCGCGCTTCCGGCGACCACCCCCGGCCGAAGTCCGCGCGCCCCGCGGGCGTGGCGCCACCCGAATCGATGGCTCGCGGCTCGGTTTCCCGGCGTTCCCTCCCGCGCGGCGCCAACAGGATCGGAGAGGCCGTACGATCTTTTTTTCGGCCTCTCAAGAAAGCTCTTCCTGGTCGAGGCGCAGCGCCGCTGCGTGCGCCGCGCGCAGGTCGTGCGCGCGCATCAGCAGGAGGAGCGCGCACGGGCTCCCGAGACGCGCGATCCGCATCCCGCGCTCCACGTTCGTGAAGACGACCGGGAACGCGCGGTGCTCGCGCGCGGGCCCCGTGAAGACCGCGGTCGCGCCCTCGTCGAGGCCCAGCGCGAACGCGTTCTCGAGCATCGCGCGCTGCGCCCGCCGCGCCGACTCGAGCGGCGACGCGGTGTCCGCGCTGGATTCGAGCTCCTCCAGCAGCAGCTCGCCGAAACGCGAGAACGCGCGCTCGGGCACGAGCACGCGGCCGACGTGCCCGGGCCGCGAGCCGGACAGGGCGCGCGCTCGGCCGATCGCGCCGTCGATCACGTCTTGCGCTTCGTGACGCAGGTCGCGCGTCGGGTCGACGACGCGGCTCGCGCGGCGCGGCGGCACGACCTCGACGTGCGCTGCAGGCTCGGGGAGCGGTCCCGCGCGCTCCTGCGCAAGGACGAGGCTCGAGACGCGGCTCGGCGGCGCTTCGAGAGCCGCGCGCAGGAGCGTGCGGCCGTCGTCGTGCAGCACCTGGAACACGCCCGGCGGCAGATCGGCGAGCGCGCGGCGCAGCGCGTCCCCCACGACCGGCAGGCGTCCGTCGGGAGCCAGGAGCACGGGCCGCCCGGCGCGCAGCGCGAAGAAAACGGCGCGCGCGGGCGCGTGCCACGTCGCGGCCCACGAAGGCGCCAGGAGACACGGGCCCTCGCGCGCGCCGAGCGTTCCGCGCGCGAGATCCGGCGCTCCGGCCAGCGCCTCTTCGACGGCTGTCGCGAGACCGTCGAGGTGATCGCGCGCCTCGTGGTCGTCGAGACCGAGCGCGCGCGCGCCCAGTCCGTCCGGATCGGGCGCGTCGACGAAGTCGGCCGCACACGCGCGCAGGCGGTCCTCGCGCGCGCCCGCTCCCATCGCGCGCCAGGCGCGCTCCGCGGAGTGCGCGGCGTCCAGCGCGAGCTCGAGGTCCTCGGCGTTCGAGCGCGGCCAGCGTCCCAGGTCCGCGCGTCCGTCGGCCTCGGAGAGCTCGTACCAGCCGCCCGCGACCGCCTCGCGGGTCTCGCCGTCGATCCAGTTGTGTCCGCGCAGGGGCAATCGATCGGGAGCGCTCCACGGCGCTCGTGCGGCGTACGATGGTAGGGCTCCGCGCACCCTCGCGCACCCTGCTTTGCCCCGACCGCTCGCCTACGACCGATCCAAGCGCCTCGTGCGCCGCGGGGATTTCCAGCGCGCGTTCGCCCAGGGATCGCGCGCGCGCGGCTCGATCCTGCTCGTCGTGGCGCGCAAGAACGGCCTGGAGGGCATGACGCGACTGGGCTTGTCGATCGGCAAGTCGATCTGGAAGTCCGCGGTGCGCCGCAACCGCGTGCGCCGCGTGTTCCGCGAGTCGTTCCGACTTTCCTATCCGGAGCTGCCGCCGGGCTACGACCTGGTGCTGATCGCGGCCGCGCCGGCGCTCGAGCCGGAGCTCGAGGCGACGCGGCGCGAGCTCGTGTCGCTGGCGCGCAAGGCGGCGCGCCGCTACGAGGAGAAGGTCGCTGCCGGTCCGCCGGCCGAGGCCGGGCCGTCGACCCGCGAGGCCTCTAGAACCAGCTCGAAGGCCAGCTCGAAGGCCGGCTCGAAAGCCGGCCCGAAGGCGCCCGCGGATCGTCCCGCGCGGCCGGCTCGCAAGAAGCCCGGGGCCTCGACGTGAGCCTCATTCGACGCATCGCAACCGCGCCCCTGCGCTTCTACCGGCGCTTCCTCTCGCCGTTCAAGCCGCCCATGTGCCGGTTCTCGCCGACCTGCAGCCAGTACGCGATCGAGGCGCTCGAGGGGCACGGCCTCGTGCGCGGCTCGGCGCTCGCAACGTGGCGCCTCCTGCGCTGCCAACCTTTCGCGCGCGGAGGCTACGATCCGGTCCCCCCGGCACGCGGCCACGATCGCCGCGCTCACGACCACGACCACGAAAGCCCATGAATCGACCGACGATCCTGACCCTCCTCGCCGCCGCGAGCCTCTGCGCGTGCACGGCCGGCGACCCCCGCAAGGACGAGATCCCGGCACCGCCCTCGGCCGCGGTCGCGAGCTACGGGCCGGGCGACGCAGGCGACGCGCCGTTCGACGGCCTCGTCGCGAGCGACGAGCTGATCCGGCCGGGCGAGAAGCATTTCGCGCGGCTGTGGCGGCTCTCGCGCGGCGTCTTGAATGCGGCCGAGGGCTACTGGAGCCACGCCGGCGACCGCATCGTCTACCAGGCCACGCCGGACGGCGCGACCTGCGACCGGATCTACGTGACGGATCCACGTGGCGAGACGGCGAAGCTGATTTCGAACGGGCGCGGCGTCACGACGTGCGCCTACTTCCTACCCGGGGACAAGAGCGTGCTGTACGCGTCGACGCACGCGTTCCAGCAGGATTGCCCGCCACCGCCCGATCGATCCGCGGGCTACGTGTGGCAGGTGCACCCCGAGTACGACATCTACGTGCACGACCTCGGCAGCGGCCGCGAGACCGCGCTGACGACCGAGTACGGCTACGACGCCGAGGCCACCGTGTCGCCCCAGGGTGACCGCATGGTGTTCACGAGCACGCGCTCGGGCGACCTGGAGCTTTGGACGTGCAAACTAGACGGCACGGACATGCGCCAGGTCACGCACGAACCGGGCTACGACGGCGGAGCGTTCTTCAGCCACGACGGGCAGTGGCTCGTGTACCGCTCGACGATGTTCACGCCCGGGAAGGAAGCGGCCGAGCAGGCCGACTACGCGAAGCTGCTCGGGGAGTGGAGGGTGCGGCCGACGCGCATGGAGATCATGGTCTCGCGCGTCGACGGCTCGGAGCGCAAGCGCGTCACGGACCTGGGCAAGGCCAACTGGGCGCCGTTCTTCTTCCCGGGCGACGAGCGCATCGTGTTCGCGACGAACCACCACGACGACAAGAAGGGGATGCCCAACTTCGACCTGTTCGCGATCGGCGTCGACGGCCAGGACCTCGAGCAGATCACGTTCGAGCCGGATTTCGACGCGTTCCCGGTGTTCAGCCCGGACGGGCGCTGGCTGTGCTTCGCCAGCAACCGCGGCGCGTCGAAGCCGGGCGAGACGAACCTGTTCGTGGCGGAGTGGCGAGAGAGGCCGTGAGAGAATCGAGCGTACGGCCTCTCCCATGCTCGTTGCGCCGCTCCGCGGCGCGAGAGCCCGTGAGTCCCTCACGGGCTCTGGGGCGCCCGCGCGGGCCCGGGCACGATGCGTGACCTGGCCGCACTCCTCGCGCTCGGCACCCTGGGTTCCCTGCCGCCCGACGTGCCGGATTTCGAGCGCGAGGTGCGGCCGATCTTCGCGGCGCACTGCGTCGCCTGTCACGGTCCCGAGAAGCAGAAGGGCGGCCTGCGCCTCGACGTCGCGGACGGCGCGCGCGAGGCCGTCCGCGCCGGCGATCCGTCGCACAGCGCGCTGATCGAGCGCGTCACGTCGGATGATCCCGACGAGCGCATGCCGAAGGGCGCGGACCCTTTGTCGGCGGCGGAGATCGCAACCTTGCGCACCTGGATCGAGGCCGGCGCGAACTGGCCCGCGGAGGCCGCGAGCGAACGCGTGCTCTCGACGCACTGGGCCTACCAGCCCATCCGTCGGCCGCCGACGCCCGTCTTGAAGGATGCGAGCGGGGTGCGCTCGCCGATCGACGCGTTCGTGCGCGCGCGGCTCGAGGCGGCCGGGATCCAACCGTCGTTCGAAACTTACATCCCGACGTTGTGGCGTCGCGTTTCGCTGGATCTGACGGGTCTGCCGCCGACGTGGGGACCGATCGAAGCGCAGCTCATCCACGAGGAGCCCGACGCGTACGAGCGTTTCGTCGACGAGCTCCTGGCCTCGACCGCGTTCGCCGAGCGCCGCGCGCAGACGTGGCTCGACCTCGCGCGCTACGCCGACACGAACGGCTACGAGAAGGACGAGCGGCGCACGGCCTGGCGCTGGCGCGACTGGGTGATCGACGCGTACGCGCGCAACATGCGCTTCGACGAGTTCACGGTGCGCCAGATCGCCGGCGACCTGCTGCCCGACGCGACGCTCGACGACCGAATCGCGACGGGTTTCCACCGCAACACGCTGACGAACCAGGAAGGCGGCACGGACCCCGAGGAGTTCCGCGTCGCGGCCGTCGTCGACCGCGTGAACACGACGGCCAGCGTGTGGCTCGGCACGACGATGGCCTGCGCGCAGTGCCACTCGCACAAGTTCGATCCGTTCTCGCACAAGGACTACTACCGATTCCTGTCGTTCTTCGACTCGACGGAGGACGTCGGGAACTCGCTCGACCCGCAGATCCCGGCGCCGACGGCGGCTCAAGCGCTGGAGCTGGCGCGCCACGAGGAGCGCTTCGACGCGGCCGAAGCGGAGTTGCTCGGGCCCGACGCCGAAGCGGACCAGAACGAGCCGGGCTGGCTCGCATCGGCCTTCGCGATCCTCGACTCGAAATCGCCCTGGGGAGTCTTCTCGCCGACCACCGCCACGGCGAAGAACTGCACCGTTCTGACGGCGCTCGACGACGGCTCCGTGCTCGCTTCAGGCGATCAGCCGGGAACCGACGTCTACACGCTCGAAGGTGACGTCGCGCCGGGCGCCGACCTGCTGCGCCTCGAGGCGCTCGAGGATCCGAGCCTGCCCGGAGAAGGTCCGGGACGGACGAAGAACGGCAACTTCGTGCTGAGCGACGTCGCCGTCGAGGTCCTGGAAGGCGGACTCTGGCGCCGCCTGGCGCTCGCGCACGCCGAAGCCGACTTCGAGCAGGTCCGCGCGGGCCCGTTCACCGCCGCGAAGACGATCGACGCGGACCGCGCGAGCGGCTGGGCGATCTGGCGCGAGGACGGCACGTGCCGCGCGCAGTCGCTCGTCGTCGCCCTCGCCGCGACCGTCCCCTCGGCGCGGATCCGCGTGCAGCTCGCGTTCGAGAGCACGTTCGCGCAGCACACGCTGGGTCGCTTCCGCGTGTCGTTCGCGAGCGATCCGGCACGCGCTGAGACCATCGGGCTGTCGCCGGCGGAGACCGCGGCGCTCAGGGCGGACGTTCGCACCGAGGAGCAGAGCGCGCTGCTGCACCGCCTGTATCGCCAACGCGGCTCGGTGACCGGTCGCGAGCGCGCGGCGCGTGTCGTCGACGCCCGGGCCGCGCTCGAGGTCTACCGAGCGGCGATTCCCACCGCGCTCGTGATGCGCGAGCTCCCGACGCCGCGCACGACGCACGTCCTCGAGAAGGGCCGTTTCCTCGCTCCCGGCGAAGTCGTTCTGCCCGACACGCCGGCGGTGCTGCCGCCGATGCCCGCCGGAGCACCGAAGAACCGCCTGGGGCTCGCGCGCTGGCTCGTCGATCCCGACAATCCGCTGACTGCACGCGTGCAGGCGAACCGCATCTGGGGCGATCTTTTCGGCACGCCGCTCGTCACCACGGTCGACGATTTCGGCACGCGCGGCGAGCGGCCGTCGAACCCGGAGCTGCTCGACTGGCTCGCGGCCGAGCTCGTCGAGAGCGGCTGGGACATGCGCGCGCTGTACCGCACGATCGTCCTCTCGGCGACGTACCGGCAGAGCTCGGTCGTGCGCGCCGATCTGCTCGAGAAAGACCGTGCGAACGTGCAGCTCGCGCGCCAATCGCGGCCGCGCCTGGAAGTCGAGACGCTGCGCGACCAGGCGCTCGCGATCGCGGGTCTCCTGGAGACGAAAGTCGGCGGCCCGAGCGTCATGCCGCCGCAACCCGACGGCGTGTGGGCGCCGGTCTACAGCGGCGACGACTGGGAGACGGCCGCGGACTCCGATCGCTACCGCCGCGGCCTGTACACGTTCTGGCGGCGCGGTGCGCACTACCTGACGTTCGCGCTGTTCGACGCGACGAGCCGCGAGCTTGCGTGCACGCGCCGCGCGCGCTCGAACTCCCCGCTGCAGGCGCTGGCCTTGCTCGACGATCCGGCGTTCGTCGAGTGCGCGGCGGGCCTTGCGCAACGCATGCTGCGCGAAGCCGGACCGGCCGACCACCAGAAGCTCTCGCACGGGTTCAGTGTGGCGACGTTGCGGATGGTCGACCTCGAGGAAAGCAGGGTCCTCGGCCGGCTGCTCATCCAGGAGCGCGCGCGCTACGCCGCGCAGCCCGACGCTGCGGCCGCGCTCGTCGCCAGCGTGCGCCCGGCCTTGCGCGAAGGCGCGCCCGTCGAGCCGGTCGAGCTGGCGGCCTGGATCTCGATCGCGCAGACGCTGCTCAACCTGGACGAGGTCGTCACGAGGAACTGATGGAACCGCGCGACACTGCTCGTATCGACACCAGCCGCGACGACACGTCGCGCCGCGCGTTCCTGGGCGGCGCGGGACTTTCGTTGGGATCGATCGCGCTCGGCTCGCTGCTCTCGAAGAGCGCGCGCGCCGCGGAGGTCGACGCGCCCGTCGTCCCCCACCACGCTCCCAAGGCGAAGCGCGTGATCTGGCTGCACATGGCCGGCGCGCCGTCGCACATCGACCTCTTCGACCCGAAGCCGCGCCTCGCCGAGCTCGACCGGCAGCCCATGCCCGAGAGCTTCACGAAGGCCGAGCGTTTCGCCTTCATCAAGGGCACGCCCAAGATCCTGGCCTCGCCCTACCGCTTCGCGCGCCACGGCCAGTCGGGCGGCGAGGTCTCGGAGCTCTTGCCGAACTTCGCGCGCATCGCCGACAAGCTGACCTTCGTGCGATCGATGCACACGACGCAGTTCAACCACGCGCCGGCGCAGATCCTGCTCGCGAGCGGTCACGAGCGCCTCGGACGCCCGAGCTTCGGCTCGTGGGCCTCGTACGGCCTGGGATCGATGAACCAGGACCTGCCCGCGTTCGTCGTGCTGACCAGCGGCAAGTACGGTCCCGACGCCGGCGCGTCGCTGTGGTCGAGCGGCTTCCTGCCGAGCCGCCACCAGGGCGTCCGTCTGCGCTCGCAAGGCGAGCCGGTCCCCTTCCTCACGAATCCTCCCGGCGTCGACCGCGTCGGACGCCGCAACGTGCTCGACGCGCTGGCGAAGCTGAACGGAATCCGGCTGGCCGAGGTCGGCGACCCCGAGATCGCGACGCGCATCGCGCAGTACGAGCTGGCCAGCCGCATGCAGACGAGCGTGCCCGAGCTGGCTGACCTCGCGAGCGAGCCCGAGAGCGTGAAGAAGCGCTACGGCATCGACGGCGACAAGCCCGGGTTCGCGCGCAACGCGCTCCTGGCGCGACGGCTGCTCGAGCGCGGCGTGCGCTTCGTGCAGCTCTACCACTGGGGCTGGGACAGCCACGGCACGAGCCCGGGCGACGACATCGTCACGTCGCTGCCGGAACGTTGCCGCGAATGCGAGCCGGCCAGCGTCGCGCTGATCGAGGATCTGTCGGAGCGCGGCCTGCTCGACGACACGCTCGTCGTGTGGGGCGGCGAGTTCGGGCGCACGCCGATGAACGAGGAGCGCGACGGCTCCACGTTCCTGGGCCGAGATCACCATCCGCATGCGTTCACGCTCGTGCTGGCCGGTGGCGGCATCCAGCCCGGGATCACGTTGGGCGCGACGGACGATTTCGGCTACCGCGTGACGGAGGACCCGGTGTCGGTGCACGATCTGCACGCGACGCTCCTGCACCAGCTCGGCTTCGACCACGAGAAGCTGACGTTCCGCAGCCAGGGCCGCGATTTCCGGCTGACGGACGTCGAGGGCCAGGTCGTTCGGAAGATCCTGGCCTAGAAGCCCGGTCGGGCGACGACCCGTAAGACCGCAGGGCAGCGTCGGGCTGGACCCGCGCGGCGACGGCGAATCGCTCCGATTCGGTCACACGTCCGCGGCTGGTGGCATTCTCTTGGCGCATGGAGCCCCAGGAAACCGTCGATCCGCCGGCCGGGCTGGCCGCTCAGCTTGGCTGGGTTCGCGAGCTGGCGCGCGCCCTCCTCGGCAACGGCCCCGACGCGGACGACGTCGCGCAGGAAGTCTGGCTCAGGGCCGCGTCGAAGTCGTCCTCGACCGCGGGGAACCGCGCTTGGCTGTCGGTCGTCACGACGCGCCTCGTCCACGGCGTACGGCGCTCCGAAGCCCGCCGTCGACGCCGCGAGGAGGTGGCTGCGCGCGTCGAGGTCGGCCGGGAGGACGACGTCCTCGCGCGCGGCGAGACCGGCCAGCGGCTGATCGGCGCGGTGATGGCGCTGCCCGAGCCGTACCGCTCGACCGTCCTGCACCGCTACATCGATGGACTGAGCGTCGCTGAGATCGCCGAGCGCGAGAACGTCACGGAACCGGCCGTTCGCAAGCGGCTTTCGCGCGCCATCGGTCAGTTGCGTGCGCGGTTGGACAAGGAGTTCGAGGGTGGCCGCAGCACGTGGATCGCGGCCCTGATCGACGTCGTAGGACGCAAAGAATCCGGCGCTCTGCCCCTGCTGGCCGTCGCCGGAGTTGGACTCTTGATCATGAAGAAAGCCCTCCTCGTCGCAGGGGTCCTCGTGCTGGTCTGCCTCTCGGTCCTCGCGGCGACGGGGAGACACTGGCTCGGGCTGGACGGCGAACGCGAGCACGTCGCCGACGTCGCGAAGATCGCCGCTTCGCTGCCGGCGGATCCGGCACTCGACCTGCCGGAACCTGCATCCGAAACCAGGGCGAGCGTGGCCGGGCCGGCGACCGCTTCGGCGAACACGATCGTCGTGGAAGGTGCCGTCGTGAACCTTCCCTACCCGGACGTCAGCGGTGCCGCCGAGCCGGCCGCCGGCGTCGTCGTGACCCTGCGCATCCCTTTCATCGGGAGCGAGCCCATCCCCGAGGTCGAGACGGTGACCGGTGCGGACGGCCGGTTCCGATTGACGGTCGAAGCTCCCGCGAAGCTCGCATTGCACGTGAACGTTTACGCCGCGGGAGACGACACGTACCGAATGAAGAGCGCGTCGATCCAACTCGACGACATGACCGGGACTTTCGAGCGGCGCCTCGAACGAGCCGCTCACGGAGACCTCTCAGGCATCGTCGTTGACCACGCGGATCGTCCGGTCCCGGACACCGTCGTGCGTCTCGCGCAGGCGAGCGCGTGGCTCGGCCCGGAAACCGTGGAGGGAGAAGCGGCTCCGGCGAGCCCCGAGGTCACGACCGACGCGAGCGGACAGTTCACGTTCCGGAGCCTCCATGCCTCGAACAGCTTTCACCCCGGGACCCCGAGCCTCGTCGTTCGGAAAGCCGGCTTCCGTATGCTGCCGTCGCGCCCGCCGTCGTTCCGCGCCCGTGGCGGATGGGATGACGTCCAGATTCGTCTCCTCCCATCGGCCGGTCAGCTCGCCGTGCGCGTGCTCGATGCGCAGGGCGTGCCGCAGTCGGACGTCGGCGTCGCGGCCCGCATCTCGAGCGGAGAGCCGGGAGCGAGTTGGGAGCCCTGGGATCGTTTTCCCAGGAAGACCGACAAGACGGACGCGGACGGGCGCGTCGTCCTGGAGGATCTCTGGCTCGGAAGACGGCTGGCGCTGAGCATCCAGGGCAGTACCGGGAACTGGTTGTGCGAGCGCGCGATCGGAGGACGCATCGACATCGGCCGGCCGGCGCGCGGCAGCGGCATCGTCATCCCGGACTCGAAGACGCTCGCGCTCGATGTCGTTCTGCCCGCGACGGCTCGCATCACGGGACGCGTCGTTGACGGCGCGCGCACGGTCGTGCCCGCTGCGAACGTCGTCCTGGTCATGCGGGGTGGTGATACACATCCGGACAACCGGTTCAGCCTGAAGAGCGACTCCGAGGGCCGGTTCGAGACCGTCATCGCCCGCCCCACCCGCACGCTAGTGATCGACGTCGCCGGGTACACGGGGACCGGGCGTGTGTGGGGGTCACTCGACTCCCTGCCGCCGGAACCGGGGCGGATGGTCGGGCGGAACGTCGCCGAGTTCGATCCCGCCTCGGGCGCCGAGCCCTTCGTCGAGATCGTGGTGGAGCCGGCGCTGTCGATCTCGGGCACGGTTCGCGAAGCCGACGACACGCCCTGCAAGGGTCGCGTCGTCGCGATCCCGGTCGGCGCTCCCGAAGGCGAGTACACGCGCGGTGCCGGTACGACGATTGGAGAGGACGGACGATTCGAGATCGGCTCGCTGGTCCCGGGCGAGTACTCGCTCGACGTGCGTCCGCACGAGCACGACGTCTTCACGGACTGCCTGCTCTCGCAGCGATTCGACGGCATCGCAGCGGGCCGGAGCGACGTGGAACTCACGCTCGGTCAGGATCGCGCCGTCGAGGTCGAGGTCGAAGTCTCCGCCACCGACGGAAAGCCGGCCGAGATGACGTTCGTGATCGGCATGTTCCATCCCTACGGGGCTCGCGATCCGTCGGGATACGTGCCCGACTCGAAGCAGCGCTACGCGGGACATTCCGGCTGGCCCAACGGTGCCACGTTGAACTTCGGCGGTCAGACCGGGCATGTCGGCCCGGACGGCGTTACGGGCTTCCTGCACATGTACGGCGAACTTCCGGTCCATCGGCTCGCGCCCATGAGCGAGGGCTGGTACGCGCTCGGGCTCGACGCTCGCGACGCGGAAGGAGCGCGCTATCACGCCTGCGGAACCGGTTTGGTGTACCTGAGGCCCGGCGCGTATCGGTTCCACTTCGATTTGGTGCGCCAGGCGAACGTGGAGGGCCGGATCGTCAACGCCGATCCGGATGCCGATCTTGCTCTGATGCTCGTCACGTCGAGCGGCGACCCCGTCCAGATCTTGCGGACGGACCGGCACATCGACGAGATCGTCTCGATCGGAGCCGAGGGCCGGTTCCAGCTGACCGGCGCGCCGCTCGGCGCGTTCCGGCTGCGCGTCGGGAGCGAGCCGGAGTTGAGGCGCGGGATCTTCCTGCGGGAAACGGCCGTGGTCGTTGCACCGACAGGGAACGCCCCGCTCGAAATCACTCTGCCCTGAGGGCCCCTCCGAGTTGGGCCTCAGCGCCGCCGATCGTCGCGCAGGAACCCTTCGAGCACCGCGTCCGTGCCCCACTCGCGGTCGATCCGCTCGTGGAACTTCAGGCTGCGCAGGTACTCCGCCATCGACGGCCCCTGCCCGCCGTTCACGACGCCCGTGTACACGCGCACCTGGTCGACGAAACCCGACTTCAGGTAGTGCGACAGGAGCCGCGGCCCGGCCTCGAGCAGCACGCGCCGGCAGCCTTGCTCCCACAGCCACGTCTGGACCTCGCGCAAATCGACGCCGTCGTCCGTCGCGACGTGGAGCGGCGTGACGCGCGCGCCGGCCTCGATCAGCGCCGTGTGGCGCTCGGGCGCGGCGCCGCCGATGGCCAGCACCTCGACGGGCCCACCGGCCTCGTCCGGTCCGGGCGTCTTCAGGATCGTCGCGTTCGGCGGCGTGCGCAGGTGGCTGTCGAGCACGACGCGGCGCGGCGGGTGCGCCAGGTTCCCCGGCGGCCGCACGGTGAAGCGCGGGTCATCGGCCAGCACGGTGCCGACGCCGGTGATGATCGCGTCGACGCGGCCGCGCAGGAGCTGCACCTCGCGCAGCGACTCGGGCCCGCTGATCCAGCGGCCGCCGCCCACGCCCTGCGGCGGGATCATCTGGCCGGTGCGCGTCTGCGCCCACTTGGCGATCGTCCACGGGCGCGGACGACGGATGCGCTCGTTGTCGACCCAGGTCACGAAGTGCGGCGCGACCTTGGAAAGCGGCGTCGCGTCGTCGAGCAGCACGACCTCGACGCCGGCCTCCTGCAGACGGCGCAAGCCGGCGCCTTGGTGACGCGGGTCGGGATCGAGCGCGCCCACGACGACGCAGCGGATCCCGCTGGCCAGGATGCGGTCGACGCAGGGCGGCGTCTTGCCGTGGCTGCAGCAGGGTTCGAGCGTCACGACGAGCACGTCCCAGCGCTCGCGCGGCACGCCGCTGCGCTCGGCCTCGTCCAGCGCGATCACTTCGGCGTGGGCCTCGCCCCAGACCTCGTGGAAGCCGCGCGCGACGACCTCGCCGTCGGAGAGGACGGCCGCGCCGACGCAGGGGTTGGGTGCGACCTCGAAGCGGAAGCGCGTGGCGGCTCGGCCGAGCTCGACCAATAGGGACCGCAACCGCGCCTCATCCAGCGTCTCAGCGATCCCGCGCGTCATCCCGTGTGCCTCCTGCCCGCCTGCGAGCGTCGCCACCAGGTTCCGATCTGCCGATCGACGCACCGGGCGACGCTCCTAGAGAGTACTCGTCTGAATCGAGGATAGCCCCTCGGAAGCGCGCACTGACCTCTTGGAAGCGCGAAAACGATGCTGCACCCTTCCTTTGCCGCGGCTCGAGCGGCAGCATCCACGATTCGGACCGAAGCCCCGAGACTTTGCACAGATGACCAAGGCACCCATCCGCATCGCCGTCACCGGCGCCGCCGGCCAGATCGGCTACGCCCTCCTCCCGCGCATCGCTTCCGGCGAGATGTTCGGACGCGAGCAGCCCGTGATCCTCCACCTGATCGAGATCCCCGACGAGAAGGCCATGAAGGCTCTCGAAGGCGTCGCGATGGAGCTGGACGACTGCGCCTTCCCGCTGCTTGCGGGGATGGTGCTGACGAGCGACCTGAAGCAGGGTTTCCAGGGCGTGAACTGGGCCCTGCTCGTCGGCGCGCGACCGCGCGGGCCGGGCATGGAGCGCAACGACCTGATCAAGGTCAACGGACCCATCTTCGTGGGCCAGGGCAAGGCGATCCAGGATCACGCCGCGAAGGACGTGCGCGTCGCCGTCGTCGGCAACCCGTGCAACACGAACGCGCTGATCGCGATGCACGCGGCCAAGGACGTGCCGCGCGAGCGCTTCACGGCGATGACGCGACTCGACGAGAACCGCGCCGCCGCGCAGCTCGCGAAGAAGGCCAACGTGCCCGTCACCGACGTCACCCACGGCACGATCTGGGGCAACCACAGCGCGACGCAGGTGCCCGACTTCGTGAACACGAAGATCCGCGGCAAGTCGGCCGGCGACGTCGTCACGGACCAGGCCTGGCTGCAGGGCGAGTTCTTCAAGACGGTGCAGCAGCGCGGCGCGGCGATCATCGCGGCGCGCGGGCTCTCGTCGGCGGCGTCGGCGGCCAGCGCGCTGATCGACCACGTGCGCGACCTGCACCACGCGACGCCGTCCGGCTCGTGGCACTCGGTCTGCGTGCGCAGCGACGGCAGCTACGGCGTGCAGGAAGGCTTGATCAGCTCGTTCCCCGTCACGAGCGACGGTCGCGGTGGCTGGAACATCGTGCAGGGGCTGAAGCTGACGCCGTTCCTGCAGGAGAAGATCGCGGCGACCGTGAAGGAGCTGGCGATGGAGCGCGAGGTCGTGGCCGACCTGCTCCACTAGGGGCACCGGCCTGGCCGAAGCCGGCGCGTGCCCACCCGCTCCGACGCGATCCGATAGACTCCCGAATTGCATGCAGGCAGACACCTTTCCGAGAGCCGAGGGTTGGGGCTGTCTTGCGCTCGTCGGACCGAGGATCGGCACGCTGGGAACGCGTGGGTGCGCATGCCTGCCTGGAACCGGCGCCGCCGCCCGCGTGCGCCGGCCACGCCGCAGACCGGGCCCGATCGCGAACCCGTGAACCCCGGCCACGGCTTCATGTCGAGGATCGCGGCCGAGTTCGGTGAGCACTTGGGCTACCGCGTCATCGATCGCGCCCTCGACCGGGATCGTGCCTCGATCCGCATTCCGAAATGGGTCGTCCGCGCCAGGCTGCTGGCCGAGGTCCCTGGAATCCAGGTGATCGGATTCCATGCCGTGCGAGGAGCGCCCCGCACGAGCGTTGCAAGCTGGTGCGCACGTGGCTCCGGTCGCACGGTCGTCCTCATCGTCCCGTCATCGCCTGGGTTCTACCTGGTGGCGCTGCCCAGCGAACTCCGCAGATCCTCCGGCCCGCTCCATCTTCCCGAGATTGGCCCCTGGGATCCCGCGTTCATCGAGGCGTTCCGATGGTCCGGCGATGGTGGTGTGCAGCCCGCGGTCGGTCAGGTCCCGACTCGCGTCATCGCGTTCCTCGAGCTGCCCGGCCGCGAGATCTGGGACCGGAGATCGCCGCGGTGCGAGATCCTCAGCGAGGAGCACTACATGAGGCGGTACGTGCTTCCGACGACTCACGAGCACGTCGGCACGGAGGCTCTCATCGCCAAGCTGGCAATCCGCAAGGTGAACGCAGGCTCCAAGACGACGGCAAGGGCCCTCGCCCTCGAGGAATCGCGCCAGACGTCGATCCGGAACGAGATCGTGCGGCGGAACCTGCTGTTGGCCTCCTGGTGCGCCAATCGGCGGCAGACCGGGAGGAAGTCGCTCACGTTCGCGGATCTCGTTCAGGAAGCCGTGCCTGGTCTCATCCGTGCCGTGAGCGGCTACGACTCGAATCGCGGTACGACGTACACGACCTATGCACTGCTCTGCGTCCGGCAAAGGATCGGGCGCGCCATCGACGACAAGGACGAGTTCATCCGATTCCCCGCCAACCACAACTACGACCGCAAGCTGAAGCTGCGCGCGCGAATCGAGGTCGAGAGCCTCGACCGGCTGCCGCAATCCGTGCGTGCCGGCTTGCGGAACGAGGACGACGGTTCGGCCGGCTTGAACGCCGCCGCGCTCCAGGAGCTTCGACATCACATCGCCCTGGGACTGAGTGCGCTGGAGCACCGCGAAGCCGTCGTGCTCGCCAATCGTTTCGGACTGTGCGGACTCCGGGAGAGAACCTTGGCGGAGCTGGGAGACAAGCTCGATCTCACCCGCGAGCGCATCCGGCAGATCGAAGCGAAGGCCATCGAGCGCATCACCTTCCGACTGATGGGTGACTGGCAGGACGGCCGGGTGGTTTGAGCGGAACGCCGGCGGTTCGCGCGCTCGGATAGACTGCGAGGGTCTCATGCGGGCGTTCCTCCTTCCCCTCCTGGCAGCCGCAGGTCCGGCACTGTGGGGTTGCTCGGGCTCCGACAGGGCTCCTGCGCCCCCTGCAGCACGCTGGCACGTCGACGCGAGCGGGCCCGCCGAAGGGGACGGCACGAGCTGGGCGCGAGCGCTGCCCGACCTGGGCGCGGCGCTGGCCCAGGCTCGCGCGGGCGACGAGGTGTGGGTTGCCGCGGGCGTCTACCGCCCCGCTCCGCCCGGCGGATCGCGCGATGCCGCGTTCGCGCTCGCCAGCGGAGTGTCGGTCTACGGCGGCTTCGCGGGCGACGAGACGGATCTTGCCGCGCGCGATCCCGTTCAACACGTCACCGTGCTGACCGGCGATCTGGCCGGTGACGACGGCCCCGACTTCGCGGGCATGGCCGAGAACAGCTACCAGGTCGTCGTCGCCGTCGACGCGATGGGCGCGCTGCTCGACGGCTTCACGATCTGCGCCGGGCGCGCCGACGGACCCAGCTTCGGACCGACGCCGGACAGCAAGGACCAGGGCTCCGGCATCAACGTCTACCACGGCTCGATCACGGTGCGCGGCTGCCGGCTGACGGGCAACTGGACCTCGAACCACGGCGCGGTCAACGACCACAGCGAGGGCTCGATCTTCGACCGTTGCACGTTCGACGCGAACCATTCGGCGATGTTCGGGGCCGGGCTCTACC
>Ga0163150_10004547_pt1 | contig 18471 bp, 24 predicted proteins | sample OliLakLV19P2IB_FD_148628 | JGI IMG/M metagenome (GOLD analysis project Ga0163150, IMG submission 148628) | Freshwater microbial mat bacterial communities from Lake Vanda, McMurdo Dry Valleys, Antarctica - Oligotrophic Lake LV.19.P2.IB | ecosystem: Environmental > Aquatic > Freshwater > Lake >...
GTCCACAGGCACGGGCGGCGCCTCTGCGTCGAGGGACGGCTGGAGCGGCACGTCAAGGAACCCGGCGTAGGTGGCTGTGGTAGCCATGTCAGCCGCCCAGCACGATACCTCAACGCACCCGAGGGATTGCGCGTAGGCCGCTCGTTCCGCGATGCCGTGACCGGCGCGGGCGTCCAGCACGATGCCGAGTTCCCCGATGCCCGTCCGCCGCATCTCGGCTACGTCGTGGTCGAAGAGCGTCCGAAAGTCCGGAGTCTTAAACCCGACGTCGTAACTTTGCGAGAGTATGCGCCGGACGTAGGACGCAATCTCGGCCAGCCGGAGCGCCTCGACCCAGCCCTCGAACATGGCGGTATCCACGATGATGTCAATCCCCGCGTCCGCGATGCGCTGAAAGTACTCAGGGATGCGCTTGTTCCCGATGGCCGGGTTGTGGACGTTCCAGAACTCGGGGCCGACCTCGATATCCACGTCAAGGCGATTGCCGCAACGCCGGGCCACCTCGATAGCCAGCGCCGCCTCCGCGGGCACGTCTTTCCCCAGTGGGTTGCACCACGGCATTGCCAGAATGCCGCCCTCGCCGAAGTACTCATAGAGCCGCTGGATATCGTCTAGTGAATTCGGCGCAAGCGGGTGACTGTAGAAGGTGCCCATCAGGAACAGGCCGTCGTGGGACTTGAAACGGAAGCAGTCAATATTGCCGAGGGCCAGCGTCTCGCCCCACTCCGGGACGGATTGCTCGCCACAGTTAGAAAACTGCCAGAGCATGACACTTTTTTTGATGGGATTCATGGCAACACCTCGGTACAACCCACACAGTCACCATATTCTTGGAATAGTAGACGCTCCATCAACTCCCCCTCAATACGGAAGCGCCCGAACAATCCAAATGCTGACCCCCAGCTATTCAGAGCTGTAAACAGCCCCCGTTCCCGGCTGTAGCCTGCTACCAGAAAGGCGTGTCCCCCGACTACGGACGAACCGGGCGCAATCCTAATGACGCCCGTCTTTGGGTCGGGCGAGTAAAACGATTGGTACCAGGAAACACCGACGATAACCGGATGCTTCGTCAGTACCCACGCCTCCACGTCCGCCATGCTCTGGGCGTGGTAGTAGGCGCTGATGAGCCCGTCTTCTTGCAGGACCTTCAGGCCAGCACGGACGCTGGTCCCGTAGTAGGACGGTTCCTCACCTGGCCACTCATCAAGACGTTGTGCCCGTCGGTAGACCTCGGCGGGTGACTGGAGGCTATCGAACCGGCGACGAACCGGCGATGACAGCAGCATCCCGACGCACGAGTAGGCGACACAGTGCGACGTGGCGCCCTGGTCCAGCGGCGGCCAGAAGGTTGAGTGATACCGAAACCGGGGCAGGTCAACGGCCGCAGGGAGTGCCGTGGCCATGGGGAACGCGGCATCGCGGCTGTCTGGGATTGCCACGCGCCCGAGGCCGGGCGTCGGCTCCGTGGGCTTCGGATTGACGCTATCCATTCCGTTGCCTCACGTCCGCGTTCTCACACAGTCGGGAAGCTTCCGCCCATGCCGCCCGTTCTTCTTCTGTCCATTGGTGGCTGTGCACGTCAAGCGCATCTGCTAGCAGCGTGAAAGCGTTCACGATGGGTGCAAGATTCCCGGTCACATTGATACTGATTGTCGTCGGCATTTTAGCCATCACTCATCCTCCGAACGATCACCGCCCCGACACACAAAACCGCCGCTAGCGGGAGTGCTAGGACGGCGGCGAGGGCGCTTTGGGTGCGGGTGGATTTCACTTCAATTCGGCAAACAACCGCCGGACCACGACCAGCATGGCCTTGTTGTAATTGGCTTGCTGGAGGGCCGATAGAGCCCCCGGCGGCGTCGTCTGGAGAATCGGCCAAGCTGTGCCTTTGAGCCACGTCACCGCTGCATCAAACACCGTGTCCTGTCCATAGCCGGCGCTCGGGACGTGCGCGGTTACCACGGTGGCGACGCTGGCATCAACAATACTGTCCGGCACCTCGACGATCACGGTCGTGGCAGTGCCGGACAGGCGAAATAGTGATTCACGGAGCCCGCCCGCGTTGGTCGTGGTGAGCGCGGGCAGCGCGGTTATCAATTCGTCGCAGAGCTGGTTGAGGCTGTTGTTTTTGGTATAGGTGAGACGTTTCATGGCTAGGCTCCGACCCGAATCATCATGAACTTGGGGCTGAAGGTGGCATCACTGGTCAGGTTGAGTGACACGCCTGAATCTTGGTAGGCAATCACCTCAACGTAGTCATTGACGGCTAGGGAGTCGAGCGTCGAAACAAGCAGCATCGTATCCGCGGTAGCGGCAGCGCGGCAGAGTTCGTAGCCAAGAACGGTCGTGCCGTTCAGCCGGATTTGGGCATAACGGTCGCCGGTGACGTTCGGGGAGTATCGGATGTTGGCGATGATGATGTAACGCCCGGCGGTCTTACAGGTCAGCCGGCTGTTATTGGTGGCCGTGTCGTGAATGGTATCCGTGTCAAAGTGCTCAGAGTCAAAGGCCGCCACTGTCAGCGTGGTGTTAGCGACTGATTGACTGATGCTGTGAAACACGCGGGCACTAGGCTGGGCGGCCAGCTTGGCAGCGGTCACCGAGGCGTCGGCGATCTTGGACGCGTCAACTGAGTTAGCCGCTAACTCGGCCGTGCCGACCGACCCATCCACGATCTTGGACGCATTCACTGAGTCGGCCGCCAGTTTGGCCAAAGTCACGTTGGCGTCGAGGATCTTGACCGTCGTGACCGCATCGCTGGCCAGTTCGGCCGCGCCAACGCTGCCATCCACGATCTTGGACGCGTTGACCGAGTCGGACGCCAGTTTGGCGAGAGTCACGCCAAGGTCAGCGATCTTGACCGTGGTCACTGAGCCATCGACCAGCTTAATCGTCGTCACCGCTCCATCAGCGATGTCCGCCGTCGCGACCGACGTGAGCCACGCATTGACCTGAGCCAGCGTCGGCACTTGGCCGTTGACGAATGTTCCGCCGGGCATCTAGTCCTCCACGATAAAGGCGCCGACCGCCGTCTCGCCGACTGCGAACCGCTGGTCCATCCGATACCACGAGTTGATGGCCGCATCGTTGGCATTGGCCGCGTAGTAATAAGGAACCGGCACAACCTGAGCACCGCGCGTGATGCTGGCAATCCGCGTCGTGCCGACTCCTTCAGTCGGGACGCCGGTCGGGACGCCGGCCACCGGGGCCAGCACGCCGAGATTCGTCCGGGCGGCGAGGGCGGTGACTGCTCCGGTGCCGCCCTTCGCGATCGGGACCGTGGCGAGGGTGACAGCGCCGGTATTGCTCAGGGTGGCGTCACCAGACAGGGTTGTTTCGGCCGCTAAGCCGCCTGAGTCGCCAATCCAGGCCTTGCCGCTGGCGAGGGCCTGCCCGACGATGGCCAGTGTTCCCGACGTGCTGGGTGAGGGCGAAGCCGGCGAACTGGGCACCGCTCCGCCGATAGCCGACCCGCGCTCAAGGTCGGACCGTTCCTCAATGCGCCGAAGTCGAGTGTCCTTCCCGCCCATCAGTCTGCCAACACTTCCAACGCCCAGACATTGCTGCCGGTGAGGTAGTACATCCCGCCGTGGACATTCCCGCTCAAGGCTCGAAGGTCGAATACGCCTGTGCCGGCATTGGTCCCGAGTGTGGTTGTAGACTCGCTCAGTCCCCGCGTCGGCCACCGCCCTTTATTCCAATGGAGGATGACGTTCGTTCCGCCCCACAGGAGCACGTCCCCGCGGCGCACAAAGTACAGAGCGCTGCCGAGGGGACACAACAAACTGGGGTAGTTGTCAATCCGCGTCTTAAGCAGGTCGATGTTGGCTTTGAGGTCGGCCAGCTTCGCCGACGTGCCGTCCAGGTAGTCGCCGTGGGCAAAGGCCGCAACGTTCACCCAGCCGGCTGGATCGGGCGTCCCGCCCACCTCGTAGACGACCTGAAAGGCGCCGTCCACCGCCTCGCTTGAGTAATCCGGGTTGAGCGCGTGGCGCATGTACCGAATCTCGTACCAGCTCCCGCGGGTGAGCGCTGAGAGGGGTGTTCCAGGGGTGGTCAGGTTGTTATTGGTCGAAGTTGAAATCCGGGTGAGATAGGGGCGGACCGTGCGCGCTGGATTGGCGGTCGCGTCGCTGGCGTAGAAGTCGCCCGCAGGATCGGTCCCCCACAGATAATGAATGGGGGGCGTGAACGGGTTGGCATCGAGCGCGATCCCGACCGGATTGGCAATCGTCGCTACCGGCGGGGCAGCCGTGTTCGGATTAGCGATCACCACCGAGATCGTCTGATCGTGGCCGCCGGACACGGGAATCCAGCCGCCCACTTGGTAGGCCAGATAGTCGCTCCGATGGTTCACCCAACCGCGCCAGCCGGAACTAGGTGTATTGCGATTGCCGTCTGACCCGAAATCGGCATAGCTAATCGACGGCATCCCCGAGATTAACAAGGTCGCGTGCGTCGGCGTCCACGGCCCGGCTAGTTGGTCCCGGAGATAGTTGAGATTATTGGCGAACCGATTGAGTTCCGCCGCCGTGGGCACAATCCCATCGGCAAAGCTGCCCCACGCCTGCCACACGTAGCCAAGCTGAGCGGCCGGCAGACTCCCATAGGTGAACAGGCGATTGACCTCGACAACCGCGTTGGTCGAGTTGACCCGAACCGGGTAAACCGTGCCCTTGACCAGCCCGGCTACCGCGCTCAGGTCCACCGTCCCCTCATAGGTCGTGTTCGTGACCAAACCAGACACCGTCACGAGGGTAGTCCAGACTCCGGCTATCTCGACCTGAATCGTGAAGGACGGCCCGGCGCCGGGCGCGCCGGCGACCCGAACCGAATAGCCGAGAGTGCTGTGCCAGTGGCGCATCCGGCCAGACCAGAGGGCCGTCGAGGTCGACGTCGTTGTGCCGCCGGGCACGACCCGGAAAACCGGCTGCCCAAAGGCCTCCAGCGCAAAACAGTACTCGGCATTGCGCCGGTAGCGGTTCAGAGCCTCCGCGCTCAAGACCTGGCCGGTGACAAGCGTCGGCATGCCGACGAACCCCATTAGGCGCCCCCCTCGGCCTGCTCTTGGCGCTCCTCGACGCGAGCGGCTTGCCAGCTTGACCAGTGACCCACGACGACGGCGTAGACGCTGACAAAAACGAGGAAGCGGATATTCTCAGACCAGAAGATCATGATCGGGAACGCCGCGATAAACCAGAGCACTGCCAAATAGCCGTGTAGGTGACGCATCATCGTCGGGCTTTCTTTGACGGATGCCCAGAGCGGATGAACAACGTTCATGTCAGTACCACAACCTGGCGGCGCCGCTTACCGCCGCGTCGCCATAGGCCGACGAACCAATGATAAAATAATTCGAGTAGGCCGCCCAATCCGCCGCGTCGATCAAGTCCACCTCGTCAAACAAATAGCCGTCCTCAGCGCCGTAGCTGTACGCAATCCGACCCACGTAGAAATCGCGGTTGATGCCCGTGCTCGTCTCCGTCAACGTCACCCGGTCGGTCACCTCCAAGTGCGGCTGGGCCGGCACGTTGCGGAGGGTCACCGTCTGCCGCACCGGGGTATGACGCTGCAACCGAGCGTCGGCCACGGCCTGCGCGTGGGACGTGTTCTGGATATACGGGTTGTCCGTCGTCACCACCTGGGCGCCCGAACCGGCGTAGGCGCGCTGCTCAGCATCGACCGGGAGCAACTGCCCGCGCAACTGCAATTTGGTCAGGTAGGCACGCTGCGTCGTGTTGGTGTTGGTCACCGTCACGGTGCAGGACTGCGCGAGCACGGCGCTGACCGTCACCGCTACGTCGGATACACTGCTGGTCTCCAACAGAGCATTGGCGGCGTTGCTGGCCACCCAGTCGGAGTCCGCCTCAGTCGTGCTGTAGGCCGGTGTGGTCACCGCGACGACCGGGTCGCGAAAATGGGCCGTTAGTATCTCGGTCCCGCTGGGAGCGACCGAAAAATCAGCCGGCCCTTCCCAGATAGTGGACTGCTGAGCCACGAACCGGGGCCGAACCGTGACGACGACCTTCCCGAACTGCTCATCAAAGGACCAGTCCGGCTCCAACTCCTCAAACCGACTGACCGTGAACGTGTAGACGCTCGTGGTGCTCCGGGCGGGCCAGCTTGCCGTTTTGTAGACGAACGTGCCATCGCGATCGAAGTAGGCAATCCCGCCATCTGCCTCCAATAACCGGTTGATGTCCTCACCCACCGATTCGTCATCCAGCCAGCCGTAGTCGATAATCCGCTCGCTCGCCTCCAAACTCGACGCGTAGCTGAGGCCCGAGGCCGCCAGCCAGAGCGTCATGAGTTCATCCGGCCGTTTATCCTCGTAGAGCACCGTACTGACCCGCTTGCGACTGAGCGGTGCCCAGCGGTCCTTACAGGTCAAGACAACCTGCTTGTCGGCCCACCGTTCATCCGGGTTGAGAATCACGCCCGTGAACATCCTGAGCCGCCCCGCGGCAAAGCCCAACTCGACCCGGATAGGTCGGTAATAGCCGCCCGCGTTTTGAGGCGCCGCCGCTCGTGAGATACTGCTGGACAGTGCGCTGGCCGCGTTATTAGGACTGAAGCGGCCGGTGGTGTTGTCGAGCGTCACCGTGCAGGAATCGGCCACCGAGCGGCCTACCGAGGCGAGTCCGTTGCCGGGACTGGTCAACTCAGTCACGCCGGCGACACTGATGACGTAGGCCGATTCGTCCACGTACGTGGACCCGTCCCAGGCCACCTCCGCTTTGTGACTGAGCGACCGAACCGGGTTATCGGAGCCGGCAATCGCGGTGCGGGCCATTTAGGCGGGCTTTCCGAGCCACACGGCGCTTAAGGATGGGTAGATTCCGGTGCCGTCTGCAACGATGTTCAAGTTCGCGCCCACGTCGTGACGGACGACCAACTCCACATAGTCGGTGGCTATGAAGTTTTGAACGATACCGGGTCGGAGCCGGGGACCAAGCGTCGCATTCGGTATCTGGCGGTCCACGTCCAGAAAGACCGTTCCGTTCTTCCGGATACCCGCCTCGCGGTAGGTCCCCGTGTTGGAGACGGCAAACTCGACCCGGCCGGTAATGAGATAGATCCCCGCCGTGTTGATGGTGATCCGCGTGTTAGTAACCGCCGGGTCGTGCATCGTGTCACTGTCGAAGGCGTCTGCTGATGCAAAAGCGACGGCCGTCCAGGTCGCCGTGGTGATAGCGACCGTTGCGGTCACGTCGAAGGCGTAGACGACGCAGGGGATGACCAGGTTGTTGAGGTTCGTCTTGAGTGAATCGTCCCACATGGCCTCGGTGAAAAGGTCTCCTGCCGCCCGATCGGCAACTGTGTTGTAGGTTTTGGCCATTGTTTCCTCCTAGCTCACAGCGAGCCCGTCCAGCCCGCCAATAGTACTACTGCCGATGGTGAACGTATAGGTCGGATTCAAAGCAAGAACGTCCGCGCCGCCGATGGTACTGCCGCCGATGGTGAACGTATAGGTCGGTTCGTTATTGCCGACCCACTCAAAGGTGATCGCCACGTCGTAGCGTCGCGTTCCACCCACAAAAGGGCGGGCTGGTGATGAGAGTTCGTCCACGATGATTGTCTTCCACGTTGACCCTTCGAGGTCTTGGAGCCAAATCGTGCTCGCCACATCCCAGTAGGATTTGAGCGTTGTCCACTCGGCAAAGCTCAGATTGCGCCAGCCAACCGACCACCGCCGCACACTGGCGAGAATGTCTTTGCGGCCGGTTCCGTCAGCCATCCGACGAAACGACTCTAGTCGGTAGGGGACGGGCTCAAAAGCGTTCGGCTGCTTGATAGCCGTGCTTATCGTCGTGCTGGTTTGGCCGAGGCCGACAAGTGCCATTAGCCGGACGCCGCCGCTTCAAGCCGGACGCCGCGAGCCATGCCGCCGGGCAAGGCTTGCAAGAGCCGGTTGGTCTCGCGGAGCAATCCGTTCTGTTCAATGAGCAGGTCATCAGTCGGCGTGCGATGGCTGGCGTTCAAACCCATCATCATGTCATCGCGGATCTTCTGGTCGCTCGGTTGGGGCACGTCGATACTCGGGCCGGTGGGAGCGAGCAAGAGGTTCTGCATGTCCGGGAGCGTTTTCCTGAGTTCCTGCCAGTGATCGAAATCGCGTTGGTCGAGGAAGTCAAACGAGGTTTGGGGGTTGAACTGACGCATCGACTCCGCCCAACCGCCCTGGAACGCCCCGGCCGTATCGCGGGCGAGGTCGCGGGCGGCAGCCACAATCGACGAGGTTCCGTCCTCCATTGCCTGCCTGACCGCGTCCGTGACACTCAAGCCGCCGGCGTAAGATGCTTTTTCAACCTCATCAAGGAACTCATAGCCGAACCATTGAATGATGACATCCTGCCAACGAATATCGTCGCTTGTGAGTGCCGTTTCAAGCGCCGATGTGAAGTCGCTGCCCTTGATGTCCGACAATCCGCGAGTCACCGCCTCTTGAATCCCGACAGGCAACTCGTGTACTTCGTCAATGATGTCAATCCCGAGATTGCGAATCATGGCAGGCAGTCGGTAGGCTTCATCGATCAAGTCCACGCTGAATAGTTCATGGACAGCAGCGACAGCCTTTTCGATATCCATGCCACGATCGGTCACGGCGTCCACGGCGGACAGGAAATCGGCCCCAAACCAATGCTGCACAACGTCGCGCCAGCTAATCTCGTCGCTCGTGATAGACTGCTGAAACGCTTCCATGAAAGACTGGCCCATACTGGCCGCCGCGCCTGCCCCGCCGAACGCGGCGGCTGTGATGCCGTCAGTGAACCCTTCCACGAACCATTGGCCATACTGGTAGGTCACGCGGGAGGGTGATCCGAGTTTCAGGCGTTCTGCCAGCGCACCTTTCACGACCTCACCAATTTCGGCCGCCTTTGCTCGCGCCGCCCCAAGCAGCGAGCCGATACCGTTGATGACGCCCTGCACGGCGTTAAAACCGATATTAAACCCGACGTTAAAGATGGAGTCAGCGATGCCTTGCGCGACCGTGACGATTCCGTTCAAAGCGTTGCTGACCTCCGTCTTCATAGTGCCCGCCTTGATGCCGATCTGCATGAAAGTATAGGCAAGGTTGGTATGGAGCGTGTCGCCGCCCTTGCTCAACTGGGGGAAATTCTCGTTCGCAAGCTCGATTGCCGCCTTGCCAATCTCCGTGAAGTGCCCCATCAGGACAGTCGCCAACGTTTCGGCACTTGCCTTAACTCTATCGAAACTCTCCGTCGTTCCGTCGAGTTTGCCGATGTCCGTCCCAAGAGTTCCGGCCGCGGTACCAATTTCCCCGAAAAACCCGGTCACATCGGTCCGCATGATTTCGGCAATGTCGCGGAGGCCGCCCAGAATCTCGAACGCCTTACCAGTGCTCTCGATCGCGGTGCTCAGCAGATCGAGCACTTCGATCACGCCGTTGGTACTGTCCTTCATTCCATCGGCGTCTGTCTTTGTCCCTGAGAACGCATCTTTGAGGAGACCGAGTCCGGGGACAACATGCGTATTCAGCGCCTCGCCGAACCGGGTCATTGCGTCAAGCGTATCCTGCCCAAAGGCTGCGGCGATGGCTCCCTGGATCCCGCCTTCCTCGAATGCGGACTTCATACCCCGAATGGTCGGGTCAAGATTCTCCAGCGCGAGATCGAGGTTCTGAATACCCGTGATGGCGGGATTGACCGCATCAGGCCCAAAGGCATCTTTGATGATCTGGGCCAAACCGAGTTCGGCCCCCTTTTGTCCTTCGCTCCCCGCCCGATTACTGAAGATTGCATCGACGTTCTTCAGGGCACCTTCCACCTGAGACACGAAGTTCTTCACGTCGGTCGAGATGGCGAGTGATGCCTCCGGCGTAAACCCGAGTTTCTTGGTGATGCTCCAGGCCAGCGATCCGGCAGCCGCGCCCCCGCCACTGACGCCGCCGCTTTCGGCAAGGTCCTTTGACATGCCAGCCATAGCGATTGCGGTATCGACGTCCTTTTTGGCCTGCTCGACTGCCTTGACAACACCCGACGCACCGTTCGATATCGCGGTCGCTTGCTCAGGCGTGAACCCGAGTGCTTTAGCGATGCCGCCAGCCATGACCCCGGCTACCCGCTGAACAGCGCTCCCGACAGCAGGCGCCGCCTTCGTGACGCCTAACGCGACGTTCTCGCTGTAGCCCTGCCCAAGGTCACGGGCAATCTTCTCCACTTCATCAATCGGATCGTAATAATTGAATAAATCAGCGACGGCTTTGGGATCAAACCCCTGTTTGATGAAGTCTTTATAATTCTTGCCTATTTCCGCGAGTTGACCTTCATCCAGCCATGGCCGATTTATCGCATCAATTACCTCGTTAACCGCCGCTTCTGTGACAGGAGCCTCACCAGAAATGGCGGAACCAACGTCGGCAAAGAGTGTCGAAATTCCCTTTGCGAACGCCTCAATCCCCGGCATAGCGTTATTAAGCAGCCCCGTGGCACCGTCTACGGCCAGCTTGAGAGCAGGTATGAAGGCCGATCCGAGGACGATACCAGCCGTCTCGACCGACCCCGTGAACATCTCCCAACTGCCGGCCAGGTTCTTCATCCGTTCCTGCCCGACCGCTTCGGCCGAGACCTTGCTCATTGCGGCGGCGAGCTTGTCGGCCCCTTCGGCCCCGAGGGACATGGCCACCTCGGCGGCCCGAATGGCATCGGTATTGAACAGCGTTTCCATCTTGGCGGTACGCTGCTCCGCGGTCATGTGACCGAACGCCTTAGCCATGACCCCCGCGATTTCGGAATAACTCTTAACCTTCCCGGACGCATCAAAGAAAGCGTTAGCCCCATCTGCGGTAATGAGACCTAATTCTTTTGATAAGGCGATTTGTTCCTTAGTTTTCGGAATTAGGTTAAGATACATCGTCTTGAGGCTAGTTCCTGCGTCCGACCCCTTGTAGCCCGCCTTTCCCATAGCAGTGATAGCTAATGCTGCATCATCAAAGGAACCGCCGGTTAGCTTGATGACCCCACCGGCGGCCTTCATGGACAGGGAGAAATCGTTTACGTCAATCGTGCTGGCATTGGCCGCGCCCGCGATCTTATTGGCGACGTTCTCGACGTCCTTGCCCTTGAGACTAAAGAGCGACATCGCGTTCGCCGCGACCTCCGCCGCTTGCGGTAACTTGATCCCACCCGCCGCGGCGAGGTTGGTCATTGCGGTAGCCGCGCCGTCCAGGATGTCCTCGATACTGACTCCGCCTTTGGCCAGTTCGCCGAGCCCGGCCGCCGCCTCAGCCGCGCCGAACGCCGTGTCCTTGCCGAGCTGAAGGGCCTTCTTGGACAGCGCGGCCATCTCGTCCTGACTTGCCCCGGTGACGGCGCCCACGCCGCTCATGGTCTTCTCAAAATCGGCCGCCGCCCCGACGGCTGCCCCCAAGCCGGCGACCATTGCCGCGCCGCCGGCCGCGACGGCAACGAGTCCCGCCGTCGCGGCGCCAACCGCCATGCCTCCGAGGCCGCTAAGACTCTTTGACAGATTGGCGATCACACCGCTGGCCTTGTCCTGAGCCTCAATCAGGACCGAGATACTAGCGGCACTCACCGGCGGGATTCCCGCTCAACCATCATGGCGACAATCTCCTCAAGCACGTCCATCGGACAGGCCATCAGCGCCGGATAGTCCCAGTTCATGTGACGCATCACGGCGATGTCTGCGCGAAGAGCGTCTCGATACTCCGAACCTTTTTTTCGTCTGCGATCACCCCGCTATGCCGCGCGATCGCCTTGATCAGCTCGTCGGCCGTCTCCTCATCAAGGGCCGACAAACTGTCGCGGTTGACCGGCACCGTCCGGCCGTCCGGTCCCTGAAAAGACCAGTCCACGATCCACGCCTCCAACTGAGCCAGCGCGTAACTAGCCGCGTTGAAGGTAAACTCGGGCTGCTCATCCCCCACCGCCGGGCGCATCCCGCCGAACGCGGCGGCACTGAGTTTCTGGCTTTCCAAGTACGTGAGACGGCCCTTAAGCTCACACCAGTCCGATTCGGACAGTTCATGCCGAACGACAGTCGGCACCACGAACCTATTTCGACTCATCGCTGCTCTCCCGCGTCATGACCCGGCCGGCACTCCGCCCGGCTTCAGGTACCTCGTTGGTCTGTCGAGCTGCCTCAGACACGTCACCGACGTGATGGCCAGCGCAGTCGATGCACCGTCCGCTGGTATTCGTATCACCCTTATTAAGCGCCCGGTTACACACTGAGCAGGTCGTCCAGTCTTCGGTCATTGCGCCCTCCTTACATCCGGCTTCCCTTGTCCCCGTATCGTCACCCGGTCGCCGAACCGTTCCACTGTCACATCCCGCCAGCACCACCAGGACCGGGCGAGCTGCAATCGCAGTTCAAACCCGTTGCCATGGTCGAGCCAGTACCCATCGGCCCGGAGTACGTCGGCCGTGATCTCCCAGTTGTCCGCGCCGAACGACTCTCCGAGGATGTCCAGCGTCCACGCGCCCAAATCCGCCGCGACCTTGTATCCGACACGGACTTGGGCGCTGGTGCCATAGGCGAGCTTGGTCATGGGTGACTCAGCCTACCCTTAGTTCTTGGCCAACTGACCACTGCCCTCGAAGTCACCGCTGATGTTGCCCTTATCCGTCCGGACCATATCGATGGTCAGGTTGGGCCACACGGTCCCGTAGTAGTACTGAGTCATGGCCGCCCGATCCGGGTATGCGTACAGCTTGCAGATAGTCGCGCTCACGGCAATGTCAAACAGGTCTGACGAGGCCGTGTCAAAGTTGCCGGAGAATGATCCGGTGTACTTAAGCGGCCCCTTCAGGCGCGTTTCCCAGGTGTCGCCGAATGCCGAGTCGTCTACTCTGTCGGCGTCAATGGAGAAATGAACCTCCGTTGCCTCCGTGACGACGGCGGCTGTTGTTGTACCCATGTACAGTATCGCGTTCTTGAGGTGCAGGGTTGCCAACGTGTCAACTCCTCTGGCGAATTATCGCCCAGACAATAAAATACCGCCTTGCGGCGGTGGATGAATCGTCATGTAGGCTGGGTGGTCTATCTCAATGGACCACCTCCTACGCCCCCATCCCGACGTTGTAATGGGCAAGGATACGGGCAGGGCTTAATATGGACAGATAAAAAGCGAACTCGTCCAACGTTCCCGTGAGTGCCGACGTTGTTCCGGCGCTGTCGTTAGCGTCGTACCACTCCGCGAGCTTGGCGAGGTTCCCGAAGCCGCCGCCAAAGGAAAACCCGGTCCCCATATTCCATGATTGGAGCTTACCACCATCCCGCCACCCCTCCATGACTCCCGTCACGTCGTTAAACGTGCAGACGTAGTGATGCGGCTGTCCGTCCGCTAAAACATCCGCAATGTTCCGCGCGCCGAACCCGCTCCATTCCATGACCCCGTTCGTTAAAACAGCCAATGTGAAACGGGGGCCAGGACCGGTGTCGAAGATCATGCGGGGCGTGCCGCTCGGGAGGGCATTCATTTTTAGCCAGAACTCTAAGGTCTTGAGTCCATTAAAACCGACCAGAGCACCATTCAGGTTGACGAAGTTTCCACCCGTAGCGCTCCCCGGAAACGCGGTCGCCAAATTGGTATCGTTCGTCAGGAGGCCAGGAACGCCGCGCGTGACGTTCGTCGTCGCATAGGAGCCATGCCGGGCGTTCCCCGAGGAATCAGCCGCCGTCGTGCCAGACGCCTCGCCGAGCCGGTAGTACGCATAGGGCGCATCGGCTAAGACCGCGCGTTCGTAGTCCGATTGGTTCTGATAGGCCAACGCGCCGCTCCCCTCCCACGCGACGGCCACCCGCCCCACGTCAGTCCGAACGGCGTCAATAGTCAGATTCGGCCAGCAGGTCCCGTAGTAATAGCGCGTGGCGTCGGCTCGACCGGGGTAGAGGTACGCTTTGCAGAGGCCCGTGGACGCCGCGATGTCGAACAGGTCACTGCTCGCTGTGTCAAAGTTCCCTTCAGCCGTCCCTGACCACGTCAGCGGGCTCTTGAGCCGTGTTTCCCACAGGTCGCCAAAGGCGCTGTCGTCTACTTTGTCGGCGTCAATGGTCAACGCCCATTTGGTCGCCTCGGTGATGGGGACGGCCGTTGTCAGGCCGAGGTACAAGGCTCCTTGCTTCGCGTGCAGCGTACTCACGCTACGCCGCCACCGGGGCCGACGCCTCGACCGCCGCGATGAGTGCTTTCGTCCGCGCCGTGAACGTTTGCCCCGCGACCCGTTTCCGCGCTGCCGCCGCCAATTCGGCCCGCGCGCCGTCATTGGCCAGCGCCCAGCGAATCAGCCCGCCCAGGTCCTCCGGCGTCCGAAAGGTCGGCACGCTGCACCCGAACAGGTCAGCGAGTTCCGGGCGGGAATTGTCACAGAGTTGGAACGTGCCGCAAGCGGCAATCTCGTAGGCGCGAGGGTTGACACTGTAGGCATCGGTGATCTGGGTGCCACCGCTCCCCCACCCGGTATCGGTCCGATGCAGGTTCAGGGCAATCCGGGCGCCCGAGTACCAGCGAGCCGCCTCGTCATTGGGCAGGAGACGCCGCTGATAGTGACGGTGGAGTGGCGAGCCGGCGGGCAGGTCCCACAAGCCGAACAACCGGAAATCGATGCCGGTCCAGTCCACGGCCTCCAGGAACCGAACCCGCTCCCCGAACCCGGTCGCGACCAATACCACGTCCGAACGATTGTCCGGCCCCACCGGGATAGGCCGGTGGACGTCCGGGTCATACGCCGGCGGCAAATACCAGGTCCGAGAGTTGACCCGGCGAAAGGGCATCAGGCTGGCGCGGTCGTTGACAAAACAATAATCGGTGACGCTGGCGATCAGGAGTTGGCGATCATCGGAATAGGGCGACTCCGTGAACACGGTCGCGGTCGGCAGCCCCGCCCGCCGGAGCAACGGGTAAAGGTCAGGATGAAGGCCCATGCCAGACACGACCAGCACGAGGTCAGGCCGAAGCCGTAGGCACTCGATCACGACGGCCTCGGTCGCCAATCGCACCGTCTCTGTCTCAACCTTTGCCTCGGGGATCACGTCCTTCAAGGCCCGCTCATAGAACCCGAGACGCCGGGGGAAATCCACTGGCCACACGTCGTGACCGAGTAGCGCTAGCGCATGGTGGTAACCCCTAGCAACATCCCGAACCGAGAACGCCGGCGCCGGGTATAGGCAAACGATTTTCATCCCCTCTCCCAGACCGGCTCGGGAATCAGCACCTCGTGAAGAGCAAGGTCAATTGAGACTACGTAACATTGCTCAGTTTCTGGATGCTCATGGCGTAGGTTTTCAATGGCGTCTACCAAAAGGCTCCGTTGTCTATTAAGTTGGGCGTGCCTGATCTCGGGGGGCACATTTCTATTTTCTGCATCGACCTGCCCACGAATCGTTATCAGTATCATGGCTTCACCGCGTCCCAACCACACTGGTACCAGGCGCCCGTTCCTAGCCGAGGATCGCGCTCCCGGTCAATCTCCGTCATCACCACGAACCCAGCCTGCTCCACCGCCTCGCGCAAGTGGGGCAAGTCATAGGCCCACTGATGTTTCGATCCTTGTTCATGACTAAAAAGAAACATCCCGTTCATCAGGTGGAGGTCCCGCGCCAGTCGCCGTGTCCCCTCCGGCCATTCGACCACGTCACCCGAGTTCGCCAGATAGCGACAGGCGATCTCTCGGAAGTCCGGCACCACGACCCCGAGCTTGCCGCCCGGCTTGAGCACCCGTCGCCACTCCCAGAGCGCCGCCTGCCCCTCCTGCCAATCAAAGTGCTCCAGCACATGCCCAGCGAACACCTCGTCCACCGACCCGTCTGGATACATGCTCAGGTTCCGAATGTCGGCGACCACGTCAGGGTTGACGGCCGCGCTACTGTCAATCGCTATCCAATTGCCCAGTATCCGGTGCTCACCACACCCGACATTGAGCCGGACCAATGGCCCGCACTCCAACTCCCGATACCCCTGAGCTGGCCCCGGCCGAGCCGAGACGATGACCGTCTCATCCCAGACAAGGCTCTCAGGCGGCCACAACGCCAGCGTCTCGACAATCCAGTCGTAGTCCGACTCGTACCGTTCACAGCGGAGGTCGGCCACCCGACCGGGCAGGTTCGGCACGATGAAGCACTGGTTACTGACGTTCGCTTGCTCAAGCTCGGGCTTGGTCCAGACCGGCCAGCCCATCGGGCTAAGGAACCGGAACATGAGCGGCCGGGGCTCTTCAAGGCCGGCCACCGCTACCCGAACCGCGTCCAACGCGCCGGCCGTGTACACGTCATCATCCGGCAGGGTCAACAGGTAGTTGCCCGGCCGGGCCAGTCGCCTGGCGTGGTTGACCTGGGGGAACCCGTACCAGTGGCGATCCCCGGCGTAGGGGATGTAGTGAAAAGGCGACCCGGCGATTTCGACCAATGCCCGAACTTCATGCAGTGGGCCATCGAGGATGTCGCCGACCACCAGCACCTCGTCGCCGAAATGGAGCGCCTGATCCTTGATTGAGCGCAATGTCCGGGACAGGCTCGGGCGCCCAATAGTCGGAACAAGGATCGAGAGGCCAATGTCAGGCATTAGATTCCCGCATTATGTTTCCTCGCCACAGCAAAAAGTTGATTACGCTGGCTCAAATCCGGCCCGCATTCGAGGACGAGTTCAAGGATTTCCAACTCCCGCAGGAGCCAACGCGCGCCGTCCGGTAGAATCCGCCAGTAGTCGGCGGGAAAGTCATGTTGGGCCCAAGCGCACGGCGCAGCCACCAGTAGATGTCCGCCCGGCAGCAGATGCCGAACCACCCAATGAATGACGCGCGGCGGTTCCGGCGTGTGCTCCAGGATGGACAGCAGAAGGATCGTTGGGTAGCGGTCCGGCAGATCCTCGTCACCGCCGGCCCGGCACACGATATCTATGCCGTCGTGTGGCTCTTGGTCGAGCGTCACGTAGACGAGGCCAGCCGCCGTGACATGCGGCCGGAACCACTCGGCATACACGCCGGTGCCCACGTCGAGTACCGGCCCGTCCAGGCCGTACTGCTCGATCACGCGAGCAGTCTGAGCCACCGTCCAGGCGTCAGGCACTACTTATTCACCCAGATCATGCTGATGAAATCGAGCGCTCTATCCGCGCCGCCATGGGAAATAGCCAACCAGCACCAACACCAACGTCAGCAGGCAGACGATGAAAATCCAGCCGTGAATGTCCAGGTCCATCAGTCCTCCCCTAGCGGGCAACTACACCCGGCGAACACAACCATCGCCGCGAAAGCTTGCGTGACCACCTTCGCTACATCCTCCGGCACGCCGCCCTTGGCCAACTCGCGGTAGAAGAGCGCCACGTCTGCCGCTATTTCCTTGACGTTGGCATCATTTTGGTCGCGCTCCGATGCGGACACGATTTCCTGATCGGTGAACTTCATCACGCCCTCACTCAATGGTAACTATCAGAGATGGTGACGATCCACGCGGCATCTGACCTATCGACTAGCGCCACGCGTGTGAGAATAAGATCGCTGTCCTCGCGCTCCATCAATGCCGTGAGATCGTTGAGAGAGGTCACGCGAATGCCCCACTGAAAGGCGCCGGGGTCCACTTTGCCATAGGCGTCGGGGTTGGCAGGACAGCGGAATGCACCATGAATGGGCGGAAAGTCAGGCGACTTGTCTTCGCTCGTCCTTGTCACCAAGCACAGGAGCCCAACGCCGCTATCTACCCCCGGAATGCATGCTGCCCTGACGCGCTCAGCGAGATCCTCGGCAGCGTCCATCTGCGCTTGCTCCTCCGCGCTTATGACCGGGCCGCTATACATGTACACCTTGGGCGGCATTGCGTCATACAGGGTCGTCGCGCTCGTCTCAAAGTCACTCACTGGTTGCCTCTCTTTTTGCTTCCTCAAGCATACGCGATGGCCTTCTCGCGCGTGACGGGGGTCATAATCTCACAGTAGTGGCAAAGCACCCCGCCATAGTCCCGGTGCTCAATGACGCGCGCCTCGCTGTCTCCAATCGAGTAATCAATCACGCTGGCGGCCCCGGCGTCTTTCGGCACGTCGATGGCGTCCATGACCAGATCCAGAAGTTCCTGAAAGGTCGTCTCGGTATTGGCCGAATCATCCACGCCCATCAGCCCGCGCACAACGAACAGGTGCCGGCGGTGGACGCTCCCAAACGGCGCGTTGCCCGCCGACGTCACCTCTTCGCGCGTGATGTACCACCCGCGTATCTGGGGCGTGCCGCTGATAGTTGACTTGTACTGAGCGAGCAGGTCGTTCCAGTGGGCCGACCAACGGACAAAACTGTGGACCAAGCCGACGTTGGCAACGGCCTCCACCCTGACCTTTAGGGCGCTGGCGATAACCGCATAATCCGCCACCTAGCCGATGCTCCGGAAATGCTTTAGGAAAATGGCTCCAACCTGGGCGCGCGCTTTGGCGCCGCCCTTCTGAAACATTTTCTTGCCCTTCGTGCCCTTCCGACCTATTGACCTCGCGACAACGAACGCCGAGAC
>Ga0163150_10004548_pt1 | contig 18468 bp, 14 predicted proteins | sample OliLakLV19P2IB_FD_148628 | JGI IMG/M metagenome (GOLD analysis project Ga0163150, IMG submission 148628) | Freshwater microbial mat bacterial communities from Lake Vanda, McMurdo Dry Valleys, Antarctica - Oligotrophic Lake LV.19.P2.IB | ecosystem: Environmental > Aquatic > Freshwater > Lake >...
CTCTGAATGCGGCCGGGGGCGGCCGCGGTCCCATCGATCCTCCCGGCTCCCATCGGTTCTCCGGGGCCTATCGATCTTCCGGGCCGGGCTGTTTTTTGCGAGCCCGGCGATGCAAATGGGACCGCGGCCGCCCCCGGCCGCATTCAGAGCGTATTCGAATTTCCATGACGTGCCGGCGGCCTCACCTGCGCCCGGGAGGCCGCGGACTTACTTGCCCAAGGAATACAGCTTCGTTCCGGTCCGAACGTAGAGATTGCCTTGGGAGATGGCGATGCTTGAGCGGTGGCGCGTGTCGTCGCCGGCTTCTTTGAAATTCGCCTTGTGCAGCAGTTTGAATTCGGTGCCTCCTGCCTGGATGACGAAGACATCGGCATCGAAATTCATCAGGTAGATTTTTCCGTCTGCCGCCGTGGGTGAACTTTGCAACGGGGACTTTCCGCCGAGGTCGCCGCTCCAGACGATCGCGCCGTCGGCGGGATTTACACAGTACATTTTCTTCTTCGTGCCGTTTACGATATAGAATTTGCCCTCGTAAAAGAGGGGTGTCGGCACGTCAGTCGTAAGGTCGCGCTCTTGCGGGCCAGGGGCGGCGTCGGCCGGATCGTCCGTCTGCTGCACATGACTTTGCCACGCGAGATTCCTGTTTGTCAGCGTGCCCTTGCCGCCCGCTTTGACGGCGTACACGGGCGCATTCTTGGGGCCACTCGCAAGAATGACGCCGCCGCCCACGGTCGGGGACGGCACCAGGCGCCAATGTCCGATCTTAGTATGATTCCAGGTGCCCCAGCGCCAGAGTTCACGGCCGGTGGTCGGCTCGTGTCCGGTGATGCAGTCGCCGCCCACGACGACCAATTCCTTGCGGCCGTTGTGCTCGAACGGCAGCGGTGTACTGAACGCTTCGCGCGATTCGGCAACCGCATCCGAGGGTCGGATATGCCGCCACAGGTCCTTGCCCGTGGCCGGGTCGATCGCGAGGAGGAATGATTCGTTGCCCGTCGGCTTGCCGTTGCCCCGCACCGCCACGTCACGTTGCAGCACTTGCATGATCAGACGGCCGTCGTGGAGGAGGGGGCTGGAGGAAAAGGTCCATTGAAACGCGAACGGTCCGATGTTTCGGCTCCACTGCTTTTTCCCGGCAAAATCCACGGCAATCAGGTCGCCGGTCCCGAAGAAAAACACCACCGTTTTCCCGTCGGTGACCGGTGACGGCGAGCAGGTATTGCTATATTGGCCGTCGATGGCGGAGGTGCCGGCGTCCACGCGCCAGAGTTCTTTACCCGTGCGGCGATCGAGCGCTAGGGCGGTTTGTTTGCTGGTTTTGGCATCGCCGGCGGTAAGAAAGACGTGGTCGCCCCAAATGATGGGCGTTGCGGCGGAGGAACCCGGAGGGGAAACGGCCCATTTCACGCCTTCGGTAGGGCTGAACTGACTGGGCAGACCCTTTTCAGGGCTGGAGCCGTTGTGGAGAGGGCCGCGCCAATTGGCCCAGTTTTCGGCCTGAACGGTGGCGACGCCGAGAATCAATCCGAGGGGGAGCAGGAGGCGAATCATGACAAGGGGAGGTTGTTGGGAAACATCGTGACAATGTCACGCTGGGACGGACACAAAAGGCTATAGCAAACGACGAGCCGTGCCCGTTTCAAGTTGTGCCGGACGTTTGTGGGCCGAAGTGTTCCAAGCGACGAGTCACGCCCTTCCGCGGTCATTCGGATCGACCTCGGCCGCGGCCGCCCTCGTCCGCCGCGGAAAGGCAGCGGTCCGTTTGCTCTGGGGCCAGCTGGGTTTCAATCCCGCCCGAAGCCGCTGAAAGGTGGAGCGAGTTGTCCTCAACCCGCTTCCGAGGGTCGGCTCTCAGGCTAGCGGCTTGGGGACAAGCCGGCATGAGGTTGATCCGGAAGAGACAGGATTACAGGATGGTTTGGTGTCTCGCGTGAAGTGAATTTGTTTTCGTGGCTGGGATCGGGCGCATGTGCCGGTTGGCGGTTCCGGCGCGGAGCGGAGTCCGCGCCCTACCTTTTCAAACGTCACGATGGGTAGGGCGGCGAGTCCCTTCGCCGCCGCGGTGGCTTCCGCCGCCAACGAGCTCCACCTCAATCGCATGAGTCCAGAGGTGCGATCGCCTTATCTCGCGTCAGGATTGTGTCCCGTGATCTCGGCGAGGAGACGGAAGAATCCGGCCTTGCGCGGAGACGTGATGCCCCAGCTGGCGGGAATGCTTTGGTAGCCGGCGGTGTAGCCTTCGCCTTTCATCCGGAAATCGAAATAGCCCCAGCCCGCGTACTCGCCCACGGCCGCGGTGAAATTATTGACCGGAACGTCGAAGTTGAAGTGATCATCCTCGTTGAAGAAAATCGGCTTCGCGGTGTAGCCCGGGACCTCGCGGGTGAGCCGAACCATTTCGGCGATGCGTTTCGGGTCGATGACACCGTTGCCGTGCAGGAGCAGGTAGTCGGAGGCGCGAACGACGTTTTCCTTGGGGATGGCGCCGCCGCCATAGGAGGTGCTCACGAGCAGACGATAACCCGACGCCGCTTTCGCGTTCTTCACGCGTTCGATGAGTTCGTGGACGCGCTCGGGCTGCAAGATCGCGTGATCGTAGCGCACGTTGGTTTCGTTGTTCACTTCGATCAGGACGTTGCGCCAGCCTTGTTCGAGCACCCAGCGCGTGGCGTTGTCAGTGGCGCGGATGACGGCCGCTTCATCCGTGAGGCGTTCGTCCTGGCCGAAATAAAAGTAGCCGAGAACAACAACCATCCCGAGGTCATCCGCAAAATCGATGATGCGCTTCATTCGCGCGAGATACTCGGGAATCAAGGTGCCGTCCGGACGGAACGCCGAGTTGATCCACGGCTGCTTGGCGGAGTAGCCCTCGGGTGAGCCGCCCTGGAAATTGATGCCGAAGGACAGCAGGCCATGCGCGCGCCACTCGGGCATTGCGGCGAGAAACTCCCGCGTGTTGCGCTCGGCGTCCCATTTGCCGGTATCGGCGTACGCCCAGCGCGAAATCGTCTCGGGATTCAGGTCGTCGAAAACGCCCTGAACCATGCGCGAGTTCATCATGAGGCCTTCGATCTTTTTTCCCTTCCACGTGCGGCCGGCGTAAGTCGGCTGGCCGTTGATGTGAAACTGATCGCCTTGGATGGAGACTGTAGTCTTCGGAGCCGCGGAGGCGGCGGCTATGCTAAGCGGGCTGGTGAGCAGCGAGCCCAGGAGGAGAAGGAGGGGAGTTACGTGGTTCATAAGAGGCTAAGTCAGGGAGAGGAGCGGTTCGGTAGCTCGTACAAGCGCAATTCGCTCGGTTGCGGCGTGCTGGCGTGCGGTTTGTCGCGGTTCCGGCCCTGCGTTTCCCAGCGGAGGATCCAGGTGCGGTCGGCAGTGCGTCGCGTCAGCGTTTGTACTTCCGCCCCGATAAAACCGGCGCGCGGCACCCGCAGCGCGGCCGGCAGGCCTTCACTTACGGCCGGGAGTTTTTCGATCACGGCGAGCGACTTCCCGTCCAGCCGGAAGCGACCGGAGCCGGCGGCGCGCGTCCCATAATCGATGATCACGGTGCCGTCACGTTGCGGTGTCGGGCGGCCGAGTCGGACGTCAGCGCCGATCGAGCCATTGCCAGCGAACGCCCAGCGAAACGACCAGTCGCTGATCGCGCGACTCACCCATCGGCCGGAGTCGTCCGGGCGGGCGACGTACGCCTGCGAATGGCCTTGGGCGTCGTATCGGTGGTAAACGGCCAGGGGCCGCCCTTGTGGGTCGAAGCCGATCTCCCGACTCATATTGATCAGCCCCTCGCCGGGTTTGGCGGCGTCGATGACATCGCTCTTCGCCAGTGTGATGGGTAAAGTGATACGGGCTCCCGTGTGAGTTTCCCAGTGGACGAGATCCCGGCTGCGCGCGTACGAGAGCGAGTGATTGGTCTCGGCCGCCGGCGTCTCGCGCCAGACCCAGATAACATGAAAAAAGCCGTCCGGACCGAGGATGGGGGCCGTTGAATATACATTGCGCTCGCCTTCGCCATCGTGGAGCGGGGCATCGAGCAGGCGCCGCCACGTGCGCGTGGTGCGGTCGTAGATGTTATAGTAATCGTTGCCATTACCGCTGCCGCCATCGCGATAACGAAACACCAAGTCGCCGGAAGCGTTAGTGAAGAAGTTGGGATACGTGGCGCGGTCCTCCCGTTCGCCGGTCATGCGATCGAGGCGTTCGAGGCTCGTGATATCGAGCGGTCGGCTGGTCCGGTAATAGACCAGAGGATCCGCGTGCATATTGCCGGAAAGATGCAGGCAGCCGTCTTGGTCGAGCGCGAGTTGCAGACTATTGTGGCTGTCCCAGCCGACTTCATTGGAAGGCCGGTCGCGTTTCGGCACCGGCACGCCGTCGGGTTGAAAGCGGGTCCAGGTGGTCTCGCCGTGTTTTCGGCTTACCAGGGTAATGCGGCGTTCCGCGTTGTAATAAGCGATGAAGTGATGATCACGTTCCACCAGCATGGCAAAAGGGACCGGATGGCCGGACCACACGTGGTCGATCAGGATTCCCTCGGGTTCCGGCCCGGCGGCGGAGGCCAGCGCTGGAACCAGCACGCTCACGATCCAGAGGAGATGCCGAAGGAGTGATTGCATGAATACGAAGGGGCGAATCTGCGGCCGGGGGCGGCCTTGGTGGCAGCAAGGGCGAGGGCTCCGATTAGGGCAAGGTAGCCGGGGAGGTGAGAACGGGATGGCATGAACTTAAAAACGCAGTTGAACCACTGATTTTCACTGATGACAACTGATGCAAACAGAGTTGCGGGATGGAGGCCCTTCACCCGGTAAGCGAAGGGAAAGTTCTATCCCATCGATCTGGATCTATTTGATCAGTGTTTATTAGTGCTCATCAGTGGTTACTTCCTCTGTGGCATTTAGGATGAAAGAAGCGGGAGGGGTTTGCGCGCGGCGGCTCGGACGCAGGAATCAGCGTCCGGTGATTTCCACTTGGACGCCCTGGGTGGACTGGTTGGACAGAAAGAGGGCGCGTTTGCCCTGGGTGCCCTGATGCGGGAGCGGCGTGGTCGGCGCGAGTCCCGCGGCGATCAGCTCCCCGTGCGCGACGCCGACATCGCCCACTTTGAAGCAGAAATGGTGCAGGCCTGGGCCATGTTCCGCGAGCCACCCCACCAGCGGGTGATCCGGCGTGAGGGGTTCCACGAGTTGCAGGTGAGTGTTGCCGAGATCCAAGTGGGTGAGGCGAATCACGCCGCCGTTGACCACTTCCGAGCAAACAACGGGAAATCCCAGGCGGTCGCGCCAGATTTTCAGCGCGTCTTCCGTGGATGGAACGACGATGGCGAGATGATCGAGACCGTGGTGGTTCATGGGTAAAGGGGAAGGTGAGACGGTGAAGGGCGGGGGTTGGACTTCCGCCCGGTGTAGAGGCGCGTCCGCCCTTGCCGTCGGCGGGTTGAAAACGATCAGGTAGAAACGGAAACGACCTGACCGGTCGCATGGGAGCGGTAGCAGGCCTCCATCAGCGCGGTGGACTTGAGGTAGTCCTCGCCGGTGTTTTCGAACGGAGCGCCGTCGAGCATGCGGTCGACGAAATGGCGTTGAAGAGCGTAAACGCAGTCGCCCGCGAAACCGTCATGAGAATGCGGATACTCGTGCTTCCGGGACGGCTGGCCGAGCAGCTTCAGCGCCAGGTTGCCGTCGAGGTCGAGCTCGAGGTGGCCTTGGCTGCCATCGATCCGAACGAGGCCGAACGTGTAGCGCGGGTTCGGCGTATCCGCCTCGTTGTAGCGGGACGCATCCAGGATGGCGGTGCCGCCGTGGGCGAAGCCGCAGACGATCTGGCCGGCATCCTCGCCTTGGATGGCGGCGTTGCGTTGTTGCAGGCGCGCGTACACCGAGGTGATCTCGCCGCCCAGGTAGCGGAACGTATCCAAAAAATGGACGCCGGTCTCAAAGACCAGCAGGCGGGGATAGGTGCGGAAGAAAGGCTGGCGGGCGAGGTAGGCGTCGTCCTGCCAGCCGTCGCCCATGCGCATGCGGATCCCAATCGAGAACAGTTCGCCGAGGGTGCCGGCATCGAGCAGGCGGCGCATCTCGCGGTACCAGGGTTGCCAGCGAAAGTTCTCGTGCACCATGAAGCGCACGCCGGCGTTGCGCGCGGTTTCGACGATCGCGACGCAGTCGTCCCAAGTGGGGGCGAGGGGTTTCTGGCAGATGATCGCAATCCCGCGGGCGGCCGCGAGCCGGACGACTTCGAGATGCGTTTCGGGCGGCGTGATGATGTCGACGAAGTCGGGCTTCTCCGTGTCGAGCAGGGTGGCGAGATCACTCCACGCGTAGGCCCGCGGAATGCCATGACGGCCGGCGACCTCGCGGGCTTTCTCGACGTTGCGGTTGGCCAGGGCCACGATCTCGACCTCGGGAATGCGTTGCCAGGCTTCGTATTGAAAGCGGCTGAAATAACCGGCCCCGAGACAGACTCCGCGTAGCTTTGTCATGACTTCACGCTTGCGATGGGCCGCCGGGGTTGGACGAACATCCAGCACACGATGGCGACGAGGCTGAGGGCGGCGCCCACGTGGAAGAACGTTTGCGGTTTTCCGGTCCACAGCAGCAGGTAGGGAAACGCGAGTGCGACCAGCGCGGAGCCAAGATTGCCCGCCATGTTCATGGTGCCGGACACCTGCCCGGCATTGCGGCCGCCGATGTCGATGCAGGTCGACCACGACGGACTAAGCGTCATGTCGGCGCCAAAAATGGCGAGGGTCAGCCAAAGAACCGCGCCGCCGACCGTGGCCTGATCGACGCTGAGCATGAGCCCGATCGCCGCGAGGGCGAAGCCGGCAATCGCGGGAACGCGGCGGGAGGCGAGCGGGCGACCGGCCCGGAAAAATGCGTCCACCATCCAGCCGGCGAGAATATTGCCCGCCGCTCCTCCGAGCAGAGGAATCATCGCATAGACTCCGGCCTGGGTGTAAGTGAGCTGGTAGGTCTTTTGCACATACGGAAAGAGCCAGCTCAGGCAGAAGAAGAAGGTGAAGTTGCTCGCGAAGTATTGCGTCATGAGCAGCCAGAGATTGCCGGAGCCCAGCAGGGTGGAAAACGAAAGGGCGGCGGCGGGCGCCGTTGCGGCGCCGGGCTCCTGTCGATGGGCAAGAATGTAGTCGCGTTCCGCCGCGGTCAGTCCGGGTTGATCGCCGGGTTCATCGCGAAACCAGAGCCACCACGCCGCGGCCCAAACGAAGCCCACCACCATGAGCACCGCAAACGAGGCTTTCCAACCGATGGTGCTGATCAGCCACGGGAGGGCGGGCATGGTCACCGCCGCGCCCAGGCGCGACGCGGAGAAGTTGATGCCCTTCACGAGCCCGCGTTCCCGCACCGGGATCCAGGAGAAAACGGCCCGGGCCATGCCGGGAAATGCTCCGGCCTCGCCGGCGCCAAAGAGGAACCGCACCACCATCATCGAGATGAAATTCCAGGCCAGTGCCGTGGCCCCGGTGAAGAGGGACCAAAAGCCGACCACGGCCGCGAGCGTGACGCGCGCGCCGTAACGATCGGCCAGCATGCCGGCCGGGGCCTGCAATAAGGCGTATCCGAAAGCAAAGGACGAAAGGATCCAGCCGAATTGCGCATCCGAGAGGCCGAGTTCGGCTACGATCGGCACCTTCGCGGTCGAGATGCAGACGCGGTCGACGTAGAGCAGAAACGCCAGCAGAAACGTGGCGGTGACAACCAGGGCCCGGCGGGGGATCATGGTCGGAGGCGCGACGCGCGCCTCAAGCGCGCGGCCACGTGTCGGGAGGGGAATCATAGGCGAATGCGCGGACGGGGCAGCCATCACCGCCGACCAGTTTGAGGGGCAAGGCGTGGAAGAACACGCGCGGCTGGGTTAGTTGATCCAGGTGGGCGAGACCTTCGACGATGGTGACGCCGCCGCCGAGCAGGGTTTTGTGGATACGCGTGACCTCCGGCAGATCGTTGACGTTGGCCACCGATGGCGGTTCGACGCCGAGGATTTTCACGCGGTGCGCGACGCACCACGCGGCCAGCTCGTCGCCGATGCGGGGAAGGCCGTCGCGGTAGAGCTCGGGATTCAAGGCCTGTTTGTGCCAGTCGGTGCGCAGCAGCACGCTTTCACCCGGGATGAAGCGCGTAGCGATGTCGCCCAGATGCGAGACCGTAAGAACGGCTTTGGGCGCACATGGAACGAGATTTACCACCCAAGCGGGTCCGATACAGCGATCCAGGGATTTGGTGTCGATCGTCTCGGCGCCGGCTTCGAAATGGATTTGAGCATCCATGTGGGTGCCGGCATGAGAATACACGTGCCAGGTCGCAGCATTCCAGCCCTCGCGCGCGACGCTGCACTTCGATTCCATGGCCACGCCGCGAGCCCCGGGGGAGAGCGGGAGGGTGAGATCGACGATGTTGATGGTGGCCGACATGGAGGGGGACAGGGATTTGAGATTTGAAATTTGCCAATCCCATCCCCGCGAAGCACGGCGATTTTGAAAGTCTGGCTCATGTCTTCCCTAGAATAGCAGATTCCGGCGTTTTCCGGCAGGAGTTATTCCACATTAAAACCGAGAAATTGCGTCGCGCCCCGGGACACGGGCCGTTGAGTTCGAAAGCATGAAACGAACGCCCAAAGGGGCATTGCTGATCGAGACCGCGAACAGCTGCGCGCACGAACTGCTCCAACGGGTGAAGGCATAGGTACGCGAGCGTCACGGGTGGACGATCCGGCTGACGGAACAGGGCCGGAGAGCTGCCGTGCCGGATTGGTTGCGAGGTTCGGACGTCGACGGATTGATCGCGCGGTTGGAGAACAATGAACACCAGCTTGCCCGTGGGCGAGATCGCCGTGGCGACGGGGTTCGAGCACACCGAGTATCTCAGCGTGATGTTTTGCCGCGAGTGCGGGATGGGGCCGCGGGAATATCGGGCGCGCAACCGGGCGAAGCTTTGAAACACTTGCTGCGGACGCTTCGCCGGGCGTTCGACGATCTTTTGCTTCCGTACCGAATCGTCGGGTGCGCTACGGGGTGATCGTTGGAATTAGAGTTCGACTCTCGCGCTGAGATTCCAGCTCCGCGGGTTCCGGATGAAAATGATGGAAGGTTCGCCGATGGAAGGCCGTGGCGCTCCCGGCGCGGAGCGGCGTCCGCGCCCCACCCTTTTTTACAGGTCACGATGGGTAGGGCGGCGAGTCCCTTCGCCGCCGCAGTGGCGTCCACCGCCAACCGGCAGATGCGCCCGTAGTAGGCGCACTTTCCACTGAAGACTTGACGTTCCACAGTGCGGTCGCAGCTTGCCGGCCGGTCCCCGCGACGAGCCGTGAATTTACCCCAGACCGAACAATCCCGCTGGTTTGCCGATGAAGTGCAGCCGCACGAGACGATGCTGCGCGGGTGGATTCATTCGCGGTTCCCCTTCATCTCGGAGCCGCCGCGCTGGCCGGCCTTTTGCAGAAAAGCCTCCTGGGGCAGGCGGTGGGTGGCGTCCCGTTGCACCTGCCCAAGCCGCACTTCGCTCCGAATGCGAAGAACGTGATCTACCTCCACATGATCGGCGCGCCGTCGCAGCTCGATCTGTTCGAAAGCAAACCGACGCTGGTGCGGCGCCACGGCGAGACGTGTCCTGCGGAGCTGCTCGCGGGGAAGAAATTCGCATTCATCGGCGGACAACCGACTTTCGCCGGCTCGCGCTATGCCTTCGCGCGACACGGTCAGAGCGGCCACGAATTCTCCGAGTTGCTGCCGCACCTTGCCGGCGTGTCCGACGAGCTGACGTTTATCCGCTCGCTGCATACGGAGGAAATCAACCATGCGCCCGCGCAGTTGTTTCTGCACACGGGATTCGGGCGCGGCGGCCGGCCCAGTTTCGGTTCATGGGTCACGTATGGGCTCGGCACGGAAAATCAGGATCCTCCATGAACTCCTTGTCAGCCGCACCGCGATAAGGGACGAGCGCATGGTCGCCGCCACCGACGAGGCGGTGACGTTCCATATACCGATCCGCCACGCACGAGCGCAAGGAGTGCACGCTCGACGCGGAAGAGTTCATGCGGCGCTATCTGCACCACGTGCCGCCGCCGGGTCAGCATCGCGTGCGCTATTTTGGCTGGATGCATCCAGCGGCCAAACAACGCCGGATAATCGTTGAGACCCTGCTGGCGGTTCCGGTGATCGTACGGCCCACGGCGGACGAACCGTCGAGAAACTGAGATGCGCAATGTCACCGGAATGTTCCTCGCGCGCCATCAAATTGGCACCCCGCGCACCTACGATGGCGTCTGTTGATTAATCACATTGCGCATCAAATCGGGTGGCCAGCAACGGTCGTTCGCCAAGCGGTGATTCTGGTTTCGTTTTCGGTTTCCGCGCTCGTGGCTGAAGACGTCGTTCCGGGTCGGGTGTCGTCAGCAACCGGCGGATCGACGCCGGGCGCGTCCGAGCCGCCGCATCTGCAGCTGCTGGAATCATTGAGGAACGGCAGTTCCGCCCGGCCCGCTACGCCTTCTTTTCACCCGGTGTCCACGGTCTACAATCGTGAAGCGATTGTGCCGCCGCAGTGCTATACCCGCACCGAGGGGCGTTACAACTCGTGCTACGTTTGCCACCAGGACGCGATTCCCGGTCGCGAGAACACGATGAACGACGCGGACCTCCAAGTGTCGTACAGCTTCAGCGAACTGGGACTCACCAATCACTGGCGCAACCTTTTCGAAGACCGAACGGCCCGCGTCGATCGCATCACCGATGAGGAGATCATGGCGTACATCGCGCAGGACAATTACTCGGAGCTGGCGCCGCGACTGCGGGAAACCGGCTTCAACGGCTGGATACCCGACCTTCAGAATCTGCAGGAGGGACCGGGGGCGTTCGATGACGAAGGTTTCGCCAGTGACGGCAGTCACTGGGTCGCGTTCAACTACAAGCCGTTCCCCAGCACCTTCTGGCCGACCAACGGCTCGACGGATGATGTCATGCTCCGACTCCCGGCGGCCTATCGCACGGACCGCCGCGGAAACTATTCGCGCGACATCTACAAGGCGAATCTGGCCATCCTCGAAGCAGGCATCAAGGGGAGGGCGGAGATTGGCTGCCTTCCGATCGACGAACGCGCCGTGGGCGTGGATCTGGACGCGGATGGAAGGCTCGGCGTGATACGCCACCTCACCCGGGTGGACTCCTATGTCGGCGCCGCGGGCGAGGCGTTCCGCGAGAATCATCTGTATCCCGAGCACACGGAGTTTCTGCACACGGTGAGGTACGTGGGCGTTTCGCCGCGCGGCAAGATCGAGCCTTCGACCCGGATGAAGGAGGTGCGATACATGCGTAAGTGGCGGGCTTACAGTAAGCCGGTCTACGCCCGTCATTACCAGATGGAGGCGTATGAGAAGGAAGCCGGCAACTTGCCTGGGTATCATAATCTCAATGACAATGGCCTCGACAACGGCACGGGGTGGGCAATTCAGGGCTTCATCGAAGACGCCGCGGGCCGGCTGCGCGCCAGCACCTACGAGGAGAACTTGTTCTGCATGGGCTGTCACAACTCGATCGGCTCCACGATCGACAAGACCTTCAGTTTTCCCCGCAAGGTCGACGGAGCCGCCGGCTGGCGATATATCGATCTGAAGGGAATGCCCGACGCTCCGAACCGGGGTGAAACGCGCGGTGAGATTGTCACCTACCTCGAGCGCATTGGCGGAGGCAGCGAATTTCGCCACAACGCGGAGATGTCTGCGCGCTGGTTCAACGCCGACGGAACGGTGAGCCAGCAAAACGTCGCGAACGCGGCGGACGTGTACGAACTCATCACCCCATCACCCGGACGGGCGCTGCTGCTCAACAAGGCGTACCGCACGATCGTGGAGGATCAGGGTTATATTTTCGGTCGCGATGCGACGGTCGTCCCACCGCAGAATGTGTACGAGCTGATCGACAATGAGAAGACGCCCACGCTGCCCGCGTCGCGGACGTTCCGATGGAACATCCTCCTTGACTGGCCGCGATCGCCGGTTCCGCGGGCGGGAATTGGGACGTACCTGGAATAGATAACGTTGTTGGCGACACCCCATACCACGCCACGGATGCGCGTAATTGGGCGAGCGCCTAAATCATTTAGCAGTTCTCCCTGAGCCAGAGAGCTGACGAGTAACCGTTCCTCCACTCCGTGCAACGCGCCGGCTCACGTGCACAAACCAAAATCAGAATGATCACAATAAACCTAACGAGCTGCCTCCGCCTGGCGGCCATCCTGGTCGCCCCTCACTTGGTATCCGCTGGAACCGATGTGTGGTTCAAACCGTTGACGCAATCGGCCCCCGTGGTCGCGCCCAACGCCATGCCCGAGCTCTTCGCGCCGTGGGTTACCCCGGCGGGTATCAGCCAGTGGAATCTGCTCAGCATGCGGGAGGTCGAAGATCAGATTCTCAGTCCGAAACAGTCCATCGTCCGCGTGCCCGCCGGCACTTCGAGCTCGATGATCGACATGATCGCCTATGACGACACCGGAACCTTTCTCTTCCTGCCGCACGAAACGCCTTTTGGGGCCGGCGTTTCGCGCCACAATATTGTGACGCGGACGACGGAGGTGCTTTTCCGCGGCGATCAGAAAGGCGCGCTGGGCAACTGGTCCAATGACTACGGCGCGTTTGATCCCTGCCGTTTCACGCCCAACGGCACGCTGTTCCTCGCCGAGGAGTGGTCCGGGGAAGGCCGCGTGATAGAGGTGCTCAACCCCTTCGCCGCACCGGCTGACATTCAGATTCGCGAACTCAACAGCATCGCGAATGTCGCTCATGAAGGCATCAATTTCAGCATTAAGGACGACCGGGTGATTTATTATATCGATGAGTGGAGCTCGGGTTCGATCTACAAGTTCGTGATGAAAACGAAGGGCGACTACACGCAGGGTCAAACCTTCGTCCTCTCGGTCGACGCCTTCAAAGGCGACGCGGTCCTCGATTACAATGCGGGCGTCAACGCCGCTCAGCCGCGGACCGGCCTCGCGACGTGGGTTCCCTTGACGAATGCGAACGGCGGTCTGCTGACCGGCATCCGCGATCCCTTCAAGAATGGCCCAACCAACACGCCGAGCACAATTGCAGCCACCTGCGGTGGACGCGGGGCCGCCGACGACGCCGGCGGTACGCCTTACGGCCGCCCGGAAGACATGGAAATCGTCAACTCGAAGACCAACAAAGAGGTCCTATACATTGCGATGACTTCGGAAAACGCAATCTACTCGGTTGAAATTCTCAATGACACCAAAGCCCGGGTGGGCGTTGTCGCCAGTGGCAGTACGCCGAAGAATGTCGGGCACGCCCCAACTACCGGCGTGTTGAACTCGCCGGACAATCTCGCGCAGGACGCATTGGGCAACATCTACGTCATTGAGGATGCCCCCAACAACTCGAACATCGGTGGCGACATCTGGTTTGTGCGCGATGTCGATAACGATGGTGTCGCGGAATCGCTCGATCACTTCATGAGCATTCAGGCCGACGGTTCGGAAGCAACGGGCATGATCTTCAACCCAAAGGTGCCGACGCAGTTTGTCGTTGCCGTGCAGCATCCCGACAGCACCAACCTCGCGGCGGTACCGAACGGCTTGGGCGACGCCGTCTGGGCCTTTGACATCGCTTCGATCGCCAACGAGGACTTCCTCAAGAAGCTCGAAAAGGCCGGAAGAAAGTAAGCCGAGGCAAATTGCTCGCGCATCCGGGGCCGCCTGCGGGCGGCCCTTTCTGCGTCTCAATGTTCGAAGCCCCACCTGCGTTTCACGATTTCGCTGGCAGGGATAACCCGGTGGCCTTCTCGGGGAAGAAAATGCGCAGCTCGGGTTTGACGCCGATGAGCGTTTGCGCGCGCTGCAGTGCCTTCTTGGTGGCGAGGGTCGCGTTTTCCTCGGCGGGAAAAAGGTTATCGACGCCGATTTTATCGGCCAGGCCGCTGCGCTTCATCACCGCGGCGACTTCACCGTGCACGCCCGAGACGAGTAGGTGCCGATTTTCGGAGCGCAAGTAGTCGAGTAGCTGCATCAGCGCCATGACCGTGGTGGCGTCGAGATGACGCGCGTTTTTCAGACGCAGGATGAACACCTTGATGTTCGCATCCTCGGCCAGCCGTCGGACGCCGTCCTGAAACAAGTCCGCGGCGCCAAAAAACAAATCGCCTTCGACATGGATGATGGAGACCTGCGCGTGATTGCGGCGGGCCGGCGCGGTGATCTGCGAGAGCTGCCCGCCGGTGTCGAAGGCGTGTTCGAGCAACGTGGGCGCACTGGCCTTCTGCAAAAATAGCACGAGCGAAAGGCCGATGCCGGTGTAGATCGCCGTGTCGAGTTGAAGAAAAAGCGCGGCGCTCAGCGTGAGCCAGAACACGAGGGCGTCACCTCGGGTGGCGCGCCGGACCGTGAAAATCTGTTCCGGTTGGAAGAGCCGGATGGCGATGAGGATCAGGTAAGCGGCAATCGCGGCGATGGGAATGTACGCGAGCAGGGGCGACAATAAAAGCACCAGGAGCAAGACGATCACGCTGCCGATAATCACGGCCCATTGCGTGCGACCGCCGGCCTGCAGGCCCGCGGCGCTGCGCAGAAAAGAAGCGGAGCCGGGCATCGCGCCAAAGCCGGCGCCGACCAGATTACCGAGACCCATGCCGATGAGTTCCTGATTGGGGTTGATGCGCTCACCGGTTTTTGTGGCTAAACTTTTCGCGATGGTGACGGCTTCCAGCATGCCAAGGATTGCGGCAGCGAGGGCGACGCTCATGACCTTTGGTAGCAGGGCCAAGCCATCGGCGTTCAACGGAAATCCGGTGAACAAAGGCACGGCGCCTGCAATATCGCCAAGATCGCCGACCACCCGCACGCCGTCGCCTTGGAGCCCCAGCAGCCAGCTCGCGAGTCCCGCCAGTGTGAGCATCACGAGGCCTTCGGGCCAGATGGGCCGCCACCGGCGCAGCCAGATCAGGATCAGCAGACCGCCGAGGCCGACGATGGCCGTTTCGGGATGAAACTGGAAGGTGATGAAGCTGGTGGCCAAATGCTTCAACGTGCCGGGCAAGTTAACTTCGTTGCCGCGCGCGATGCCGAAAAGATTTCCGAGTTGTCCCGTGGCGATCAAGATACCGACAGCGGTGGAGTAGCCGACGATGACGGATCGGGAAATGAATTGCGTGATTTTGCCCAGATCCGCGAACCCTGCGACCAATTGCAGCACGCCCATCAGGAAACCGATCACGAGCACTTTCTGCAGAGGCGCGAGTGGTTCGGCGGCGAGGGACAGCAGCGCTCCGGCGAGAATGATACTGATGGTGTTCGTGGGGCCGAACACCAGATGTCGGGATGAACAGTAAAGGGAGCAGAGGACTGCGCCAACGATTGCGCTGCCGATCACGGCGGGCGCAGGAATTCCGATCAGGAGCGAAAACGCGACCGCCTGCGGAATCGTGATCGCGGCGATGAGCAGAGCGGCCTTCATGTCGGCCTTGAGATCGGCGGGCGTGAACGTGCGCAGATCGCGGAGGAGCGGCGGAATGATGTTCGCCTTCACCGTATCGCGGAGCCGATCCATGCGCTCTTCGGCGACGTCGCTCAGATCATCGAGTTCCTCGATCTGGGCTGATTTGAAGAAGCGTTTCATCGATGTCGTTCAGGAAGGACTGCCGGCGGTGATCGTCAACCCGCGTTGCAGCGTGTGGGGAGAAAAGTGCCTCCTGGGCTAGCAGGGGCCACCATTCCCCTTTTTATAGCAATCGCCCGTATAATGTAGACGATTGTCATCACGAGGTGCACGAAGCGCGCCGGGGCGATCCAGCTCGATTGCTTCGTCGCTTCGCTTCTCGCAATGACGGTCCAAATATCACGGGACGTTGGTATTAGACCTGGCGATCGAAGACCTCGACCCCATGCTCCGTGTCGCCGTTATCCGGATACGGCGACGATGGGGCGCTGCGCTGGTGCCTGCAACCGGCTGGCTGCGAGCTGAGCCGGACTCATGCGATTGAGGTGGAGCGGCTCTGTCCCCAAGCCGCTAACGCGACAGCGAACATTCGGAAGCGGGGAGGGGAAAACTCGCTCCACCTTTCAATGGCTTCGGTTGAGATTTAAATATGAGTTCAATTGCCTGAGTCCGGCTGAGTCCACTGCCGGACGACCAGGTCGATCCGGCATGAACGTGAGCGGCTTCCGGTTAGAAGCGGATGTCAGTGGAGAATTGGAGCGTTGACGTAATGACAAAGTAACCGCGACGATCGCGATAGTCGGCGTTGGTGGCATTCTGCCAGTTGAGGCGGAAGCTCGTGTCGCGTCCGATGAGTTTGGTTTTGTACGCCGCGAAAAGATCGAGCCGAACGGGATCGTCGACCTGCTGGACGAAACGATGGATGTAAGTCGGGAACTGCTGAATCGGTCCCTGGCGCCACGTCACGCCGCCGCCGAATGACAACCCGCGCAAGGGTGTGTCCCGCCTGAAGTCATAGCTGACCGGGTTCAGTTGGAGCTGCTTGGCCGAAAGCCGCTGGCCAATTCCAGAGACAGGCAGGAATGCCTGGATCACTTCACGGATGGCCGCGGATCCGTATAATGCGTGAAACAGACATTCCTGTCTATTCGTGAGCTGTCCGTCGCGCAGAGTCAGGTTAGATCCCCGCCAGGCGTCCCGGCGAAAGAACGCGGCCCCGCTTGCTTAGGCGCACGCGGAGAAACCAGGCAATGAAGCCCAGCAAGGACCCGACGCCTACAAATACCACTCCTATGATCTTGGCCGCAACGATGCCGCTCTTCAGATCGGTCAGGTAGGCCGCGTGGTTTCCGCCGAATAGCACGACTGCCTCCAACGCACGCGGGCGTTTCCCGTCGCTGGCGGGCGCCGTCTCGGTGACCGTGCCTTCCACCACCACCAGATCGCCCGCGACGAAACCGCTGGCGCGTTCGGAGTCAGGCCCGAAGAGCAGGCGTTCGGTGACCGAGCTGCGCCATTGCCTGGGAGGGTTGCGCAGGGAGTAACGGGAATTCACGATCGACACCTTTCCTTCGGCGGAATCGATCGAAAGCGGAGGCGTCACCCGCTCCATCTGGACCCATCGTTCGACTCCCTTGGATGGGCCGTCGTTGTCCTTGCCAGCATATCGGTCGCGCTGATACGCGATGAAGTCTCGAAAGCCGGCGCGGTTGTCCGCGGAGATATTTCCTTCGAAGAGAACCGTCTCACCCACCGTGCGCCATCGTACAGTATCCGCCGTGGTGAGTTGGAGGGCGGAGCCGCGCGCGAGTTCGCGTTCCGGCGAGTTGCTCACCAGCAGCCAGACGCCGATCGTTAAAAACAGCACCCCGATCCCGCCGAAAAACAACGGCAGGTGGATCGCGGAGCGGAAGAAGGACGCCGACGGGGGTTCAGGTTTATTTTTCGACATACCACGTCATGGTTCCGACCCACCACTGCGGGAAAGCCTCGATTAAATACAGGCGAGTATAGTGCAAGTAATCAAGACAATACCGCCACCGCGGTGAATTGTCGGAGCACGTTCTTATATAAAGTGGAGCGGCTTGGCCCAAAGCCGCTCGTTCAGAGAGTGCACGCGTGGCTGCGCAGCGATGCCGAAAAGCCAGGCACGTTGGGGACAACACGCTCCACCACGAGCGGGTAAGTTACCCGTCAGCCCCTAGTCTGTGCCGGCCAGAATCCGCCTTGGGCTGCTGGTCGAACGTCATGGCCGCGGGAATAGTTCGGTCAGGAGTCGGCTCGCGGCGGTCGCCAGCACTTCGCCGCCGCCCGGCGCGATGCGCGCGCTTTCGACTTCATAGCTGCCTTCCGGGAAAGCCTTCTCGTTAGGAATATAGCTGATCGAGCCGTTGCCCGATTGTTCCGCGACCCAGGTGAATGCAAACGGTGAGTTCTGTTTAATCGCCAGTCCCATCTCCACGAACGAGTCGCCGGGATAGCCCACGAGTGCCAGCTCGCGGCCGAACGTGATCGCCTGCACTTCGCCGGCCCACGTTCCGTTCGGACTGTACTCGGCCAGATCGATTGTGCGCCACGCGCGAATCACTTGAAGAAACGTCGCTCCCTTGCCGTGGCGGCTTATCACGCCGAGTGCTTCCTTCAGTTCGGCCGACGACGGTGCCGCGCCGGTGGGAACGGCCACGGGTCGGGACACTGCGCGCATGCTCGTGGGGCTGATCGGTTCGAGGCGGGAATACGTTTTCAGCACGGCAGCGGCGAGGATGCTGCCGACGCGCGCCGCCTCCGCTTCGCCACTCAGCGGTTGGGGACGCGACCAGTCGAGATGGTTGATGTTTCCCGACATGCCGTTGATGAAAACGGTCAGCATCGACTCGCCTTTCACCCGCGCCAGGACCTGAGCGAGTGTGTGCGGGTAATCCGCGGAAATGCGATTGCCGCCGACGATCGCGACGTGCAGCGCGAAATTGACAATCGTGGTCAGCGGGGCGCCCGTGTTCGATTCAATATAGA
>Ga0163150_10004556_pt1 | contig 18450 bp, 13 predicted proteins | sample OliLakLV19P2IB_FD_148628 | JGI IMG/M metagenome (GOLD analysis project Ga0163150, IMG submission 148628) | Freshwater microbial mat bacterial communities from Lake Vanda, McMurdo Dry Valleys, Antarctica - Oligotrophic Lake LV.19.P2.IB | ecosystem: Environmental > Aquatic > Freshwater > Lake >...
ATAATATAAGAAAGCATTTAGGATTCTAGTAGCTATTTTAAATACTATTTAAAGGGGGTGAATTTGTATGTATAATCATTTATTATTTTTCGCTTACTGGCTTGTAAACTCACTCGTACTTTTTGTTGCAAGCATAATAATTCCCAACAATGAACTAGTACTCGGTAGCTGGCGTTTTAGCAGTCTTGAAGCTTCATTCTATGCCGGTTTTTGCTTGACCTTTCTTGTATGGGTATGGTGGGATTTTGCGATTGCCAGAAAATTAAATTCATATAAAAAATTTGCTACTTTTTCTTTTTTCTTTCTCGTTAATATATCTTCCATCTGGGTATTATCTCGATTTTCTTATTTTTCGGGACTCGAGCTGATTAATTTTTGGTGGGCAATTGCCATTGGCATTATTACAACTCTGTTACAAAAACTTGTTTGGATGCTGATTGTTAAAAAAAGCTCGGTGTTTGGATGGGAGTAGGTGTATAGGAAGTTTCAAGGAAAAGATAGCAGATCACAATTGATGCTAAAAGCCTTAGATAACTAATTGACCAGTTTGTCGTTTTTCTTAGATTCCTCAGCTTGTATATAAGGCTCTTCCGAGAGATTTTTTAGCCAGTCAGGGAAAGGACCAGGAATAATTACCTCGGTCTGACGTATAAGTAGTAATAACACCATAAAACCTTCATAGGTAACGCACTCCAGGACTTCTGTACTGCCATCATTAGAATACTCGACCTCATTAATCACTTTATCTTGCTCAACTGATGATTTCAACTTACTTTTTAGTGCACTAATATAATCAGGGATATTAACAATTTTGGCAAATGATAATATATCAACTATGCTATACCACCATATGCCATCAATATTGAATTTCCGTATACTTTGTCCATAGAATATAGAGGTCTGAGCAACGAGTGGTTTTTTTATAAATGATTCTGTTTTGACAATAGGCAGCTCTATGGATTTTTCTTGATCGCTCTCTTTCATATTATCTGGAGTATCTAACTTATCTTCAACAGTTGTTTGAGGTTGCTTTTTAGAACTTTTTTTTCCCACAAATCTTCCATTGACACCTCTTATGACCGCAGCAGATCCATATTTAGGCTCCGAAGAATCTGTAGACTTTTCTTCTGTATCTATATTCTCGGTCTCTGGAGTAGCTATTTGGGGAACTTTTTTTTCGGGTTCAAAATTTTCTTCACCTGTCAATTGAGTATCACGTTCTTCCTCTTTATGAGAGGAATCTCTTGCCTCTTCCTTTTCTTCTATAGGATCAATGGCCTCGTCTTCTCTCTTCTTAAATATTTTACCTGAAAAAATTCCCATAACGTCTATTTATACCATTTTTTCTTATACAAAGTCCTACTCAAAAATTAAATTCTTCCTCAGGATTATCCGTTTGCGAAAAGAGTGAAGAAATTCGCTTAAAAAAGCCCATCATGAGATAAGAAATAGAAAGAATAAGTAATCCAACTCCGGTATATGCAAATGACAAGGTCCATGGAATAGAAGTGATGAGAAACCCTGTTGCGAGTTGCTGAATAGCGTATAACTCAAATACAGCTGCAAGTACAAAAACTATAATTCCCTTCAATACATGTTGCTTTTTAATAACTGATAAAGCCAATGGAACAAATATCAGAAGTGCAATCGCTTTGACTCCAATGGATACTGCAGTTAACGGATAGATCGAAATAATATCAAACTGAAGAAACATAAAAGGATTTTTGATATTCAGTCCAATTGGACCTGAGACAGTGTCTAAAATATACTGAAAAAGAACAAGGCCAGCAATTATAAAGATAAAATATTCTTTTTTCATATCAGTTTTCTATCTTTGGATCAACTTTATCCTTAACTCGCCCCTCATAACCAGGCAAGGTATTACCAAATGGTTGGGGATCATGAATATTATGGGAAATAACATATTGTGAGCTTTTATCAGGCATTATGTCCCAAGGCTTATCTATTTTTATACTATTTCTGGTATTTGACTCAACGTTTCTTATTTGTCCTTCTCCTTTGCCTCTTGAAATCCATATAGGAAAATCAGCATAACAATTATCATCCCATTTCTGCTTTGTATCCTTTATAGTTGTATAAGTCGAGCTTGATACTATACCAAGCGTATCTGCGACTAGGATCGGAGAATCTTTCGTCAAATAGACAAGATCAGGATTATTTTTCGTAAAATCTTTAATCGGATACCACTCATGATGACTTCGGACCGCAGATTTGAATTCGACTCTCATATATCCTGGATAATCTTTATCTGGGTAAACTTCGGCACACTCCCGCTCATTCCCATTAACATCAATAATTTTCATAACCTAAAATATAGCGTCAAAATAATCATAAGACAGTATGGCACGATTTGTCCAGTTAGTAGAAAAACTGCTACTTCCTTTTGCATATCGGTATGCACCTGTTGAATCTTCTTTCATAATAAACCATGCTCCGGTTTTGTCTATAAACCCATAAAAAGCAGGAGATGAATCGTCAATTTGACTAATTTTGTACCCATCAGTCGGTGTCTTTATTGCTGGGTCAATTTGTGCACCCGATGTATCCTTAAGAGATACTGTACCTGGACCAGGTACACTCCCGAAAAATGCTCCATGAGCCTTTTGAGTGAAGACAGAAAAAAGAAAAAGAGATATACCTGCAGATCCTATTAATTTGATAAACAGTCTTCTATCAATATCAAAACTCTTCTCAAGCTTTAAGGGTTCAGGCGTAGGTACTTTTTTCTTTGTAGACTGCCTGTACGCAGAAGTCACTATTTCTACAGGCTCAAGGATTAAAGCACTCTTCCGGCGAGGAATTACATGCTTTAAAAAAAAGAGTGTCAAGGGAAAAAATAAGATTGTACTGATAACCTGCGCGTATGTGGTTGCTCCAATAAGCCCGGAGACGGTCATAACTGAGGTAAGCACAAAGCAATAATAAATAAAAATCTTCTTCATATAACTATTGCCCTATTGGCAAATCTGGTGTTTTTAATGGACTATGTATAGTTGACGATTTTTGACTATCCATAACACGAATAAAAGAAAGAAAAAGTGAAGCTAGGAAAATTATTATAACCACTGTATAAAAAACCATACTCTCCCGCGCACCCAGCTCGCCTGCTCCAGATTCCTTATTCTTGGGGCCACTTACTTTCGAAAAAAGCGCGAGCACAAAAAAAATTATAACAGGCAAGAATAGTATCTGAAAAAAGATAGCCTTTGAATCTATACCTTGCGTAATACCCGCGATCATAATCGCAACAGAAAAAATAGTGCAATACAACAAATATACAATAGAAAAACTTTTGGCTAAATTTTTATTCATACTCACAGAATTTAAATTTCTTCTCCGAATTGCACTGGTATCCAACCTCTTTTCAAATCAGGCAATAAGATTTCATACCAACCATGTATTTTTTTATTATAAGAATAAATTTGATTATCAACTGCTTCCGCTATTATTTGTGATGTTTTTGTTTTATCTGCATATACATCTACTTTTTGTTGAGACACAATTTTAAGAATTCCTGCACGAGTAGATACCTGATCGTCTTGATCTGAATTTGATGTCCCCAAAATCTCTGTTTCTTTTTGGTCTTCCTGATTCTTGAGAATTTCGGAATATAAGCTATCGATATTACGTGAAATATCTTCATTTGTTGCCTCCATTTTTTCAAGTCGGTTTATAATTTTCTTTAGGTTGCCATCTTGAGTTGAGTTGACTATGATATCTTTTGAGCTAGATTTACCGAGAAATCGAGTGTAGGCTGCAGAATAAATAAGAATACTAACAGCACTTATACATACCGTTACCAAAATAATAAAAAATATACGCGTGAGTGTTCTTCCTTGGATTTTATTATCCATGTTAGAAGCTTCGGTATGGGGCTTTATTACTATATTGAGCCAGAAATACAGGGCAACTGGGAGAAAGACAATAAGTAACATTAAGCTTTCAATTTTTGGTTGGAAAATAATTACCCATACAAGAAGCGCAGTAGAAACTAAAACGCTGTAATAAAAAAGAATTCTTCGGTAGAACATAAAATAATGACTAGATCTCTTATAAGTTTATGTTATTTAAATTATGCAAGTCAATGGAGAACCAGGCATATCTTACGTAAAAGTAACAGCCATGAGCTGAAAGCCTAAACTGACATGCAATTTTAGTAAACGCACATGTCGAATATCTACCTAACAAAGGAGTCCTTACCTGTCGAGCTTACGCATGCAGTAAATCTGCAGATGTAGATCTATACCAATTGCTTACCTCTCCTTCATCGACTTTGGAGCCGACAGCGGGAATCGAACCCGCGGCCTAGTTCTTACCAAGAACTCGCTCTACCACTGAGCCATGTCGGCAAATTGCAATGGCGTGCAGGTATACCACTGAGCCATTTGGGCTTTATAGATCAGATATTAGGTTCTAGAAATATATTTGGAAAATCGATTCCTTTCTCATCTAAAACCTAATATCTACAATCTAAAAACTTCTATCTGGTGCCGAGGCTAGGATTTGCACCTAGGTAACCCGAACGGGTGCCAGATTTACAGTCTGGTGCGTTTGACTACTCCGCCACCTCGGCTCATTTTATTCTGCCTCGGTGCAAGCACCTCAACATGCCTCAATTCTATTGAGGTTTATTGATTTTACAGTAAAACCAATAAAATGTGAAGGTAAAACGTATTAAGCACTACTACACAAGCCTATAAGAGGATTCCAGGATGTAAAATATTAAATTTAGACATAACTATGAGCCTGTGGATTCCATGTGGATAACAATATACTATAAGACCTACAAAATAGCTATGGGATACTTGACAACTCTACTCCTTTTACCGCTCTGGTCAAAGCGTGCTAAGAAAGCCGCCTTCATATAGTAGTAAGCCTAAAATTAGAGAAATTTGAACGTATAGTAGATGGCAAATAACAAAATCTTATTTGAAGTCAGAACCGAGAATTATAAGAAGATCAGCGTCTTGAGATTTTTCTTCATCCTTTGGAAGCGTCGCAACTGTCCCAGAAATATACGTAGCATATTTCTGAGCGAGTGCTTTATCTTTGCCTGAAAGATCTATAACGAGGGTTTTTTCATAGGTATTGAGAGTGGCATTCTCACGAGCAGTTATCTGAAGCGTTTTATCGTTTTGCTTCAGTTTGGACTCTGCAGTACGGGTAAGGCCTACAACAGATGTCCCGTTATACAATGCAACTTTAACCGGCACACTTGTAGGTGTGACTGTTGTTGCAGATCTAGATGCAGTACTACTCTCTCCTGTTATAACAGGCGCCCCCGTTGGCGCAAGATTGACTGGCCCCACCTCAATAATTTTATTGGTGCCAGGTCTGTATAGTATTGCCTTTTTGGCGTTGCTGTAAATCAATACTTTGTCTCCATTCTGCGCACTGGCAAAAAATGGTTGATTTTTCAACTTCCCTACATCAGATACAGTTGCCACGGTTGGCGCTTCTCCAGATGGCAGCTCAAAAAGCTTCCCCACACTTTCGGTAAGCAGAGCAGCTTCCTTCGCTGAGTCGGCCGTATTGGGGATTTTACCCAATAGCTCGGCTGCTTTTTTCTGCTCTACCCGATATTGATTATAAAAGTATGCTGATGCAGCAAGTGCTGCGACTACAACAATGAGAACGATGATTGAAGTACTTCTAGAACTCTTCATGAATTACAATTAGGATTCTTCCATTATGATTAAGAAGTGCGTCCTATGTCAAGTTGTGGATTCAAAAAGGCAGATTTTTGGCAGGTATGTTGGGGACATAATACCTGGAATACTACCCAATTGTAATTCTTTCCCAAGTTCTTCATAGTTATACGCTACTCCAAACGAGCAGGTACAATAAAGATTTAACTCCACGCATAAATCGTGTAATCATATTGTTGTACTACGCACTTGGCCTATGTACTGACTGTAAAAGCATTGTTTTGTGCATTTGACATATGCCGTGTGAATAACCCTCCCCTACCCGTAACTCGGCATAGGTAGAAGGCGGACACCATGCACATGCAAAGACTGCTTTCAAAACTTTTCTTCTACTATTTTTTTTCAAGTGTGTCATACTTTTTCACCTCCCTTCTTTATATGTATCATGTAGTAAGTATCATGTATTAGGTATATTTGCTTGTTTTATATGTTTTATAAGACCATTAATCAGCTTGCTAACAACAATTGTTTGTTGGTCAAGCTGATTAAAGGATTCTGTATTTATATAAAGAAGATCCTTTGCCAGCAGTAGTTGATTCTGAGTTTCGGTAAGTGATCCAAGCGCGTTGTAATAGAAATTTATTTTTTCTTTAGAAGAAATTCTTGAAAAACCTTCAGCAATATTTGAGGAGACAGATACTGCCGCACGCTGGATTTGGCTTGTCAAACCGAATTTCTCAGAAGTCGGAAAACTTTTTGTCCACTTGTAAATAAGTAGCGCCAAAGCATGAGCTTCTTGCCAAGCGATTAAGTCCTTAAACGATTTTATTTTATTTTGTTGTTCCATACTTACTACTTTCTACTTAATACCTACTACTACGTTTTAGCTTTGCTAAAACGTAAATGGTTGGCGAACCCCACTACTGAACCATTTTCCATGCCGCATTAGTTGATCATTGGTTGGACTAGTCACACCGCTGCTAGTTGTGAGTTCTGGATAGTTGGTGTAGGTACCAAACCACAGACCATCGGCCTCGACCATACGAAAGTAGTACGTTGTATTAGACAGTGCATTAACCGGATCTAATGCAAAGTCCCATTCTCCATTCTGAGTTGTTGTAATTGCAGCAGGATTAAGAACAGTTGGGTTATTTTCCTCATAGCTTTCTTTTGGAGTTGAGCCAGTCAAAAGTGCTGTTGTTATCTGTGTTCCGTCAGTTGGTGTTGTATTATCTTTGAATTTCCATGTTGGTGATGATGTTTCTTCATCAAAAGCTATTGTACTTGGCTCAGTTGTAGTATATACACGAATCCGCACATCATCATAGTAGGCGGTTACGCCGGAAGGGCTTTCACGACCGGATAAGCCGACATATCCGCTCGTACGAGTAGAGTCTTCAACTGTTAGTTGAAGAATTCCTTCATAATATACATCAATACCGGTTGATCGGGCTATTGTCTTCCAAGCATGGTAACTGGTATTCAGGGTAAATTGAGCAGGTGTTTTGCTAGCTATCAGAGTATTCGTTCCATTAACAAATTCGTCTATAGTAAGGCTGTAGTTTGCATCCCACGATCGGTAAAGAGGGGCAGTATAACCATTTCTGGGTTGATCATAAGTGCCTTGAATTATCCCATCCCAGTGGATTTGGGCTTCTATATTTTCCGCACGTTTTGCTTGATAGTCCATCACATAGGGCGCTGATAAGGTGTCTAAGGAACGTAAATAAGTACGGTTAGTGCCGTCAGTTGAGACAGCAAGCTCTTGGTTCGTTTCGCTTACGCTACCGCCTCCTCCGCTGACTGTTGTCCACTTTGCAGTATCCAATGAGTTATCGTCAAAATCGTCAAAGAGGATAAATGTATCGCTACCACTACTTACGGCAGAGGCTGAGGCATTACCATAATAGAGATAGATATGCTTATAACCTGAAGCAGCAATACTGGGCACCTTTATCCACACTTTTGTTTCAGCTGTATTGCACGTTGAAGTCTCAATCCAATAACTCAGGAGCGTTGTACCGTCACTATCTGTAATGCGTAAATCAGCACAATCTGTTTTCATCTTCGCTGCAGTGATCAATGTACTTGTATCTACTGTCAGAAGGAGTTGATAATCGGTTAAAGAACTTCCATTGCTACTATTATCAATTTGTACTGGTTTACGATAGGTCCAGGAAGCATTGTACCAGTTTGCTAGACCTGCAACATCTGACCATGGACCTGAGGTTGAAGTTGCATATTGAAGTTTAAAAGATTGGGTGGTCACAGCTAAATCTTTGCTTGCAACAGTTATGTTTTGTCTCAGACGAATTGCATTTGAAGTACTTACATTTGTTGCTGCGGTATTCTCATTTGCCAAAGCACTTCCTGGCTGAACACTATCAGCATTTTGATACCACCGGTACACATTTTGGGTAAATGCTGATCGATCAACTTGGTGAGTAACTTGTAGTATTCCTGTATAAATAGACGCCTGGGAACTGGAGTAGCAGGGCAAATAAACAGTTGAATCGGTGTTAAGAACGGTTGAGGTAAGACTCTTCCACAACATGACACTTGTAATTTCACTATCAGTATTGGTTGTGGAGGTATTACTCGGTGTACATGTCTCAGTAGTTGATAAATTAAGTCCTACCGTTTGGCTTGCAGTTGCACTCGTATCTTTTGCATTCATTTTTTGAGATGCACCACGAATAGTTATTGTTCCGCTTGTTTCAGGAAGTACAGGACCTGAAGCCATAAAGTCTGCGGTAAATGAAGTTGCTGCAGCAGCGGTCATTTGTCCAGCAAAAAGATTTTGAGTCGTCATGTAGCCATTGGTATCACCGGTATAGGTATATGTCACAACAAGCTCGGCAGAGACGGCACCACGTGCGGTTGTGACCCAGTCAGCAGTCATCTGTACTGCTTTCCCAGATGATGCGGTTGCAGCTGCAAGCTCAGTATAATCAGCTGACGGAATAATATGAATAAAGTATCCTTCATCAGATACGCCTTGAGCATCAGATGCAATTGAGTATCCAGTTGTACCGGTCTCAGCATTTGCCCCAACTTTTGTTGTTAAATTGAGCGTTGTTGCCGTTGCGCCGGCGGCACCAGTTGACGTATGTACTCGAAACCACGCGCGTTTGATTGTAGCTCCGCTTTCTGGAATATAGACAGTCGGCCCAGTTAGACTCGAAACGGTTGTTGAACCAACAGTCTGCACTTCACCAACCGGATACACAACAGTTTTGGTTTTTGTTGCAGCCGTTCTTGGATACGTATAGGTCACATAATTTTCTCCACCCATCACATATGCATTACTTGAAGTAGTGTTCCCAAATTCTAAATCTTGATTAGAATTATTCGCATATCCTGCCAATGATCCGCTCACAAGCCAACTCCACCATCCACCATTGTCTGACAAAGCCTGTTCAATATACATAGTTGAACCACTTGCATTCCCATTGACTTGCGGTATAAAAGTAAGATCTGCGGTAGTTCCTGCTCCGGTATTGACCGATGACTGAAGATGGAAAAACTGTGATTTCTGAGTTGTAATTTCTGGGATATCCGCGTTATATCGAAAAAGTGGACAGTTGCTATCCATAGTGCATGCTGCCTGCACCGCAGTTTTTGATCCAACTGGACCAGTCGTATTAGATTCTAGGGGATAGATAACCGTATTAGTCTGAGTTGCTGAGGTCTCATCATACAAATACGTCACCACAAGCTTGGCATTTGCACCTTGAATATTTGCAGCAGCGCTCCCTGAACATGTCGCACCTGTTGCAAAACAATAACTTACCTGAAATGTCCTGTCTTGCCCACCTCCTGTATAGAGCGCAAGTTGTGCCTCAGTCGTGACATTTGCGCGAAATCGAATCGTTTGGGATTCAAGTGAAGTAGTACCGAGTCCAGCAGTCGTGGTAAAGGCAACAGTTGATGGAGTACATGAGGGAATACATGCATCAAAATAAATATAACTTGATGCATACGTGGTTGATGAAGTGCCTCCAATTTGTGCAAATACCTCAACATACGCATCAACAATATCAACTCCTGATTCTGCCAAATGAAATGTCTCGGCAGTAAAATCTTGTTTGGCATTTTGATTCTGATTTGTTGCAGAACCTGCGTACTGTCCTGCAAAAAACTCAACCGTTCTCACCCGTGTCTTTGTCGAATCAGCAGCAATTTGCCAATTTCGCGCCTCTTGAAAAACCACCTCATCATTTTCTATAAATCTGAGAGGTCCAAGTGTATAGTACTGTGGGCTTATATCTGGTGCATTGAATGTGTATCCAAGTTTTGTCGACTCACCTTTTTTGAGACGTACTTTCCAACTCAATACTTTTACTGGCTCATCAATTTTCGCACTCAAAACAGCAACTGCCCGGCTCCGGCTTTCAAGCCCAAGAAGCGGCGCGGGATCTACTTTTCCAAAATATCCATTTTTTACATCATACCCAGTTGGCTTAAGACTAAAGTGAAGATGAGACCCAGTTGACAATCCACTATTTCCTGACAATGCAATTTTTTTACCACGTTGTACCTTTTGCCCTTCTTTGACTAAAATTTCGCTCAGATGACCATAATAGGTCTTTCCCCACGAGTGTTCTATGACAACTGTTGTCCCATAATCATGATTTTCCTGCGCTAGCACAACCTCTCCACCATCAACTGCCAGAACCTCGGTCGCCATTGGCAGATCAAAATCTATTCCATCATGTCCAACAACACCATATTGATTGTATTTGTCCTCAAGAAGCTGGTCATCAGGCTCTTCTGCAAATCCAAGACTTACTCGCTCAGATCCTTTTTTAGATAGTTTTTCATCATCAAATGGGAGTGGGAGTTCTTTCGAAAGTCCCAATACATTCTGCATATTCAGCGAACTTGAGGAAACAGTCTCGATCATGTCAAATACTTTTGCGCCTTCAGTTGCGACTTTCTCAATCTCAAAACTTTCTGGCACAATCTCAGTTATGGTACCTTCAAAGTCTTTTTCGGACTTAATATTAAAGACTACAGGATAATTTTTAGGGGGATAAATACGTGTCGCACTATTTCGTTCTACATCAAAATCTATCTGTTCTTTGACTTCAAAGCTATCCTCTATTGCATAGCTTCCTTTATCAGTCTGAGCAGTAAGATTCATTATATGCACACCCGTTGATGCAATCGGAAATTCTGCTTCATAGTCAGGCTTTAACACAAGATCTTTTACATTACACTCAGGATTGACCGTTATACGATTGTTTTCTGTAGACAACGTATCTTCAAGTCCTGTTTGTTGATTTTTTATACGTAATGAAAGCTGTGCATTACAGACCATTTCTCCTTTTTCATCCAAGACTGCGAAGGCAAGCTTTGCTACTTCTTTTGGTACATACATAGACTTATTGGTATTGATTGCAAGAACTCCCCACATAAAATCTTGTTCTACTTTTTCACCACTATTATTGGTCACTGCTATTGTGTATTTTCCTGGTTTGAAGTGACGTGGGGTTGCGATACTCAGCGTTGTACTATCATCATCTGAAACTTCCTCAACCCCCGTTACTACTTCTTCATTGGTTGCTGCATGACGTATCTTAAGCTCTTTGATTTGATCACGGAGGGTATATGACAGCGTCAGCGCAACCGATTCATCTCCTTTAAATATCTTTTTATTCATACGAGCCTTCATTTTTTGTCGTACGAAAGCTGATTGACCTGCCGCTTGTTGCTTGACAAGAGACTTCAATGCTTTGCCAGCGATTGTTTCATCAATAGGGCTTTGACTTGTCAAATTATCAGTATGTATTGGCCTAACAGTTGGAGTTACTAACCGCTCAAGAAGTGTTGCCTCCGAAGTCACCGTTGGTTCTGCGCTCTCAGTTGCACCTAAGACTTCTTCAAATGATCCTGATGATGATGCATCTTGCGCTAACACAACATAGAATGGTGCGCTCGTTGCCTCTAACACGAGAATCAAAACAAGAACGATTATTCGACGTAAGGTTATATATACTGTGTTTTTCATAATTTTAGAATGCTGCCAAATAACTTAATACGATATCCCCTATTTGCACGTGGTTGCTGTCTTTGCTGTACATCTTGAGATATATAATTGCTGACTCCCCTGCTGCATCTAGGTCGCGGGTTGCGCCTGAATCAAGTAGCGAGTCGTCAATATCAAGCGTTTTCCAGGTTTTGACGGATGCTGAAACATTTGCCTGACTATAAACAACTGGTGTTGCTTGGTCAGTTGCAGAGAGACTTGTGTCAGTGTTATATATCAGAGCGTCAAATTTACTTGTGTTGTTTGTTGTAAGCTCGGTGTTGTAGCTTATCTGAATCGCATTTGATGCGGCCCAGGCAGAAAAGTCTTTAGGAAGCGTTATACGTACAGCAACTGTATAATCCTGCAGAGTCGTCTGGGTAGAAGTCCACTCATAATATGTTCTGTAATTTGACAAGGCTGCGGAGGGTGAAGCATCTGAGGTCATAGAACCATTTATTGTTGCAGATCCTGAAGCTGTAAGAACTGCTCCTGAGTATTCTGGAGAAAGATTGATAGTCTTTGTTGGCCTGGATGTACCACGAAATATAGAGTTACCATTTGAATCAATCGTATCAACATCAAACCGTAAACCATTTGACGCATCTCCAACCTGAAAATAGTTATTGGTCATATCAAATGAGATAACATCCGTTCCTGATGTGCCGATCGTTAAGACTTCACCTGAGTTGAGCGTGATAGTAGGAGTAGCTGCCGCCCATGTTACGTCTCCACCATCAGCAATGGTCAAAACCGCACTTCCATTGTCTTTTGCAACAAAGATGGGATTTGCTTGTGCAGCGTTATCGACAACCAATGCACCTGCTGCTTCTGCTGCATCAAGTGCTATAGTCAACGCACCGCTTGTCGTAAAGTCGGTACCGGTTGCACCAATATTGGTTAAAATATTAGACCCTGCATCAACTGTTCCCCCAAAAGTAAATGCACCTAACGTATCGGTCGAAGCATCAAAAGTAATTCCACCATTTGCTGCAATTGCACCAACAACGGTTAATGCCCCTGATGAGGTAAGTTTCATAACTTCTGTAGTGTGATTCACGAAAGAAAGATCATTGTCAGCCGCTTCTGATTCTATCGTCCATGTATCCGCATCATCATCGCCATCATCCGCATCTAATCTAATAAGCGCATCTGCTCCTTCTGCTCCTTGTACCTCAAACAATACTTCAGGTGTTGTCGTGCCAATACCCACATTTCCAGCAGCGACTAACAAACCGTAGTTTGTGGTTGCTCCACTTGCTTGAAAAAGTCCACCTATATTAAGAGTTGCGCCGCTTCCAACTGCTGCAAATGATGATGCATAATTTGAACCAGTGGTTGCAAGCTGTACACCTGCAATTGATACTTCATTTGCAGTTGTGGTTGTGGAATGGAATCTATATAACGGAGCAGTTGTTCCTACTCCAACTTGTCCATCAGCATCAACCGTCAACCCTTCAACTGAGCCTGCTCGAACGCGCATCGGCAAAACAGTTGAGGAAGCGCCGGTCTGTACATTTAATAGAGAACCAGTGCCATTGGATGAGGCATCAGTTGTGAGTGAGAATAAGTCACTGGTTGAAGTTCCAGTATCCCAGTTAAAGTCTGTCGTGAATGTTGTCATGGCAAGCGTTTTATTAGCATCCGGTGCCGTTATGTCATCCCAGGCAGTTGCAGAACCTGCGCCACAGGTACCCCATGTTGGTGATCCTCCACCTGCAGATTTTAGACATTCTCCGCCTGAACCAACCGCTGTTTGAGCAAGATTCCCAGAAGCATTCGTATACAATACACCACCATTTGTAGTGAACGCACCAAATGTGATTGCACCAGAAATATCAGCTCCCACATCCCACCCAATTCCAACTTTTATACCGGTTTCCGTTCCTCCACTTGCTGTAATTGCGCTTATATTCAAGCCATTGAGAGAGCCTGCACCTATTCCAGAAGCTGCAATATTCAAGCCATTTTGTGTGCCACCGGTTGTATTAGTACCAGTCGTTACGAGTACTCCATTTGAAATCATGGTACCTGCAGTTTGGGTAAGATTAGCGTTTGTAACTGCAAGACCGCTGAATGTATCGTTCCCTGCTCCGGATGAATGAGTTAAGGCTCCGCCGGTAATTTGATATCCTTGATATGTTCGAGTTCCTGTACCGGTATTGGTTACTGCTGGAAGTGAGACTGTGTATCCTTGGAGATTTTGCCCGGTTGCAGTACTCCCACTTAAATCCATTCCAAACCCTGCTGCAGCACCAGTAAGCGTACTTGATGGAGTCATAGTGATAAAGTTACCACTCGTTTGTGAGGAAACGCCGATACTGAGTGAGGATAGTGTGTCACACGTTGTACCAAGTCCAATTTTTCCCGCATAACAAAATGCAGCTCCGATTCTACTTGCTCCGGAACCGTAGCCGCTCGAAGTATTGATAAAAACAGCAGAGCCATTTGCGTCTTCTCCATATGCATAAATAGAGGCTTTCGTTAACGTTGCGTTATTGTCCGTTGTATACCAATTTACGAGTGGCACATAGTTTCCGCTCGTATAGGTATTTGAAACGTTGATTGCTCCATTTGCTACAACCGTTGAAATATTTGATTGTGTTGCATTACCGGCCTTGAGAATTCCTAGTGCCCCAACAGGAGCCGTTGTTCCTATTCCTACATTTCCAGCATTAAAGATTGCAGCATAGTTATTATCTGCTCCGGATGCAGTTGCATAAATGCCAATCGCAGTCGTTGTTCCCGTTGTCGTCCCAGCATTAGTAAAGTATCCACCGTATGATGTATAGGTACCAACAGAAGTATTTGAGGCAGTTGAAACATTTCCCCATACTGCTCTTATTGCAGAAGCATACGCGGATGCATCACTCACTGCTGAATAAAGACCAATTGAGCCACTATTGTCTTCTGTAGGATTGTTGGTCATTGAAAAATAGCCGTTATAAGAATTACTATTAGCGTTTCCTTTATTTGTAGCAACAGCTTCAAGTATTTTACTCTCTTGACCAATACCTACATTTAAATTACCTGAGAGCTTAATAAGAGATCCTAATATACCGGTAGAATTCGTGTTTGTGATGTGCGCAAATTGAGATCCTTCTACTTCGCCAGTTGAAGACAGTTTGAACGCATCGCCTGTGGAACTATTAGCAGTCAATGAGAATCCTGTACCACTACCTGTGTATGTTTGAGTATATGCTCCGCCAACTGTCACATTTCCCGATGAATCAACATCAAAGTTAGAAAAATCGATAGCAGCAGTAGTTCCTGAAAGTGAATTCGTCCCAAGATTTAGCGCAGTTGACGAAAAGGTATACTCATCAGTTCCATTAACAGCTACATTAAAGGTTTTACTCGCCAAGACATTTAAGCTCAAATCACCAGAGTTGTCACGATACATTCCAACATCAGATCCTGTTGGTGCACCAGTTGTTTCACGGAACAAGATATTTGAAAGATCGACTAAGTCAAATCCATCCGCATCAATATCCGCAGTCCATGGAGTTTGGCTTCCACCAGCTCCACAGGTTGCCCACTCAAGTGTCGTACCGGTTGCTTCATATGTCAGACAATATTCATCAGTCAAGCTTCCTGAAACATTTAAATCTGCATACGTAACCGTTGCATCAAGTATTTCACCGGTTGCTATAGAACCGGTCGGAAGAACGACTTCGCCATCTCCGGTCCCGTCGGTTGTAACCGTAAGACTGGTCGTCGATGCTCCACCCAGTGTGAATGCAGCAACTCCACCCGGCAAAATTGTTAAAGCCTCACCTGAAGTCGTCGTAATATCAGTTGTTGCACCTGAAAAAGTAAGTCCTGTTGAGCCGATTGTTTTGTTGGTTAAAGTCTGGGCTAGGTCAAGCGTAACCACCGTTCCTGAAGTACTTGGGAATGTCATGGTCGTGCCATCTGTTCCAGCAAGCGTGAGCGTATTTGTGGCAGTGAGGGTTTTCCCAGAAGTAAGAGTAAAGGTTCCGGTCGTATTTGTGACAGTTAGGCCATTCACTTTCTCTGCCATAAAAGCGTAAGGTACAGCAGCAAACCGTACACGAGGCGTCATTTCGGCATCTGCTTCGACTTGGATCCCAAGAAAAAGTGAATCAGTATTGAAATCAACCGCTGCTATGGTTGTGTCAACTGAGCCTAAAGATACACGAAAAATGCCATCAGCAACGGCGACTGTTTGGGTTTCGTCCCATAGATTATTTCCAGCTGAGGCTGCATCATAGAGGGTAAACGTCACCGAGTAATTACCGTCTGCAACATTAACACCGGTATTGCTGACTAACTTTCCCTGGAAATTGATTTTTTCGTAGATACCAGCTGCTGCGAATACTGGGCGAGGAAGTTGCGTGCATACCACAACTATTACTATTATTAGTATAGTACAAATTCGAACCCAAATTGTTGAGGCAGGACTACGCATAAAAGCGTCGAGATAATCTATTCATAATCATATCGATCTTTGGCTAAAAAAAGTCAAGCCTTAGTTTGGATTATTTTAAAACTCATTAAACTTATCATATTCTTATCATCTCAGGCGTTTTACAGCTATTTTGAAGCTGAGCTTCCCGAGATTGACAGAATGATAAAATTATGATAAGAATAGATAGTTATTGGTTAATGGTAGTTAGTTGTTAGCATTTAATGCAGTAACAAATCACTCACTATGATTAATTTTTCCTACACTATATCGCCGTTTTTAAAAAAGGAACTTGATTCGCTTGACGAACTGCGTTCTACAATTCTCCTGTCCCTACTCACTCCACGTGATGAGATACGACTGCGATGGGAAGTAACGGTTCAAAGAATTATTGCTTCAATGAAAATTGCTGGCAGACCGGTCACGGAACAGCAGATAAACACACTTCTAAGTCCAATTGGCAAAAAAACGCTCAGTAATGAAGAAAAGTATGTTATCGCGTATAAAGAAGCACTTGACCATATACGACATGACTGGACGATGAACACGGAATCAGTGGAACCCCATACACTACTCAAGCTTCATCACTTTATAGGCTCCTCGCCTCTCCGAATTCCACACAAAGAACTCAAAACCATGATCACATTCCTGCAAGTGAGCCCCGAACATCCGGTAATACAAGCAGGTATCGCCTTTATTATTTATTATCAGTTGCTCGGCAAAAATGATGAGGCCAAATTACACGCGTTACTTCTTGCGTACGTTTTCATGTACAAAAACGGTTATGATATGCGCGGTATGCTCAATTTGGAAGATTATATCCTGGATCACTCAAAATCCCTATTTGATTTACTTGATGCATCGCTTACGAGCAAAAACATATCCGCATTTTTGGATTACTTTACCCTGGCAATTGTTACTCAGGCTGAAAAAAGTGCTAAAAAACTGACAGGCAAGCACTTTGAGATCTCTTATCCAGAAAGTTTTTTCAGACTAACTGAAAGACAAAAAGGGGTAATATCGCTCTTGGATAAGCCGGGAGTTAGAATTACAAATAAAAGTGTTCAAGAGCATTTTCATGTCTCACAAATCACCGCTTCTCGTGAACTTGCAAAGCTTGCAACCCTTGGACTTTTACTCTCATTTGGCAAAGGTAGATCGGTTTATTACACTAGGACGTAATATAAATTAGTATATCAAAAGGTCAACGAGTGATACTATATCTTGAGTCTTATCGATCTTTTATAACACGTGTTACAATTGAATGAGTATGTATAAAAAGCTGCTCGCCTTCTGCATTCTTGTGACTATATTGCTCTCCATGTTTCCAAAATTTGCACAAGCAGCTGACCCATCAAGTACCAACTATCGTATGACAGACTATTCATTTGGCAGTGGAGGAACATCAGGCTCTAATTCTACAAATTACTCTATTTTTGGCGCTGCAGGGCAGGTTGAATTTGGACAGGCATCATCGACAAATTATAAAGTTGGTGAAGGGCTCACGTACATGTTGATGGCCAATGTCCCTCCTGCACCAACTTTCACAAATCCTTCGACCAACTATGACAGACTCAAAATAACACTTGTGACAGGAGGCAATCCAACAGACGCGCAATTTGCAATCGCGATATCTATTGACGACTTTGTGACCACAAAATATGTCCAAAGTGATGGAACTATTGGAACAGCCTTAGGGTCTGAGGATTGGCAAACATATGCTACATGGGGTGGTGCTTCTGGAAGTTATGTGACAGGGCTTACTCGATCAACAACATACAAAATAAAAGTCAAAGCTCGTCATGGTGACTATACTGAGAGTGGATGGGGACCAACTGCCTCGGCTACAACTTCAGACCCAACACTCAGCTTTGGCGTCAGTGCGAATTCAGTAACCTTTGATAACCTCAACTCTGGCAACTCGTATACTGATTCTGCAAAGTCTACCACTCTCACCACCTCAACCAATGCATACAACGGCTACACAGTGTATGGCCGAGCAACCGGAGCATTGACTTCCAATGGGAATACCATTGCACATTATGCAAGTCCTAACTCTTCCCCTACCACATGGACAAGTACTGGTTTTGGATATACGACAGATGACAACAACCTTACAGGAGGAACTGCCAATAGATTTACTGCCAGTGGTCCAAACTATGCAGGGTTTACAAATTCATCACCCGGTGATCCGGTCGCTGACCATCCTGGACCAATTACTACAGCTATTTCCGCTGAACAATTTACTGTCTCATACCGCGTTACTGCAGACGCCTCTACCAAAGCCGGCAACTACACAACAACGCTCTTATATATAGTAG
>Ga0163150_10004558_pt1 | contig 18448 bp, 21 predicted proteins | sample OliLakLV19P2IB_FD_148628 | JGI IMG/M metagenome (GOLD analysis project Ga0163150, IMG submission 148628) | Freshwater microbial mat bacterial communities from Lake Vanda, McMurdo Dry Valleys, Antarctica - Oligotrophic Lake LV.19.P2.IB | ecosystem: Environmental > Aquatic > Freshwater > Lake >...
CGGCGACGCGGTGCAGTGCACCCTTCGACACCGCGTAGCCGAGACCCGGGCCGCCACTGCCGGCGGCGGCGGTGGATCGGACCACGCGACGTCGGACGTCATGTTGAGGATCAGGCCGCGGCCCCGTTCGAGCATCTGCGGAAGGACCAGGTTCGTGAGCGTGAGGGGCGCCATCACGTTCGCGTCGTCAACGCGACGGCGTATCCGACGCGGGCCAAGTGGGCCGCGCACGCCTTGCCGATGCCGCGGCCGGCGCCGGTGACGAAGGCAACCGGTGTGGTCACGGGCCGCACGGTACCCGAGCGGAATTTCGATGGTCGCCGTTGCGAGGTCCTGGCATCATACGCCCGTGCCCGAGAACTACTTCGACGGTTCTGTCGCGGAACGGTACGACACGCTGTCGGCCGACATGTTCGACCCGGCCGTACTCGACCCGACGGTCGACTTCCTCGCGGATCTCGCCCGCGGTGGCGCCGCACTCGAACTCGGCATCGGTACCGGTCGGGTTGCGGTCCCGCTGCACGCGCGTGGCGTGCCGGTGCACGGGATCGAACTGTCGGAAGCGATGGCCACCCAACTGCGCGCCAAGCCCGACACCGACGACATCGGCGTGACGATCGGCGACTTCGCGCACACGACCGTCAACGGGACGTTCACGCTCGCGTATCTCGTGTTCAACACGATCAACAACCTGACCACCCAGGCGGAACAGGTCGCGTGCTTTCGCAACGCCGCCGCACACCTCGAACCGGGCGGATGCTTCGTGATCGAAGTCGGTGTGCCGCAGCTTCAGCGCCTCCCACCGGGCGAGACCGTCCACGCCGTCACGGTGACGCCGAAGCATCTCGGGTTCGACGAGTTCGACATCGCCAACCAAGGGCTCATCTCGCACCACTACCGCGATGTCGACGGCGCGTTCGAGCTGATCTCGGTGCCGTTCCGTTACGTGTGGCCGGCCGAACTCGACCTGATGGCACAGCTCGCGGGCATGACCTTGCGCGAACGGTGGAGGAACTGGCAGCGCGCGCCGTTCACGAGCGCGAGCCGGAAACACATCTCCGTCTGGGAGAAGGCGTCCTAGCTGCAAGCCGCGAAGCCCGCGACCATCGCGTCGTGGCCTTCTTGTACCCACGGGCGGTCGGCGGGGACGTCGAGCTTCGTCGGCGCGAGCTGATACTCGTTGGCCCACGCCCGGCGGCGCCGGTCGGTGGTGTTCGGGCGGGCGCCGTGGATCGTGCGGGGGTGGGGGAAGCTCGCGCCGTCGGTACCGAGGGCGAGGGCGACCACTACCCGTGGAAGGTCTACGTCAACCAGATCACGGGCGAACGCACGACGCCACCGACGCGATAGGGCGTAGGGTCGCCGACACATCCAGCGGGGAGGACACCCATGGCCGTCGTACTCATCACCGGTTGCTCGACAGGTATCGGGTTGCGCACCGCGGTTGCGTTTGCCCGCAACGGCGACACGGTCGTCGCGACGATGCGGAACCCGGCCAAGGCCGACGCGCTCAACAAGGCGGCCGCCGATGCGGGCGTCGCGGTTGACGTCATCGCCCTCGACGTGACGGATGCCGCCTCCGCGAGTGTCGCGGTCGACGAGACACTCTCCCGTCATGGGCGCGTCGACGTCCTCGTCAACAACGCGGGCGTCGGTTACTCGGGTCCGGTCGAGGACTTCCCCGAGGACCAGGCCCGCGCCGCGATGGAGACGAACTTCTGGGGCCCGGTGCGCATGACCCGGCTCGTGCTGCCGTCGATGCGCGCGCAGGGCAGCGGCGTCATCGTCAACGTCAGTTCGATGACCGGCCGTCTTCCCGCGTTCCCGTGCTACGGCTTCTATGCCGCCGGAAAGCACGCCATCGGCGCGCTGTCGGAGTCGCTGGCCGGCGAGGTGGCACCGTTCGGTATTCGCGTCGTGAGCGTGGAGCCGGGTTACTACGACACCGCGTTGGCGGACACGGTCGACAACCTGCTCGACCAGGCCGACCCGTCGTCGCCCTATGCCGGTCTGAACCACATGATGCTCGACTTCAGCAAGACCTCACTCACGAACGGCGGTGACCCCAACGAAGTGGCCGACACCATCGTCGCGGCCGTCGCCGATCCGACGAGTCCACTTCATATCTCCGTCGGGGCCGACGCGGTCGGGTTGCTCGAGCTGTGGGGTCAGACCGGCACGTTCGAGACGTTCATGCCTGCCGTCACCGAATTGATGCTCGCCGACGGCGGCGCGTAGACAAGCGATTACGTCCCCATCGGCGACTTCTGCAAGATCGTGGCAGACAACCCTGGGCTCGCAGGACCGAAGTACACGGCGAAGATCACGTCGATCGACGTCGTCGCCGATGCCGGCTTCGCCGTGCTCGCCGAAGAGGACTACATGGGTTGCAGCTTCGTCGACCACTTCTCGTTCGCGCGGATCGACGGGCGTTGGTGGATCGTCAACAAGACGTACGCGCACACGGGAGGCACACCCCCGCATTGAGACGGCGGCCGACCGTCAACCCATCATCGGCGGCCCGACGCGCCGAAACGTCACGCCTTCAGGAGTACTGCGCGATCGCGTCGGTCGCAGCCCCGACGTAACCGCCGCCGATTTTGATCGCATGCACGACGAGCGGCGCGATCTGGTGCAGCGGCACGCGATCTTCCCAACCGGGTTCGAGCGGGAACGCCTCGGCGTACGCGGCGAAGCAGTCGCCGCCCTGCACCTGCACCTGCACCGATCGCACGATGCGCGTCCCGAGGTCGGCCTCGATCGCGCGCTGCAGTGCGTCGTTCATCCTTCGCAGGCTAGGTGTAGGTGCCGGAACCGATCGCCTGGTTCAATGATGAGGTGGTGGAGAAACCTGATCTTGTCGAGGTCGTGACGACGGGGATGAGCGCACGCGGGGACGCGGTCGGGCGCGACACGCTCGGACGGCATGCGTATGTGAGCGGGGCCCTCCCCGGCGAACGCGTCCGAGCGCAGGTGCTGTCGGCGAGCGAGTCCCGCGTTCGCTCTCGGCTGGTTGCAGTCCTCGAAGCGTCGCCGCACCGGACGACGCCTCCGTGCCCGGAGTTCTTGCGCGGATGCGGTGGGTGCCAGTGGCAATACGCCACGCCCGATGGCCAGCTGCGCATGAAGGAAGCGATCGTCGTCGAAGCGCTCGCCCGCCGGGCCGTTGCCCATCCGCCACTGCGGCCGTCGATACCGCTCGCACCATGGGCGTTTCGCACGACGATCCGCGCGGCAGTCGTCGACGGCCGGCTCGGCTTTCGCCAAGCGCGATCCCACGACATCGTCGGGGTAACACAGTGTGAGGTTGCCCACCCGCTCCTCGCCGAACTGATCGAGCACGGAAGGTACGACGGCGCCACCGAAGTGACGCTCAAGTGCGGCGCCCGGACCGGCGAACGGCTTGCCGCGGCGCAGCCGGCGCACGCCGAGATCGACGTTCCCGAAGATGCCCGCCGATCGTTCATCCACGAGGAAGCAGCCGGGCACACCTGGCGTATCTCGTCGGATTCGTTCTTTCAATCGCGCCCCGATGGCGCGGACGCGCTGGCTCAGGCCGTCTTGGACGCGGCGCACGAACGTGGGACACCTACCAAGGCGGTCGACCTGTACGCGGGCGTCGGTCTCTTCGCCGGTGTGCTCGCGACGAATGGATGGGGGGTGACGGCGGTCGAGCGCGCGCGCAGTTCGGTCGCGGACGCGCGGGTCAACCTCGCGTCGCTCGGCGTCCGCGTCGTGCGCGCCGACGTTGCAAAGTTTCGACCGCCTCGCTGCGACTTCGTCGTCGCCGACCCGAGTCGGGAGGGCCTCGAACGCACCGGAGTCGCCACCGTCATGCGGACGCACGCAGCGCGCGTCGTCTTGGTGAGCTGCGATGTCGACGCCTTCACCCGCGACGCGGCACTGATGCAATCGAACGGCTACGAGATGACGTCGGTACAACTCGTCGACTTATTTCCCCACACGTTCCACGTCGAGGTCGTCAGCATCTTCGACCGCTGACGCGAGCGGCTATGGAATGTGCAACCCGCTGATGCTGCGGGCCACGACGAGCCGTTGGATCTCACTCGTGCCTTCGAAGATCGTGCAATATCTTGTAGGGATGAAAGTAGGAATCGCGGTGGCCACAGGGTGCGTGGGCCAGTTGCCTTCATCGACTCATAATGTCGTGATATCATAGGGTCATGACGAAGCAGACGACCGTCCGCCTTCCCGAAGCGCTCGCCGACCAAGCCGAGGCCGTCGCCCGGGTGCAGGGCAAGAGCCTGAACGCCCTGATCGTCGACTCCCTCGCGGCCGAGGTCGAGCGGGTGCGCACCGACAAGGACTTCACCAAGCGGGCCCGTCGCCTGCTCGAGCGCGACAAGGAACTGCTCGACCGACTCGCCGAGTGACGCGCTACATCTCGCTAGCCGAGTACTTCTGGCTCGCCGAGCAGGTCACCGGCATCGAGGCCGGCGTGTTGGTAAAGGCCGCTCGCGTCGACCTTGCAGACTCCGCGCTGCACGCGCCACAAGCCGGCTTCGGCGATGAAGACTTCTATCCCGACCTCTTGGACAAGGCAGCGGTGCTCACGTGCCGACTCGCGTGGAACCATCCGCTCCTTGACGGAAACAAGCGCGCCGCATGGGCGACGCTCGTCATGTTCATCGATCTCAACGACGGCTCGTGGGAGCCTGACCCGCCGAATGTCGATGACGCGGAAGCCGCGATGTTCGCGGTCGCGGCCGGCGAGGTCGATGAAGAGTGGCTCGCGACATGGCTGCGCGGGCGCGTGCGATTCGAGTGATCTCCACTACGGAATGTGCAAGCCGGAGATGCTGCGCGCAACCACGAGGCGCTGGATCTCGCTCGTGCCTTCGAAGATCGTGTAGATCTTCGAGTCGCGGTGCCACTGCTCGACCGGGTGTTCCTTCACGTAGCCGGCGCCGCCGAGGATCTGGATGGCTTCCTCGGTCGCCTTCACCGCGACTTCGCCCGCGTACAGCTTCGACATGGAGCCTTCGCCGGCTTCGAACTTCTTGCCGGTCGCACCCATCCAGCACGCGCGCCACACGAGGAGGCGGGCGGCGTCGATCTGCATCTTCATGTCGGCGAGCTTGAACGCGATCGCCTGGTTCATGATGATCGGCCGGCCGAACGCGTGGCGTTCCTTGGCGTAGTCGAGCGCGTACTCGTACGCGGCGCGGGCGATACCGAGCGCTTGCGCACCGACCAGCGGGCGCGACGCCTCGAACGTGCTCATCGCGGCCTGCACCTTGGTGCTCTGACCCTCGCGGGCGCGCGCGAGGCGGCCGTCGAGCTTCTCTTTGCCGCCGAGCAGGCAGTGGCCGGGCACGCGCACGTCCTGGAGCACGACCTCGGCCGTGTGGCTCGCGCGGATACCCATCTTCTTGAACTTCTGGCCCATCGTCAGCCCGGGCGTGTGGGGCGGCACGATGAACGACGCGTGCCCGCGGCCCTTGAGGTCGGGCTCGACCGACGCGACGACAACGTGGATCGTCGGCACGTGCGTGATGCCGCCGTTGGTGATCCACGTCTTGGCGCCGTTGATGACCCACTCGTCCTTGGCTTCGTCGTACACGGCGCGCGTGCGCAGCGACGACACGTCGCTGCCCGCGTCGGATTCGCTCACCGCGAACGCGGCCATCTGGAGCGCGTCGGGCGTGCCGAAGCACTGCGGTACCCACTCGACGATCTGCTCGGGCGTGCCGTTGCCGACGATGCCCGATACACCGAGCGTCGAGCCGAGGATCGCGAGCGCGATGCCGGCGTCACCCCACGACAGTTCCTCAGAGGCGACGGCGAACGTGAGCCCCGTCGGGTCGGAGAACGCGTTGAAGACGAAGTCCCACGAGTACAGACCGATGCGGGCGGCCTCTTCGATGATCGGCCACGGGGTCTCTTCGCGCTCGTCCCATTCCGGGGCGGCGGGCCGAATGACGTCGGCCGAGAAGTCGTGGATCCACTTCTGAATCTGGAGCTGGTCCTCGTTCAAGTCGAGCGAGAAGTCCGGCATGTCGCCCTCCGGAGCAGGTGAAGTTACCTATCGGTAACCCCGACAATATCGCGCGCTCTCATCGGACCGAATCATTGACAACTTCGTCCGTGGGTTCGTTTAAGCGATTCCCGACCTGGGCCGATCCCATCCTCGTCCACTGTGCGAGGGGGAATCGCCATTTTCGGTCACCGCGTCCTGTTTGTAGCGCTGTTGGGCGCCGTCGCGCTCGGCGCCGGCGCGGGCCCGGCCGCGGCCGACACCAGCCCGACGGGTGTCGAGTACCGGCCGGTCACGTTCCCGGCCGAAGGCAAGGTCAGCTACCGCGACGACTTCGGCGACTGCCGGTCGGGGTGCTCGCGCGGGCACGAGGGCAACGACATCATGGGCGGGCAGATGAACCGCCTCCTTGCCGCGGCCGACGGACGCGTGACGTTCATCCGCGCCGATGCGTCGGGCAGCTCCGGCAACATGCTGACGATCAAGGACGGCGCCGGCTGGTCGTACTCGTACATGCACATCAACAACGACACGCCCGGCACCGACGACGGTGCGAACCGGCGCGAGGACGCGTTCGCGCCGGGCATCGAGGTCGGGACCAGGGTGACGGCGGGCCGGCACGTCGCGTTCATGGGCGACAGCGGGAACGCGGAAGGTACGCAAGCGCACCTGCACTTCGAAATCCACAAACCCGACGGCACGCCGTTCAGTCCGTTCACGTCGCTGCGCCTCTCGCAGGGATTCCCTGCGGGCGGACTGTGCCGCTTCCCGTCGAACCCGAACCACACGCCCGACGCGACGGCCAACCGCGGGTACTGGGCCGTCGACACGGCCGGCGCGGTGTACACGTTCGGTGCCGCGAACTACTTCGGCGGCACGAACGCCGGGCGCGCGCCGGACGCGCCGCTGATTGCCGACCTCGCGCCGACACCGACCGGTCTGGGCTACTGGCTCGTCGACCGGGCCGGCACCGTGTATCCGTTCGGGGATGCCGTGCAGTACGGCGGCATGGGCGGCGCGCCGCTCAACGCGCCCATCTCGGCGATCACGCCGACCGGTACCGGGCTCGGGTACTGGCTCCTCGCGAGCGACGGTGGCATCTTCAGCTTCGGCGACGCCGCGTTCTACGGATCGACCGGCGCGACCCCGCTGAACGCGCCCGTCATCGCGATGGCGTCGACCCCGACCGGCCGAGGCTATTGGTTGCTCGCGAGTGACGGTGGCATCTTCAGCTTCGGCGACGCGGTCTTCTACGGATCGACCGGCGCGACGAAGCTGAACGCGCCTGTCATCGGCATCGCGACGACCGGCACCGGCCTCGGCTATTGGCTGTTCGCCAAAGACGGCGGCGTGTTCACGTTCGGCGACGCGACGTTCAAGGGATCGATGCCCGGTACCGGGTGGTGCGACATCCCGACGTCGGTCTCGCTCACCGGAAGCAACAGCGGCCGCGGCTACTGGGTGTTGCTTTCGGACGGGCGCATCGTCTCGTTCGGCGACGCGGTCGGGTACGGCGAGCCGAAATCGATGAACGTGCGCGCGCTGTCGATCGACGTCGTGCCGTAGCCCTACGAAACCGAACCGTCGGCGACGACGCGGTTCGCGAGCGGCGACTGGAGCGGGACGAGCACCTCGTACTGCTTGGCGAGCTCGATGCAGACACCGTCGGGGTCGGAGGGATCGGATCCGGCGTAGAGGTTGACCGTGACGACCTCGGACTCCTCGACCTCGTAGCGGTCGAGGACGAAGCATGGCGCGACGCCGCCCCAGAACCGGATCAGGACCCCGCCGTCGACGGCTTCGGCCTCGCTCGGATCGAACGACACCGGATTCACGTTGACCGCGTTGCCGACCGGTTCGACCCGCTCGGCGCCGCCCGGTTCGGCGGGCGCACCGGGATCGACCGGGGGCGACGAGACCGCTGTGTCCGGGCCGAGGGTCGTAGTCGGCTCGGGGGGACCGGTCGTCTCGACATCGTCGTCGCTCCCGCACCCGGCGAGGAGGGCGACGGAGGCGAGCATCACGAACAGGAGCCGGCGCATCCGGCCACGCTACGTTCCCCGGCGATGCAAAGGTTCGCGGGGAAGGCGGCGATCGTCGGGATCGGCGAGACCGACTACGTGCGCGGGTCACCGCATCTGCCGGTGGAGTTGATGCTCCAGGCGGCCGACACCGCGATCGCCGACGCCGGGCTCACGGTGGCCGACATCGACGGGATCGTGCCGCCGCCGGGCTACACGTCGAGTGAAGAGCTGGCCGCCAATCTCGGGATCGACAACCTGCGGTATACGGCGACGGCGCACATGGGCGGCGCGAGCCCGGTCGCGTCGCTTCAGCACGCGGCGCTCGCGGTGAGCGCCGGCGTCGCGAAGAACGTGCTCGTCGTCGTCGGGTGGAACGGCTACTCGGCGTTCCGGCCGCGGGAAGGCATTCCCCGCCCGCGCCGCGGGCTCGACGCGGGCGCAGTCGGCGACGTCGTACTCGACTTCTACCTCCCGTACGGCGCGCGCGCCGCGGTGCAGTTCTACGCGTGGATCGCGATGCGCCACAAGCACCTCTACGGGACACTCGACACGGACACGGGCGAGGTCGCGCTCGCGTTCCGGGCGCACGCGCAGCACAACGAGAAGGCGTTGATGCGTGGAAAAACGCTCACGATGGACGACTACCTCACCGCGCGCTGGGTGTCGGAACCGTTTCGCCTGTACGACTGCTGCGTCGAGACCGACTGCGCGGCCGCCGTCGTCGTCACCTCCACCGAACGGGCGCGTGACCTGCCGCATGCGCCCGCGGTGGTGCTCGGCGCCGCCGAAGGCCACCCGTTCCCGGCCGACGACATCGCCAACCGGTCCGACCCGTTTCGCATCGGTCTCACCGACGCCGCGCCGCACGCGTTCGCGATGGCCGGCGTGGGGCCGCGCGACATGGACTTCCTCCAGATCTACGACTGCTTCACGTACGTCGTGCTGCTCCAGCTCGAAGCGCTCGGCCTGTGCGAGCGCGGCGAGGCAGGCGCGTTCGTGCGCGGCGGCACACTGGCCCACGGTGGCGCATTCCCCACGAACACGCACGGCGGATTGCTGTCGCAAGGACACATGTGGGGCATGAACCACGTCGTCGAAGCGGTCCGCCAACTCCGAGGCGACGGCGGTGCGATGCAGGTCGACGGCGCGGAGGTCGGGTGCGTCACCGGGTGGGGCGACTTCGGCGACGGCAGCCTCGTGATCCTCGGGAGGGACCGCTGATGCGAATGCTCCCCGACCCGGTCGGGCCGAACGCCGAGTACTACGGCTGGCTTGCCCGCGGGGAGTTGCGGCTCCAGCGGTGTTCCGCCTGCCGCGTGTGGCGGCACCCGCCCCGGCATCGCTGCGCCGCGTGCGGATCGGTGGCGGCCGCGTGGGAGCCGGCGTCGGGCCGGGGCCGGGTCTTCTCGTGGACGGTCACCCACCAGGCCCTCGACCCTGCGTTCGAGCCTCCGTACGCGGTCGTGGTCGTCGAACTCGAGGAGGGGCCCCGGCTGGTCGGCAACCTCCGGGGGGCAGGTCCGTCGGAATTGCGCCTGGGCCTGGCGATGCAGGCCGAACTGGAGCCCGTCACCGATTCAGTGACGCTCGTCCAATTCCGCCCCGCCTAGTTCAGATCGGCCACGCCGACGCCGATTTGGATCCCGTCGCGAAAGGATTCGCGGCGAAGGAACCACAACTCAAGGACGAGGTGGGCCATGGACGGCCGACACGCACGCTCCTTGCTCGGCGTTTGCGAGCATGCGAGCTTCGACGACATTCGACGCGCATTTCGCGCTCGGGTTCTTGCTACGCACCCCGATCTGGGTGGCGACCGCACTGCGTTCGAACTGATCGTGCTGGCATTCGAGACGTTGCAGCACGTCGACATTCGACCGGCACCGCGGATGCGCGACCTTCCGGGAGTACGACCCCGATTCAGCGCGTACGACAGTTCGGTGCGCCACCGACCGGAGCGGCAATTCGCCGACGCACTACGCGCCGCGATGGAGCGCGCCGACGCGGTGGGGGCCGCGCGCTAGCTTCCGTTCGTGGAGCTGTGGGAGTTGACGGCGCGCGAGGCGATTCGTCACACGGTTGCAAGCTACGCGCATTGCGCGGACCGCGGCCGGTTCGACGAACTTGCCTTGCTGTTCGCCGACGACGGCGTGCTGGAGGTTCACGGTGAACCTCCGCACGCCGGTCGGAACGCGATCCGTTCGTTCCTGGGCGACGTGAAGGGCGATCTCGCGGCCACGGTCGAGAACCCGCACATCCGCCACAACGTCACCAACCTGTTGATCGACGTCGCGTCGCCGGCGGAGGCGACCGGGTCGAGCTACTTCATGGTCGTGACCGAGGCCGGGCTCGACCATTGGGGCCGCTACCGCGACCGCTACGTCCCCGACGGCGACCGCTGGGTCTTCGCGCACCGCTACGTCCGCACCGACGGCGCCACCCCCGGTGGCTTCGGCGCCACCCGCATGGGGCGTCGATAGAGGGGAATAGTTACCCCCTACCGACGCACGGGGTTATTGGTACGCCTCGACGGGGGGGCAGGCGCACATGACGTTGCGGTCTCCGTAGGCGCCGTCGATGCGGCCGACCGGCGGCCAGTATTTCGTGTGGCGTAAACCGCCGACGGGGAACGCGGCGATCTCGCGGGGGTAGGCGCGGTCCCAGTTGTCGCTCACGACGTCTTCCGCGGTGTGCGGCGCGTGCACCAGCGGGTTGTCGTCGGCGGGCCACTCTCCCGCCGCGACGCGGTCGATCTCGCCGCGAATCGCGGCCATCGCCTCGACGAAGCGGTCGAGCTCGGCTTTGTCCTCGGACTCGGTCGGTTCGACCATCAGCGTGCCCGGGACGGGGAACGACATCGTCGGCGCGTGGAAGCCGTAGTCGACAAGGCGCTTGGCGATGTCGTCGACGGAGATGCCCGACTTCGCGGCGACGGGCCGGATGTCGACGATGCACTCGTGCGCGACGAGCCCGTTCGCTCCCGTGTAGAGGACCGGGAAGTGCGCCTCGAGCCGGCGGGCGAGGTAGTTGGCGTTGAGGATCGCGACGTGCGTCGCGCGCGTGAGCCCCGATGCGCCCATCATCGTGATGTACGCCCACGGGATTGGCAGGATGCCCGCAGAGCCCCACGGCGCGGCGCTGATCGCACCGACGCCGGTCGCGGGGCCGGCTTCGGGTCGCAGCGGATGGTTCGGCAGGTACGGCGCGAGGTGCGCCTTCACGCCGATCGGGCCGACACCCGGGCCGCCGCCGCCGTGCGGGATGCAGAACGTCTTGTGCAAGTTGAGGTGCGACACGTCGGCGCCGAATGCGCCGGGGCGGGCGACACCGACGAGCGCGTTGAGGTTGGCGCCGTCGAGGTACACCTGGCCGCCGTGGTCGTGCACGACCGAACAGATCTCCCGGATCTGTTCCTCGTAGACACCATGCGTCGACGGGTACGTGACCATGAGCGCCGAGAGCTGGTCGGAGTGCTCGACCGCCTTCGCCTTCAAGTCGTCGAGGTCGACGTTGCCGTTGTCGTCGCAGGCGACCACGACGACGCGCATACCGGCCATCGCCGCGCTCGCCGCGTTGGTGCCGTGCGCGGAGGCGGGAATGAGGCAGACGTCGCGCGCGTCCTCACCGCGGTCGTGGTGGTACGCGTGGATCGCGAGCAGGCCCGCATACTCCCCCTGTGAGCCCGCGTTGGGTTGCAGCGAGATGGCGTCGTAGCCGGTGATCTCGGCGAGCCAGCGTTCGAGGTCGGCGAACAACTCGACGTATCCCTGCGCCTGCTCGAGCGGCGCAAAGGGGTGCATGCGCGCCCACTCCGGCCACGTGATCGCTTCCATCTCGGCCGTTGCGTTGAGCTTCATCGTGCACGACCCGAGCGGAATCATCGTGCGGTCGAGCGCGAGGTCGCGGTCGGCGAGGCGGCGCAGGTAGCGCAGCATCTGGTGTTCTGACCGATAGCGGTGGAACGCGGGATGCGTGAGGAACTCCGACGTGCGGCGCAACGCCTCGGGGAGCGCGGCCTGGGTACGGGCGTCGACGACGTCGAAGTTCGCGGTGACACCGAACGCTTCCCAGACCGCCGCGACGATGGCCGGGGTGGTCGTCTCGTCGAGCGCGATACCGAGCGTGTCGGCGTCGACTTCGCGCAGGTTCACGCGGCGCTCACGCGCCGCGCCGGCGATCGCGGCCGCCTGCCCGGTCACGCGCACCGTGACGGTGTCGAAGAACGAGTCGTGCACGATCTCGACTCCACCGTCGCGCAACCCGGTCGCGAGGACAGCGGCCAGCCGGTGGACACGCCGCGCGATCGAGCGCAGGCCGTCGGGACCGTGGTACGACGCGTACAGCCCGGCGACGACTGCGAGCAAGACCTGCGCCGTGCAAATGTTGCTCGTCGCCTTCTCGCGACGGATGTGCTGCTCACGCGTCTGAAGCGCCAGCCGGAACGCGGTGCGGCCCTGGGCGTCGACCGAAACGCCGACGAGCCGGCCCGGCAGCGTGCGCTTGTACTCGTCGCGCGTCGCCATGAACGCCGCGTGCGGCCCGCCGAACATCAGCGGCACGCCGAACCGTTGCGACGAACCGACCACGACGTCGGCACCCATCTCGCCGGGCGGCGTGACGAGCGCCAGCGCGAGCAGGTCGGCGGCAACGGCCACAAGCGCGCCCTGCGCGTGCGCACGCGTGATGAACGCGCGGTCGTCGCGCAGGCGGCCGCTGCTCCCCGGGTACTGCAGCAACACGCCGAAGACACCGTCGGCCGGGAGCGCGTCGGGGTCGCCGACCACGATGTCGATGCCGAGGGGAACGGCGCGAGTGCGCACGATGTCGATCGTCTGCGGGTGGCAGTCGTCGTCGACGGCGAACACGTTGCCCGCCTTGGCGTTGAGCCGCCACAGCATGGTCATCGCCTCGGCCGCGGCCGTACCCTCGTCGAGCAGCGACGCGTTGGCGAGATCCATGCCCGTGAGATCCGACACCATCGTCTGGAAGTTCAGGAGCGCTTCGAGGCGACCCTGGCTGATCTCCGGCTGGTAGGGCGTGTAGGCCGTGTACCACGCCGGATTTTCGAGCACGTTGCGCACGATGACGGGCGGCGTGAGCGTGTCGCTGTAACCGAGCCCGATCAGCGACGTGAACACCTCGTTGCGGCCGGCGAGCTCGCGCAGGCGGTCGAGGGCGTCGTGCTCCGAGACCGGTTCGCCGAGTCCGAGGACGTCGTTATCGCGAATTGCGGCGGGGACCGCGGCGCTGACGAGCGCTTCGAGCGACGCGAATCCGACCGCGTCGAGGAGCGCGCGTTCTTCGTCGGCGCTCGGCCCGATATGACGGTCGGCGAAGCTGGCCATGGGAGAGGCGACGATAGCGTCAGATCCGGTCCGTGGCGGGAAGACGTTCCGGTTTCGAAGGAAGCGAGCACCGAAGAGGGAGGGTGGAAAAGGGGATAACCACCCTCCCTCCGGGGCGACGTCGCAGTTACCCGCGACGACGACCTCAATACCGAGTGCGGCGTACGCACTCGGTGGATGTCTGGCGCATCCCCCCTGCTGCAACCTGTCGAATACCGAGGTCCACGTCCATCTGGCTTCTGGCTTCTGGCTTCTGGCTTCTGGCTTCTGGCTTCTGGCTTCTGGCGAGCTGACATGGAAATGGGCCTTGAGCTGGATAACGTGCGAGCACCCAGGAACTGATATAGGCCGTTCGCACTATTCCGCGGTTCCAACGAGCTCACTCCCGGCGCGCGAAGCTGCCGCCTCGTGAAGGACGACGACGTGGACGACGCAGCCGACTTGGACGAGGCGCCTAACGGCGACGAGGGGGCGGCCGAGCCGGCCCGAGCCCACCTCGCACGGCTGGCCGATGCTCTGGCGGCCATGGACGACGAGTCGACCCGGCGTGCGCTCGCGACGATGAGCGAAACCAACCGCCTCGAAGTCGCCGTCGATCTGCAACTGCCCAAGGCGGCCATGCGCCTCGGCGACGCCCTCGTCGGGCTCGTCCGGCGCAAGGTCAGGAGCGTCCCGCCCGCGCGCCAGCTCACGGTCGCCTTCGCCCTGTGCGAGGCGGTAAACGACGAGACGATCGCCGCGCTCGGCGACCGGTCCGAGAACCCGTCACGCGAAGACATGCTCGACGTGCTCCCCGGCGTGATCGAACACCATGGACTGCCGACCGCGCGGCTGATGCTCGCGAGCTACGGCGCCAGCGACGCCCGCTGCCAAGCCGTGTTCTCCGAGATCCTCGAGACCGACGAGCGGTTCGCGGGGGCCGTCGAACCGACACCCCTCGACGACGAGCCCTCGGCGTTCGCCGCCACCGGTGCCGCCCCGGTGCGCGACGACGAGGCCCAGGCCGAGAAGCGAGCCCAGCGCAAGGCGACGAAAGACGCCCGCCGGGCCGCCGAAGCGAAGAAGCGCGACGCCGCAGCAACCGCGGCGGCGAAGCAGAAGGACGCCCGCCGGGCGGCGAAGAAGTCGGGCGGGTAGGAGGCCCCATGCTCGACTGCGTGATCCGAGGCGGCATGGTCGTCGACGGCACCGGCGCACCGGCCCGGCGCGCCGACGTCGGCATCGAGGGCCGCCGCATCGTCGCGGTCGGCGAGGTCACCGACGATGCGACCGAGGTCATCGACGCGACCGGCCTCGTCGTCGCGCCCGGGTTCGTCGACCCGCACACGCACTACGACGCGCAACTGTTCTGGGACCCGGCGGCCAGCCCGTCGAACCTGCACGGCGTCACGAGCATGATCGCGGGCAACTGCGGCTTCACGCTCGCGCCGCTCGAACCCGACGACGCCGACTACCTGCGCCGCATGATGGCCAAGGTCGAAGGCATGCCGTTGCCCGCGTTGGAGACGGGCGTGCCGTGGACGTGGCGCACGTTCGGCGACTACCTCGACGCACTCGACGGCAACGTCGGGCTCAACGTCGGGTTCCTCGTCGGGCACTGCGCGGTGCGCCGGAATGTGATGGGCGCGCGCAGCGTCGGCGGGGAGGCGACCGAAGCCGACCTCGCGCTGATGGTCGCGGTCATGCACGAGTCGCTTGCCGCGGGTGGGCTCGGGTTCTCGACGACGTTGTCGTTCACCCACTCCGACGGCGACGGCCGGCCGGTCGCGTCGCGGTGGGCGTCGAAGGAAGAAGTGCTCGCGTTGTGCGCGTCGGTGAGCGAGCACGAAGGCACGACGCTCGAATACGTGACCGACGGTTGCCTGCGCGGCTTCTCCGACGAAGAAGTTGTCATGATGGCCGAGATGTCACTCGCCGGCCGCCGACCGTTGAACTGGAACGTGCTCACGGTCGACTCACGCGAACCCGAGCGCTACTACGCCCAGCTCGCGGCGTGCGACTACGCGTTCGCACAGGGCGGCCGCGCGGTCGCGCTCACGATGCCGATCCTCGTCGAGATGAACATGTCGTTCCGCAACTATTGCGCGCTGTTCATGCTCCCCGGTTGGGACGAAGTGATGAACCTCCCGGTGCCCGAGCGCATCGAGAAGTTGCAGGACCCCGAAGTCCGCAAGTGGATGAACGACCGCGCCCGTTCCCCCGAGGCCGGCGTGTTCTCGCGGCTGTCGTCGTGGGGCCGCTACATGATCGGCGACACGTTCTCCGCTGCGAACGAGGGGTTGAAGGGCCAGGTCGTCTCGCAGATCGCGGAAGCCGAGAACCGCGGCACCTTCGACGTGCTGCTCGACATCGTGATCAACGACGAGTTGAAGACCGTGCTGTGGCCGCTGCCGTCGGACAGCGACCTGAAATCGTGGCAGATGCGCGCCGAAGCGTGGGACCACCCGCACGTATTGATCGGTGGGTCCGACGCGGGCGCGCACCTCGACCGCATGTGCGGCGCGCCGTACACGACGACGTTCTTGGCCGACTGCATCCGGGGCCGCCAACTCGTGTCACTCGAACGCGCGGTGCAGCTGATGACGCAGGCACCGGCCGAGCTGTTCGGACTGCGCAACCGCGGCGTGCTGCGCGAGCGGGCGTACGCCGACATCGTGCTATTCGATCCTGAAACCGTCGGGACCGGCGACGTGAAGTTGGTCGACGACCTGCCGGGCGGTACGTCACGCCTCTACGCCGACGCGATCGGCGTGCACCGGGTGCTTGTGAACGGCACGACCGTCGTCATCGACGGCAAGAGCACCGACGCCCGCCCCGGCACCGTCCTGCGCAGCGGCCGCGACACCTACACGGTCAAGATCCCCGCCGACCAATAACCACGAGGGATGCGTCGATAGCCCACACCACGTGTGGGCTATCGACGCATCCTGTTGGGTCAGGTGAACTCGGGGATTACCTCTGATCCGAAGAGGTCGATGGTCTGCATGACCTTTTCGTGGGTGATCTTGTAGGGGTTCACCAAACACAGGAGTAGGTCGACTCCCGCCCCTTCATAGCGGCGGCAGGCGGCGACCGCGTCGTCGGGGGTGCCGAGCACGCACGCGCCTGCTTCGGCCAGATACTCGAGGCTCAAGAGATCGAGTGAGCCGTCGTCTGACGTCTTGCGCATGTCGGCCGCGTAGCCGTAGTTGCCGAGTTCCTGCTTGCGCTCTTCCATCCACTCGGCGACCTGCGCGATCTGACGGGCGCCGACCTTCGGGTACCACTCGAACGACTCGCGCGCCGTCTCCCACGCTTCTTCGCGCGTCGGTGCGATTGTCGCCATGGTGAAGGTCGCCGCCTGGTTGTTCACGAACTTGCCGAGCGGCTGGGTGCACTTCGCGATCGCAGTGCGGTAGATGTCGATCTTCTCCTTGACCTGCTCGGGCGACACGCCGACCGCGAACGAGCACAGCCCGAGGCCGAGCTCGCCGACCTGCTGGTGGCCTTCGTCGCTCGTCGTCGCGCCCCAGATCGGCGGGTGCGGGTCCTGGAGCGGCTTCGGCTGCACCCGCCGGTCGGCCAGACTCCAGTGCTCGCCTTCGAACGAATAACGCTCGTTGGTCCAGCACCCGACGACGTGCTCGATGGCCTCGCGCCACATGGCGCGCGTGTTTTTCGGGTCGACACCGAAACCTTCGAGCTCGATACGCGTCGCGGAACGGCCGGTCCCGAAGTCGACGCGGCCGTCGCTGAGCAGGTCGAGCACGGCGACGGATTCGGCGGTGCGCACGGGGTGGTTGTACGGCTTCGGCATGAGCCGCACGCCGTAGCCGATGCGCATGCGCTCGGTACGCGCCGCGATCGCGCCGTACAACACCTCCGGGTTCGAGCAGTGCGAGTACTCCTCGAGGAAATGGTGCTCGACGGTCCAGAACGCGTGGAACCCGGCTGCCTCCCCCGCGATCGCCTGCGTGAGCGTGTTCTTGTACGCCTCGTGCTCGCTGTCGCGTGTCCACGGACGCGCGACGGGGATCTCGTAGAAGAGTGCGAATTTCATGCGCGCACGTTAGGCAAGGTCGACACCCGTGAGCGAGACGGTGAGATCCCACAGGCGCCGGGCGTCGTCGTTCGTGACCGCGCCCTTCTCGGTCGACAGCGCGAACGGGCGCCACGCGGTGAGCGCGACCTTCGCCAAGAAGTGCACGTTGTGTGCGAAGCCGGTTCCGGTCAACCGGTTCGGAGTCCCGGCATTTGCGGTGATGCCCGATCCGTCGAGCCGGCGGGCGAGTTCGACGTTCACGATGCGCGCCGGCGCGTGCTCGCGCAGGCGCGGCAGCACCAAACATCGTCATCGTGAGGTACGCAAGATGGTGCCCAGGCGCCGGTCTCGGACACAGAGGAGTGGCGTCGTGCTCCGGGGGGAACGACCGGTCTGGCTCACATCCCGGCCCTGGCATCCGATTGAGGTACGAATGGTCCACATCGAACAGCTCGCGGGGTATGCGAGCGGGCCGTTTCTGGCGGCCTGCCTCCTGCTCGTCGGCGCGGGCATATCCAAGTGCCGGGGCGGATCCCTGCCGCTCGGCCTCGTCGAGATCGCGATCGGCACCGCCGGGATCGTCGCGGGCCGCGGCGCCGCGCTCGTGGTCGCCGCGACCTACCTCGTCCTCGCCGCGTACTCGCTGCGCCTCCTGATCGTCGCCCCGACCAAACCGTGCAACTGCCTCGGCGCGTCGTCGGCGCCGGTCACGCGCGGCCACGTCGCGCTCAACGCGGGCGCCGCGGTCGTTGCGCTCGTCGCCGCGGCCGGTGCGTCGCCACTCGCGCGCCTGGGTGAACTGCCACTTGCCGGTGTCCCGTTCCTCGTGCTCGTGGCGTGCTGTACGTGGCTCGGGGTCCTGATGCTCACCGCATTGCCCGCGTTGCGGGTCGAACAACGAAGAGGAGCGTCGTAATGGGGGTACTCGTCGCAGTCGAGGCGGTCGTCCTCGTCCTGCTCACCTTGCTCGTCACCGGACTGCTCCGCAGCCACGCCGACATCCTGCGGCAACTGCACGCGCTCGGCGCCGGACTCGATCCCGAAGTGGGTATCGAGTCGCCCG
>Ga0163150_10004560_pt1 | contig 18440 bp, 9 predicted proteins | sample OliLakLV19P2IB_FD_148628 | JGI IMG/M metagenome (GOLD analysis project Ga0163150, IMG submission 148628) | Freshwater microbial mat bacterial communities from Lake Vanda, McMurdo Dry Valleys, Antarctica - Oligotrophic Lake LV.19.P2.IB | ecosystem: Environmental > Aquatic > Freshwater > Lake >...
TACGAGAATTATTTGCAAATCATCATAAGACTCTAAAAAAATTTTCAGTGTATAATACAGTACTGGCCTGCCTTTCAGCAATAGGAACTGCTTTGGTAATGCGGCTCCCATTCTTGTTCCTGTTCCCCCCGCAACGATTATTGCATACTTGTTCATGAAATGTAAAAATAAGAAACGGAGCTAAATTATGGGCATCTCTAAAAAATTCTCCAAGAGTTAAGCAAAAGAAACTCTTTTGAGGGGAGAACTCTTGGAGGGATTAGTTTTTAGAGATACCCTTATGCAGTTATTTGCAGGATAAGTAAAGCATTAAAATCGGACTAATTTCCTTATTTTCATTTTATGAAAATAAAATACTTTCTAACGTTCCCTTTATCAATGTTAATTTATCTGACCAGTTTTTGTCAGCCAAAACTGCCTGCACCAAAGGGCAATTTATTTATTATTGGTGGGGGAGACAGACCACCGGCACTGGTTCAGTCACTTATTTCAACTGCAAACCTGGGCAAAAAAGATTATATCGTTATCCTGCCAATGTCAAGTGCAGAGCCAGACAGCTCCTATTACTATATTAAAGAAGATCTGAAGCCAGCCACCAAGAATATTATTGCCAACCTGAATTTTACAAAAGCTACCGTAAACGATAGTAAATGGCTCGATTCGCTTAAACATGCAAAACTTATTTTCATTACCGGAGGTGATCAATCCCGTTTTATGGGTGTAGTGTTAAATACTCCTGTCATTGCTGCTATACACCATGCTTATAAAAATGGGGCTACTGTTGCCGGAACAAGTGCCGGTGCGGCAGTAATGAGTAAACAAATGATAACGGGTAACCAATTATCCGCCGATTCATCAAGTGCTACTTTTAGAATTATACATACTAATAATGTTGAACTGAAAGAAGGTCTTGGCTTACTGGAAACGGTGGTTATTGATCAGCATTTCGTTGTAAGAAGCCGCTACAACCGTTTAATTTCTGTACTGGCAAAGTACCCATCCTATACCTGTATTGGTATTGATGAAGCCACAGCTATTATTGTGCAAGGTAAAAAAATAACAGTGGTGGGTGAAAGCCAGGTGGTTGTTTTGTCTGACCCCAAAAATCTATTAGTAAAGAAAGAATTAATAAAAATTAATGAGATGCGGTTCAGCCTTTATACCAGCGGAGATACTTTCCAGATTAAATAGCTGCTGTTATTTATAAATAGCTGTTTCATTTTGGCCGGCACTGCTTCTTATTCCACGGTACATTCCATCACTATTAAATATCATTGCTGCATTCCCTTTAGCATCTACTCCAATCATTCCTCCTTCGCCATCTATCTTCATCAGCTTATCATGTACAACTATACGCATAGCTTCTTCTAAAGAAAGCCCTTTGTATTCCATCAAACAGCTAACATCATAAGCCGTTACTGCCCGGATAAATGGTTCTCCATGCCCGGTGCAACTGATAGCACAGGTTTTATTATTGGCATAAGTACCAGCACCAATGATTGGACTATCTCCCACTCTTCCAAACTGTTTGTTTGTCATGCCACCTGTACTGGTAGCAGCAGCAATATTTCCATGAATGTCCAATGCAGCCGCACCAACAGTTCCAAATTTTTTATTATCCGCCGTTGTCTTGACGGAGGCGGAATCCTTTATCAATACATTATGGTCCAATGCTGTTTCTTCTGAATCCTGCATTTGTTTCCATTGATTATGCCTGAATTCCGAATAAAAATATTCATCCGGTTCAGTCTTTATACCATGTAGCTTTGCAAAATCGTAAGCACCTTGTCCCGTCATCATTACATGCTGGCTTTTGGTCATTATCGTATAAGCCAGTTCCACCGGATTACGGATATTTCTCACAGCACATACTGCACCAGCCATTAAATGTTTTCCTTCCATAATAGAAGCATCCATTTCCTGGCTGCCATCTTTGGCAAATACTGAGCCTTTACCTGCGTTAAAGAGGGTATTATTTTCCAGTGACATCGTAGCAGTCAATACAGCTTCTATTGCTGAACCACCTTTTTCCAGCAACGCATAACCTGAATTCAATGCAACTACCAAGGCTGTTTTATATGCTAATTCTTTTTCGTCAGTCATATCCTGTTTCAGAATAGTGCCTGCGCCGCCATGAATAACTATTGTATATTTTGTCATAAGTGCCGGTGGGTATGTTATTGCTGCCGAAATTAGTTATTTTGGCAACGAATAAGCTACAAGATTTTCAACCCATGTTTAAAAAAGAATTAACCCTTTCAGATTATTTTTTGATCGCTGCCAATCTGCTACCAGTAATAGGTGTGTGGGCGTGGAAGTGGGATCCAAAAGAAATGTTCCTTGTATATTGTCTTGAAACAATCATCATTGGCATTTTTAACCTGGTTAAAATGGCCATTGTTACGTTAGTTAAAAAAACAGACAACTGGCATACTAATGGAAAAACTACCCGGCAATCCGGCTTGGTTTTTATGATTTTCTTCCTGGTGCATTATGGATTTTTTGTAGTAGTGCAAATGAGCATCTTCTTTGAAGTGTCGGGCATCGGCAAGGGAAGCGGTATCAATGCTTTGAATTTTTTTTATAAATGGCCGCAATTACTGCATACTGATTCATTAATAGTACTGGGAATATTTGTGTTCTGTTACTGTTATAAAATGATTTTTGAGTTCGTTCTATCCGGTGAGTACCGGAGCGCCTCGCTGATGATGTTAATGTTCCAGCCGTATGGACGCATTTTTATTCAACAGTTTACTGTAATTGTGGGTAGCATGTTTCTAAGTTTTGGAGCCGGGAAAATTTTTATACTCGTATTTGCGGCAATAAAAATTTTCTTTGAGTTATTTATAAATTATGAAGCCCTTATAAATAAACGAATGAAAGAAGCGGAGAAGGATTCAGGACAGCAATAACTCACACTCATGTAATAATCTCTCCTTGGAAATAGCCACCGTGCCTACTTCTTCACAAACTAATCCACCGGCTATATTAGCTACTTCAGCCATCAGGTGAGGATTCTTAGTTACGGCATACACCATTGATGCAACTGCAATTACTGTATCACCGGCACCAGATACATCAGCAATATTGCGCAGATGGGATTGAATAAGTCCTGCCTGAACATTCTGCTGATAAAACACACCCTTCTCAGAAAGTGTAATAAAAGAAATTTGATGCTGAAGGATATTTTTCAGCTCCGCATGAATTTTTTGTAATCCCGGGAGAGTGATTTCATCAACTAAAAGATTCAACCCTTCCTTTACCTCTTTTAGATTGGGTTTAAAAATATCTACTTGCTTGTAAGAAAAAAAATTCTTTCGCTTAGGGTCAATTGCTGTAAGAATACCAGCCTGGCGACATAAATCCGTTACTGTATTAATCACTTTTTCTGTTAGTACTCCCTTATTATAATCCTCAAAAATGATAATATTCGGATCAACGGTTGAAATGTAAGTCTCAATTTTTTCCAGCAATATTTTTTCGTCCCGGATATTCAAGTCATCTGTTATCTCTGCATCGAGCCTCATCATGTGTTGATTACGGCTAATTACCCTTGTTTTACTGGTAGTAATTCTGTCGTTGCTTTTTATAAGGTATGTTGAATCTATGTTGCTGCCATCAAATAGTTCTTCAAGCAACAAACCTTCCGTATCATCACCGGTAACCGATAAAACCCATACCTGTGCGCCTAATGATTTGCAGTTCAACGCTACATTCCCTGCCCCTCCTATCCGATATTCCTTTTTTTGTAATGTAACTACAGGCACCGGAGCTTCCGGAGAAATACGATCAACCTTTCCCCACATATAAGTATCAAGCATCACATCACCAATCACACCCACTTTCAGGGAAGAAAAGGAATCAAACAATTTTTTAAAATCTTCCATACCCACAAAATAAGACATTATTTTTTGAACCACCTTCATCGTAAAGCAAAACGTCCTTCCGGTTTCGGAAGGACGTTTTATGATATTAAAAGTTGTCAGTTCTTTTTTACAGGCTTGTATTTTTCATTCAGCCCTTTCACAACATCAGCCGTAATATTATAAGCGGAGTCCTGGTAATAAAATAAACCCGGATCATCAGAAAGAATGTAAGTAAACCCTTTCGTCATATTATACTCATTGATAAATAATTTAATTTTTGTCTTAATCTCATTCTGCCTGGTCAGCACATAATTATTATAGTCCTGATCAAGCTGTTGCTTTCGATTTTTCATTTCATCATCCATTCCCTTAATCTCTCTGCTTGCAACATCAGATTGTTCCTGAGAAAGTTTACCCGCCTGTGCTTCGTTCTGATAAAAATTGATTTTTTGCTGAATGGCTTTGCCACGGTTATTCATTTCTGTATTAATTGCTTCTTCTTTACTGATTACTTCAGTTTGAAAATCTTTAGCTAAATGAAATTTGGCCGCCACAGAATCCATCTCAAAGTAAGCAATTCGGAACTGTTTATTCATAGCCGAACTATCCCCGGTTACTTTCTTTCCTCCGGATCCATTTTCCTTTTTTGAACCAAAGTGCATCACCAGTAAAAATCCTGTAACCAGGGTCAGTGTAACATTCCAGATAAGTAATCCATTTTTCATTCAATCTATTTTAGCAAAATTAACCCTGAACGAGGGGGTAAATATAAGGATTCGATTTACTTTAGGAAACCCTTAACAGCAAAGAGAAAATATACAATTGACAATGAGCAATTGGTAAACAAAAAGGAGCAAAGTTTACACCCTGCTCCTGGTATTGATATTTACTTGTTGTCAATTGCCTGTTGCCAGTTTATCTATTCTTCTTCATCGAAAGCCATTGCCTCACGGGTGCTTTGCAGCAGTTCATACTCTTCTTTGCTACCCACAATCATACTCTCAAATTCCCTCAGTCCGGTTCCTGCAGGTATCGGGTGACCGGTGATGACATTCTCTTTCAATCCCAACATATCATCTGTTTTACCATTGATAGCAGCAGAAGACAACACTTTCGTAGTTTCCTGGAAGGAAGCAGCCGAAATCCAGCTTGGCACACCTAATGACGCTTTGGTAATACCAAGCAGCGTTGGTGAGGAAGTAGCAGGTTTTGCGTCACGGTATTCAACAGGCTTCTTGTCATTACGACGAAGTATTGAATTCTCTTCTCTTACTTCACGCAGTGATACAATTTGTCCTGCACGGAGTTTGCCGCTATCACCTATCTCTGTTACCACTTTCTTATCGTAGATATAATCGTTCTCCTCTACAAACTCAAACTTATCAGTTAAATCATCTTCCAGGAATCTTGTATCTCCCGGATCAACGATATTCACCTTACGCATCATTTGACGAACGATACACTCAATGTGTTTGTCATTGATCTTCACACCCTGTAAACGATAAACTTCCTGTATCTCATTCACCACATATTCCTGTACGGCAAACGGCCCTTTAATTGAAAGAATATCGAAAGGTGCAATCTGGCCATCACTTAATGGAACACCAGCTTTTACAAAGTCGCCATCTTGTGCAAGAATTTGTCTTGTCAATGGAACAAGATATTTTTTCTGCACACCATCTTTTGCTTCGATGATGATTTCACGGTTACCTCTTTTAATAGCACCCATAGAAACCACCCCATCAATTTCAGAAACTACCGCAGGGTTGCTTGGATTTCTTGCTTCAAACAATTCTGTTACACGAGGAAGACCTCCGGTAATATCTCTTAGTTTACCTAATACCCTTGGAATCTTCACTATCACCTGTCCGGCTTTTACTTCTTCCCCTTCTTCCATAATGATATGGCTTCCGGTCGGCAGGTTATATGATTTCTTCTCTTTCCCTTCTACAAGAATGGAAGGTATCTTGGTTTTATCTCTTGTTTCAATTACCACTTTCTCACGGTGACCTGTTTGTTCGTCAGCTTCTTCACGGTAAGTAACACCATCAATTACATTTTCAAACTTCACATTACCATTTATCTCTGCCATGATTACGTTGTTGAACGGATCCCATGTGCAGACTACATCTCCTTTATTTACTTTCTGGCCATCTTTTACATTCAAAGTGGCTCCATAAGGAATGTTATTGGTAATCAACAGACGATCATTCTTAGTATCAATGATACGAACCTCACCAGTACGTCCGATTACAATCTGTGATTTAAGACCATCTTTATTTTCAATAACAACAGTACGTAACCCATCAAACTGTATAGTACCATCAAATTTGGCAACTAAGGTTGATTCTACTGAAGCAGACCCAGCCACACCACCTACGTGGAAGGTACGGAGTGTAAGCTGTGTACCCGGCTCACCAATAGATTGTGCTGCAATAATACCTACTGCATCACCTCTCTGTGCAATATTACCAGAGGCAAGGTTTTTACCATAGCACTTCACGCAAACACCACGTTTGCTTTCACAGGTAAGTACTGAACGTATCTCAACAATTTCAATACCGGCCTCCTCAATTTTTCTTGATACATCAACAGTAATCTCGTCACCTCCCGCAACAATTAGTTGTTCGCTTATCGGTTCATAAACATCATGCAATGAGGTACGGCCGGCAATCCTGTCGCTCAATGGTTCAATAACATCTTCATTATCTTTTAAAGCTGATGTTGCAATACCACGAAGGGTTCCGCAATCTTCTTCTGTAATAACCATATCCTGTGATACGTCAACCAAACGACGGGTAAGGTAACCGGCATCAGCTGTTTTAAGAGCTGTATCGGCCAGACCTTTACGGGCACCGTGGGTAGAGATGAAGTAATCCAATACATTCAATCCGCCTTTAAAGTTGGAAAGAATTGGATTTTCAATGATCTCTGAACCAGTAGAACCAGATTTTCTTGGCTTAGCCATCAATCCTCTGATACCAGCCAACTGTTTGATCTGTTGTTTAGAACCCCTCGCACCGGAGTCAAGCATCATAAAAACAGAATTGAATCCCTGCCTGTCATTAGCCAGCTCATGGATTAATGATTCTGTAATTCTTGTATCCACACGACTCCAAATGTCAACAATCTGATTATAACGTTCATTGTTGGTAATAAGACCCATGTTATAGCTGTCCCACACTTCATCTACTTCAACCTTTGCATTGACCAGCAATTCTTCTTTAGTATCAGGAATGATAAGGTCATTAATACTGAATGACAAACCACCCTGGAAGGCTGTACGGAACCCTAATGTCTTAATATCATCAAGGAACTTTGCAGTTTTAGGAACGTTGGTGATTTTAATAATGTCACCAATGATTTCACGAAGGTTCTTTTTAGTCAATATTGTATTTACAAATCCTACTTCCGCCGGTACATGCTGGTTGAATATTACACGACCAACCGTGGTTTCAATCAACTTATGCTCTAATAAGCCATCGCTATTCCGGATGTTTGCTTTCACCTTAATCCAGGCATGCATATCAATTACGCCTTCGTTATAAGCAATGATTACCTCTTCATTAGAGTAGAAAGCTTTTCCTTCTCCACGAACAATTTCTGTTTCAGTTGTTCTTTTACCCTTGGTAATGTAATACAGTCCCAATACCATGTCCTGAGAAGGAAGGGTGATTGGCGTACCATTTTGCGGGTTCAGGATATTATGTGAAGCCAGCATCAGTAATTGTGCTTCCAAAACGGCAGCATGGCTCAATGGTACATGCACCGCCATTTGGTCACCATCAAAGTCGGCGTTGAAGGCCGTAGTTACCAATGGGTGTAATTGTATCGCTTTACCTTCAATCAACTTAGGCTGAAAAGCCTGAATTGACAAACGGTGAAGTGTTGGGGCACGGTTCAGCATTATCGGGTGCCCTTTCAAAATATTTTCTAAGATATCCCAAACCACAGCTTCCTTCTTGTCTACCAGTTTCCTTGCAGACTTCACTGTTTTTACGATACCTCTTTCAATTAATTTACGGATGATAAATGGCTTGAATAATTCCGCCGCCATATCTTTTGGCAAGCCACATTCATGCAATTTCAATTCAGGACCTACCACGATAACAGAACGACCAGAATAGTCAACCCTTTTACCAAGTAAGTTCTGACGGAAACGACCTTGTTTACCTTTCAATACATCACTGAGTGATTTCAATGCCCTTCCACCTTCTGCTTTTACGGCATTTGATTTACGGCTGTTATCAAACAATGAGTCAACGGCTTCCTGTAACATCCTTTTTTCATTACGAAGGATTACTTCAGGTGCTTTGATTTCTAACAATCTTTTCAAACGGTTATTACGGATAATAACACGACGATAAAGATCATTCAAATCAGATGATGCAAAACGACCACCGTCTAAAGGAACTAATGGACGTAATTCTGGTGGAATAACTGGTATGTATTGCATTACCATCCACTCAGGACGGTTAGTAATTCTTGTATTCGCATCACGAAAAGCTTCTACCACACTCAAACGTTTTAAAGCATCAGCTTTACGTTGTTGTGAAGTTTCATTAGCAGCAGCATTTCTCAAATCAAATGATAATTGGTCCAGGTCAATTCGTTGCAACATATCATGCACCGCTTCAGCACCCATCTTGGCGATGAATTTATTAGGATCATCATCAGGCAGGTACTGGTTATCTTTTGGTAATGTATCAAGTATGTCCAAATACTCTTCTTCAGTTAACAGGTCACCAGGGTTTTGTCCCTTATCTGCACGGATACCTGATTGAATTACCACAAAACGTTCATAGTAAACTATAGTTTCTAATTTCTTAGAACTAACGCCTAACAGGTAACCAATTTTATTAGGCAATGATTTGAAATACCAGATATGAACAACAGGCACCACCAGTTTGATGTGGCCCATCCTTTCACGGCGAACTTTTTTCTCTGTTACTTCCACACCGCAGCGGTCACAAACAATACCCTTATAACGGATACGTTTGTACTTACCGCAAGCACATTCATAATCTTTTACCGGCCCAAATATCCTTTCGCAGAACAAACCATCTCTTTCAGGTTTGTAAGTACGATAGTTAATAGTTTCAGGCTTCAATACCTCGCCATAACTTCTCTCTAGAATAGTATCCGGAGAAGCAAGGCCGATTGTGATTTTTGAAAATGTTGGACGGGGCCGATTTTCTTTTTTGAATGCCATATTTTATTTCTGATTTCTTGTTATAAGTTTTTGTTACCAGCTGCCTGCCAAAAATTTATGTGCCAGGCTTCAGTTCCCTGATGATTTTCCATTGCGTCGCACTCTTGTACTTCCTGTAATTCTACTCAACAAGAGAGTTTTAAATTTGCAGTTGACAGTTATTGCAAACTGCCGACTGCAAATTTTTATACTTATTCGAACTTAAGATCTAAACCTAATCCTCTCAACTCATGCACCAGTACATTGAATGATTCAGGAACACCCGGTCTTGGCACATTCTCTCCTTTCACTATTGACTCATACGTTTTTGCACGGCCAATAATATCATCCGACTTCAGTGTCAACAATTCCTGAAGAATGTTTGATGCGCCATAAGCCTCCAATGCCCATACTTCCATCTCACCAAAACGCTGACCACCAAACTGAGCTTTACCGCCCAAAGGCTGTTGTGTAATCAAACTATATGGTCCTATTGAACGGGCATGCATCTTATCATCCACCATGTGGTGAAGTTTGATAACATAAATGATACCTACTGTTGCTTTCTGGTGGAACCTTTCGCCAGTCTCACCGTCATATAAGTAAGTATGTCCGTGCATTGGAATATTAGCCTCTTTGCAATACTCTGCAATCTCTTCGACAGTAGCTCCATCAAAAATTGGTGTAGCGAATTTCAACCCTAGTTTTTGACCAGCCCATCCAAGGATAGTTTCATATATCTGTCCCAGATTCATACGGCTTGGTACACCTAATGGGTTCAGTACAACATCTACAGGGGTTCCGTCTTCTAGGAAAGGCATGTCTTCATGACGAACGATCTTGGCTACAATACCTTTATTACCGTGACGACCAGCCATCTTATCTCCTACTTTCAGCTTACGTTTAACAGCGAGATAAACTTTAGCCAGTTTCAATACACCTGCAGGTAATTCATCACCAATACTGATGTTGAATTTTTCTCTTTTATAACGCCCCAACTCTTCGTTGAACTTGATGTTATAGTTATGCAACAGTGTATTGGTCTGGTCATCTACTTTCTTGTCACCTGTCCAACCCAACGGATTGATATTTGCAAAATCAAGGCCACGAAGATTTTTCTCGGTGAACTTAGCTCCTCTACCAATTTGTATCTCACCGAAATTATTACCAACACCAGCAGAAACATGATTAGATAACAGTGTACCCAATTTTTCAAGCAACACTTCCATTAAATCGGCTTCATTCTTCTCATGCATTTTCTCCAGCTTCTCAATCATAGCCTTCTCTCTCACTTTACCATTCTTATCTTTCTTGGCTCTCTGGAATAATTTTTTGCCTATTACTACACCCTCAACTCCGTTTGGAGCTTTCAGTGAAGCATCTTTTGCATCACCTGCTTTATCACCGAAGATGGCCCGCAATAATTTTTCTTCCGGAGTAGGATCAGATTCTCCTTTTGGAGTGATCTTTCCAATTAATATATCTCCTTCTTTTACCTGTGCACCAATTCTGATGATACCATTCTCATCCAGATCTTTTGTTGCTTCTTCAGAAACATTAGGAATATCCGGTGTCAATTCTTCTTCACCCAGTTTAGTATCTCTTACTTCCAGTTCATATTCAGAAATGTGTACAGACGTAAACATATCTTCTTTTACCACTCTCTCACTGATAACGATTGCATCCTCAAAGTTGTACCCTTTCCATGGCATGAAAGCCACTTTCAGATTTTTACCAAGAGCTATTTCACCATTCTGCGTTGCATATCCTTCGGTCAAGAAATCACCTTTCTTTACCTTCTGTCCTTTCTTTACAGCAGGATTAAGGTTAATACAGGTTTCCTGGTTTGTTTTTATAAACTTAGTAAGTCTATAAATTCTGAGGTCATCTTCAAAACTTATTAATTTTTCTTCTACATCACGATCATAGCGAACATGGATTTCGTTTGCATCCACAAATTCTACTATACCGTTACCGTCAGCATGAATTTGAATTCTTGCATCTCTTGCTGCTTTAGCTTCCAACCCTGTACCAACAATTGGTACATCAGGACGAAGCAATGGCACAGCCTGGCGTTGCATGTTCGATCCCATCAATGCACGGTTGGCATCATCATGCTCAAGGAACGGAATCAGAGAAGCACTCAAACCAACAATCTGGTTAGGAGCAACATCCATGTACTCTACATCATTTCTGTCGAGGATCGGGAAGTCACCAGTCTCACGACTTACAATCTTATCCTCAACAAAATTTCCTTTATCATCTAATGCTGTATTGGCCTGCGCAATTTTTGCCAAATCCTCTTCTTCAGCACTCAGGAATTTCAATTCCTTCATGTTCACCTTTCCTTCGCTTACTTTACGATACGGCGTTTCTATAAAGCCCATGTCATTGATTTTGGCATGTACACAAAGTGTAGATATCAAACCAATGTTTGGACCTTCCGGTGTTTCAATAGTACACAGACGACCGTAGTGAGAATAGTGTACGTCACGAACCTCGAAACCTGCTCTTTCCCTGCTCAAGCCACCTGGCCCGAGTGCTGAGATACGACGTTTGTGAGTAATCTCACTCAATGGATTTGTCTGATCAAGGAATTGCGATAACTGAGATGTTCCAAAGAATGAATTGATAACAGAAGACAATGTTCTCGCATTGATCAAATCAACAGGAGTAAACACCTCGTTATCTCTAACATTCATTCTCTCACGAATAGTTCTGGCCATACGGGCAAGACCAACACCAAACTGGGCATATAATTGTTCGCCTACAGTACGTACACGACGGTTACTCAGGTGATCAATATCATCAATCTCAGCTTTACCATTAGTAAGACGAACAAGATATTTAACGATAAGAATAATATCCTCCTTTGTCAGTGTTTTTTTCTGCAATGGCAAATCAACGTTCAGCTTCCGGTTGATTTTATAACGACCTACTTCACCTAAATCATAACGTTTATCACTGAAGAATAATTTATCAATGATACCACGGGCCGTTTCATTATCGGGTGCATCAGCTCCACGAAGCTGGCGATAGATAAATTGCACTGCTTCTAGTTCGCTGTTAGAAGTGTCCTTATTAAGGGTGTTATAGATGATAGCATAATCACCACCCACATCTTCTCTCTGAATAAATACACTCTTCACATCCATTTCAGAAATAGTCGTAATGGCTTCTTCATCCAGTACAGTATCTCTTTCCATTACGATCTCGTTTCTTTCAATAGACACCACCTCACCTGTATCTTCATCCACAAAGTCTTCTACCCATGTTCTCAATACCCTTGCGGCTAATCTTTTGCCAACATATTTTCCTAAAGTCTTTTTATCTGTTTTCACCTCATCTGCCATACCAAACAGCTCAAGAATATCTTTGTCTGTTTCGTAACCGATAGAACGCAGCAATGTTGTAACCGGGAATTTTTTCTTCCGGTCAATGTATGCATACATCACATTGTTTATGTCGGTAGCAAATTCCATCCAGGCTCCTTTGAAAGGAATAACCCTTGCAGAATAAATCTTTGTTCCGTTCGGATGAACAGACTGACCAAAGAATACTCCTGGTGAACGGTGCAACTGGGAAACAACCACCCTTTCAGCACCATTGATAACGAATGTACCACGAGGTGTCATGTAAGGGATGTTTCCGAGGAATACGTCCTGAACAATTGTCTGGAAGTCCACATGTTCTTCATCATTACAGCTCAAACGAAGTTTGGCTTTGAGAGGAACAGCATAAGTCAATCCTCTTTCCATACATTCTTCGATGGTGTAGCGGGGCGGATCAATAAAGTAATCCAGAAACTCCAGTACGAAAATGTTCCGTGTATCAGTTATCGGAAAATTGTCCTTAAACACACGGAACAAACCTTCCACATTCCTTTTGTCTGGTGTGGTTTCTAACTGGAAAAATTCTTTGAATGATTGAACCTGTACTTCAAGCAGGTCTGGAGTTTCAGCCAGATGCTTGATCTTACCGAAATCCACTCTTGAGTTCATTTTTGTTGAAGACATATGCGTATAACCGGTTTTACAACGTTGAGGACATACAAATCAATCACAGGCTTTCATTTCTTAAAAAACGAAAACTTATGAAAATCAACTATTTGCGCATGATTTGGGATGTCAAAATATTATTGGCCAAAATAAAGGATGGCAAAGGTAGGGATTTATATTTCTTGAACAAGAAAAGTTTGCCAACAATAATCCGGCCAAAAATACCACTAAGTGGCTATTTCCAAAGTTTGCCGAATAAAGTAATTTGAGTAAAATTAGCTTATGAAATGGAAAGAATTTGCAACCGATTATCTCAGTTTTACTAAGAGGGATAGAATTGGAATAATTGTAATTCTGATTATCATATTGGCTATTTTCTTTCTTCCAAAAGCTTTTTCTTCGTCTGGTAATTCAAGACCAACTACTACTGATACTGCCTGGATAACTGTCATGAAAAAGTTGGAGCAAAAAGAAACCGACAACGACCAACAATACAGTAAGTATAATGAGGGCAATAGTAATTCCTACCAATATGATCGTCCGGCCAGCAATTATTACAATAAACCAAAAGGAGAGCTATTCTATTTCGATCCTAACACTTTATCAGCAGAAGGCTGGCAAAAATTAGGATTGCGGGATAAAACAATCGGCACCATTCAAAACTATTTGAACAAAGGTGGAAAATTTAGGAAGCCGGAAGATTTACAACGTATTTATGGATTGTTTCCTAATGAATTTGAAAGAATTGCCCCATATATCAAAATTGAGTTGTCAGGCGAAAAAAACAATTACAAAGACTTTACTGATAAACCGCCAACAGAAAATCTACCTGTAAAAACATATACTCCCCGCTATTCTTTCGTTGATATTAACTCAGCAGACACTACTGCTCTGATTGCTTTGCCAGGAATTGGAAGTAAACTAGCAATGAGAATCATTGCTTTCAGAGATAAACTGGGAGGTTTCTATTCAGTAACGCAAATTGGAGAAACATTTGGGTTACCCGATTCCACGTTTCAGAAAATAAAACAATACCTGAAACTTGAGAATACTTCAGTTCGAAAAATCAATATCAATAAAGCGACTGTTGACGAACTGAAAGCACACCCATATATTAAATATAGTTTGGCTAATCCTATTATAGCGTATAGAAATGAACATGGGCCTTTTGCAAAAGTGGAGGACGTCAGGAAATTGATGGTTGTTACCGATGAAATTTATAATAAGATTGCACCCTATCTAATTGTACAATAAATAGTCAACCAGGAATTGGCAAAATTGAGGTAGTAACCAAGCCAATATATAAATAAAAAAAGCCCAACCAGAAAACTGATTGGGCTTAAATGAATATGGCAGCTACCTACTCTCCCGCATTGTTGTGCAGTACCATCGGCCATGAGGGGCTTAACTTCTCTGTTCGGTATGGGAAGAGGTGAACACCCTCGGAAAAACCACCATAAGAATATAGAAATTCCAAAAATTCAAATCACAACTTCCACACAAATGGGTTGGCCTGGAATTTATTAAATGGAATTTAATAAGATCATATTGGGAAATGTTAGAAGATTCTCTGATATAATCATTTTTAGAAAATGATTAAAAAAATTAAAGCGTACGGGCAATTAGTACTACTTGGCTTTACTGTTACCAGTTTTACACCTATAGCCTATCAACGTCATAGTCTTTGACGGCCCTTAAAAGTAAACTCATCTTGAGATAGGTTTCACGCTTAGATGCTTTCAGCGTTTATCCTGTCCGTACATAGCTACTCAGCATTGCACCTGGCGGCACAACTGATACACCAGCGGTACGTACGACCCGGTCCTCTCGTACTAAGGTCATGTTCTCTCAATTTACTTGCGCCCACCACAGATAGGGACCGAACTGTCTTGCGACGTTCTGAACCCAGTTCACGTGCCACTTTAATCGGCGAACAGCCGAACCCTTGGGACCTTCTCCAGCCCCAGGATGTGACGAACCGACATCGAGGTGCCAAACCTCCCCGTCGATATGAGCTCTTGGGGGAGATCAGCCTGTTATCCCCGGAGTACCTTTTATCCTTTGAGCGACGGCCCTTCCATACAGAACCGCCGGATCACTTTAGCCGACTTTCGTCCCTGCTCGGCTTGTATGCCTCACAGTCAAGCACCCTTATACTAATGCGCTCTTCGTACGATTACCAACCGTACTGAGGGTACCTTTGCAAGCCTCCGTTACTCTTTAGGAGGCGACCACCCCAGTCAAACTACCCACCATGCACTGTTTCCCGCAAGGGATTAGACTCTAAATCAAAGAAGGTTGGTATTTCAACGACCGCTCCACACTACCTGGCGGCAATGCTTCAAAGCGTCCCAACTATTCTACACATCCGTAATTCAAAATCAATGCAAAGTTGTAGTGAAGGTTCACGGGGTCTTTCCGTCCCGTGGCGGGTAACCGGCATCTTCACCGATACTACAATTTCACCGGGCTCGTGGAGGAGACAGCGTTCAACTCATTAGACCATTCGTGCAGGTCGGAACTTACCCGACAAGGAATTTCGCTACCTTAGGACCGTTATAGTTACGGCCGCCGTTTACTGGGGCTTCAGTCAGAAGCTTTGGCTTGCGCCGAACATCCTTCCTTAACCTTCCAGCACCGGGCAGGTATCAGGCTCTATACGTCATCTTTCGATTTTGCAGGGCCCTGTGTTTTTGTTAAACAGTTGGTTGAACCAATTTACTGAGACCATCCGAAGATGGTACGCTTTATCCCGAAGTTACAGCGTCAATTTGCCTAGTTCCTTCTCCACGGCTCACCCGAGCGCCTTAGAATACTCATCCCGTCTACCTGTGTCGGTTTGCGGTACTGGCTGCTATACTCGCTTTTCTTGGAAGGGCTTTTATCACTTTGCTTTGTCCGAAGACTCCACTCAGACGTACATATCCGTCAGTACGTAGCGACCACGGCCCTCCGTCACTTTCATTGTATAGCAGGTGCTGGAATATTAACCAGCTTTCCATCATCTGCCCCTTTCGGGTTTGACTAAGGACCAGACTAACCCTGATCCGATTAACGTTGATCAGGAACCCTTAGACTTTCGGCGATAAGGTTTTTCACCTTATTTATCGTTACTTATGCCTACATTTTCTTTTCAAACCGCTCCAGCATACGTCACCGTACACCTTCGATGCAGTTTGAATGCTCCCCTACCGATCATCCGCTTAGCGGCGATCATAGAGCTTCGGTTAGTAGTTTGATGCCCGATTATTTTCCGTGCAAGACCTCTCGACCAGTGAGCTGTTACGCACTCTTTAAATGAATTGCTGCTTCCAAGCAAACATCCTGGCTGTTATAGAAGTCTCACCTCGTTTGATCAACTTAACTACTTATTAGGGACCTTAGCTGCTATTCTGGGTTATTTCCCTCTCGGCCACGGATCTTAGCACCCGCAGCCTCACTCCCGGAGATATCTGTTAGCATTCGGAGTTTGTCAGGGTTTGGTAGGCGATGAAGCCCCCTAGCCCAATCAGTAGCTCTACCTCTAACAGACTTCATAATCCGAGGCTGTTCCTAAAAACATTTCGGGGAGAACGAGCTATCTCTCAGTTTGATTGGCCTTTCACCCCTATCCACAGGTCATCCCAAGACTTTTCAACGTCAACGGGTTCGGTCCTCCAGTTAGTTTTACCTAACCTTCAACCTGCCCATGGATAGATCACAAAGTTTCGCGTCTGCCCCCACTGACTATTCGCCCTATTTGGACTCGCTTTCGCTACGGCTCCGTTAATTACGAACTTAACCTCGCCAGTGAGGAGCAACTCGTAGGCTCATTATGCAAAAGGCACGCCGTCACATATATTACAATGCTTCGACCGCTTGTAGGCGCACGGTTTCAGGTACTATTTCACTCCCTTGTTTAGGGTGCTTTTCACCTTTCCCTTACGGTACTGGTTCACTATCGGTGTCTGAGGAGTATTTAGCCTTACCAGATGGTGCTGGCAGATTCAGGCAGGATTTCTCCGGTCCCGCCTTACTCAGGATACTGCTCGTCCTCATCAATTTCTGTTTACGGGGCTATCACCCTCTATGGCTCAACTTTCCAGAAGATTTAACTTGATGATGATTTCTAAATGCAGTCCTACAACCCCGGATCGGCACGCCGACCCGGTTTAGGCTATTCCCATTTCGCTCGCCACTACTCAGGGAATCACTATTGTTTTCTTTTCCTCTCCCTACTTAGATGTTTCAGTTCAGGAGGTTGGCTCTCTTTCGAGTACTATACCTTCAGTATAGTGGGTTGACCCATTCGGAAATCCAGGGATATAATACTTGTGTGCAGTTCCCCCTGGCTTATCGCAGCTTACCACGTCCTTCATCGCCTCTCAGACCCAAGGCATCCACCATGCGCCCTTAGTTGCTTTAAAAAAATTAGAAACTATATTTATTTAGAGACGTTACTATACGTCTTTCAAATTGTAGTTTGTTACCCGACCACATTGCTTCAAGACCACCATAAAATAATATAGTGTGTCAATAAAAATATGTGATCGAAAAAATATTAGATTATCATTCTAACATCTATTTTCCCAATATGTCAAAGAACTTATCACTTTCGTAACTTGTTGATGTGTTGGACTTGAACCAAATGATTCGCCGTTACGAATCACATCCTAACCCCAAAAACTCAATTTAGTGGAGGATATCGGAGTCGAACCGATGACCCTCTGCGTGCAAGGCAGATGCTCTAGCCAACTGAGCTAACCCCCCAGGTTATTTTTGTAGACCCGAGCAGATTTGAACTGCTGACCCCTACATTATCAGTGTAGTGCTCTAACCAGGCTGAGCTACGGATCTGCATTTGCAGCCCCCGTGTTATCGGGTAATTATTTTCTAATAAAGAACTATACCAAGAAAGTAAAGGAAACAATAGCAGATAAGTTATAGCTCTAAAAAGGAGGTATTCCAGCCGCACCTTCCGATACGGCTACCTTGTTACGACTTAGCCCCAGTCACTAGTTTTACCCTAGGCGGCTCCTTTCGGTTACCGACTTTAGGTACACCCAGCTTCCATGGCTTGACGGGCGGTGTGTGCAAGGTCCGGGAACGTATTCACCGTATCATTGCTGATATACGATTACTAGCGATTCCAGCTTCATGGAGTCGAGTTGCAGACTCCAATCTGAACTGAGAGGAGGTTTTTGGGATTAGCTTCATATCACTATGTTGCTGCCCTTTGTCCTCCCCATTGTAGCACGTGTGTAGCCCTGGGCATAAAGGCCATGATGACTTGACATCATCCCCTCCTTCCTCACGTCTTACGACGGCAGTTTCACTAGAGTTCCCAGCGTTACCTGATGGCAACTAGTGATGGGGGTTGCGCTCGTTGCGGGACTTAACACCTCA